>Ga0209831_1003771_pt1 | contig 12307 bp, 7 predicted proteins | sample Maine_Asex4_meta_FD_187451 | JGI IMG/M metagenome (GOLD analysis project Ga0209831, IMG submission 187451) | Marine algal microbial communities from Maine, USA - Maine_Asex4_metaG (SPAdes) (version 2) | ecosystem: Host-associated > Algae > Red algae > Unclassified | place: Maine, USA | collected...
CAAACTTGTCGACCCATCTGGGGATGGTTTCATAAGAGACATCCACGCCGCGTTCGACCATAAGCTCCTCGACATCTCGAAAACTCAGATTAAAGCGAAAATACATCCAAACGGCACGGCGAATAATGTCTGGATGGAAGCGGTGACGGGAATAGATTGAGGTTTTCATCGTGACGGCCTAGCGTATTGGATGAAAATAGGTATTAATGTGACAAAGCCTCTGTCAGCATACTTGGAGCTAGAATTTTACTTCTGATCCAGTCAGGTTCGAACGGCGGTATGTCTTTGTAGACGACGTTTTTGAAACGAAGGTTCCTGAACGGGTTTTCGCGTGTTTCGTCCCCCTCGTAAGCCCAGAAGCGTTCGAAGAGCGTTTTGAGGTTCGTGAAATCCTTATTGGCAGAATTGGCATGAAGGGGCTTTGTGTCATCCGTTGGATTTACGCGTTTGCTCCACCAGTCGTAAACTTGCCTGGCGTGGCTTCGCTCTATTTCGTTCATTGGTAGGTCTCCGCAAATGGCGACGAAGTTGTTCACGGCTCGGCGTTTGACTTTGGTCCAATTTTTGGTCTGCATGTCTGACTTACCCTTGAGGTCAACGGCACAGATTTTCTCGCAATAGATTTTGAAGGCTTTCGTGATTGTAACTGCCGTTGGTTCGACAAGGCCCAGCATCGCATCGGCTTCGGCAGTTGCGACCGGTGACGAGGGTTCTATTTTTTTCAACCGTTCAAGGATCTCATCCATTGTGGCCTGAACAGCGAGCTCTTCAGCAGGAATATAAATGAAGCCACGAGCCATCGCACGCTCACGCGCGGCTTCATAAGCGTTCAGCGCAGAAGGTAGCCCGGATTGTAGCGCACGCCAGAGTTTCTCGTCTGCACTGGCCAGCGCATCGCGCCGCGCTCGGGCGATTTCCAGTGAGCATGTGCCTAGTGATGTTCGTATTGTCCCGCGAGGGTCAAGTTCCGCGTATTTTTTAGGTACCCGACGGTGATAGCTCCAAGCGTCACCGCGACGTTTTAGGTACTGATTGAGGCGCTTCATTACAGCCATTTGTAGCACAGTTTGTAGCACAGTTTGTGGCACAAAAATGCTGGAAATCAGAGGTCAGTAAAGGTTACTTGAGTTAAAACCTAATGATTTCAACAACATATCCGGTTTGTGAAGCTGGAAAATGGTGCCCCCACACGGACTCGAACCGCGGACCCCCTGATTACAAATTCGATTTAGGCCGTTTCACAGTAGTTCACAGAAACTCATAGAAAGTCATAATAAGTCATAATTTCCTGAGTAAGTGCTTATTTTTATTCACTTATTTTTCTGCTATAATCGAGGTGTGCCGCGTAGCGCCTGAAGATCGATCTGAATCATTTGGTGCCTATGTGGTGCCTAGAGATTTGGAGGCGTTATGAGCAGAGTTAAATTAACAACCCGATCCATCGCTAATTTCACGGGCGAGTCGTATAAGGATTCGTGGTTATGGGATACCCAAATTTTGGGGTTTGGTTTGAAAGTCTCAAAAGCTGGACACCGCACCTTTGTCTATAAGTTCCGCTCGAATGAAGGCCGCCAACGTAAACGGAAAATTGGTGACGCAAATTCCATGCGTATGGAAGACGCGCGCATCGAAGCTTTGAAGCTGCAAACCAAACACGCAATGGGCGAAGAGATTGTGCGCAAGCGTCAAAGCCGCCCGATAACGGTTAGCGAGTTTTGCGACATCTATATGAAGGATTACGCAAAGCTCTATAAGAAGCCCAAGAGCATTGAAGAGGACGAGCGCACGATACGCCTCTCTATTCGTCCGCGCTTGGGTTGGATTCCCCTGACTGAGCTTGAGCGCAAAGACATTGCTCGATTACATCAGTCCCTTGCGGACAAACCCTATAAAGCTAACCGTGTTGTGGCGCTGCTATCGAAGATGATCAATTTGGCGCAAGAATGGGAAATGTTGCCAGATGGGAAGAACCCTTGCCGTCATGTCCGCAAATATAAGGAAGTCGCCAAGGAGCGCTATTTGTCCAAAGAGGAAATGGTGCGCCTCAATGAAGCCCTAGACGAATGCGAAATTAACTGGCCCGTCTCGCAAAGCGTGATTGACGCTATACGGCTTTTGATGATGACGGGGTGTCGATTGGGCGAAATCCTGAAACTCGAATGGAGCTTTGTTGACCTTGAAAACGCGCGGCTGAACTTGCCCGACTCCAAGACAGGTAAGAAAACAGTCTGGCTAGGTGATAATGCCGTGAACTACCTTCGCAGTATAACGCCTAAAGCTGACAATCCTTATGTCGTGACAGGTCAGCGACGAGGAAGTCATTTAGTCAATATTCAAAAGCCTTGGCGCTTTGTCAGAAAGATAGCTGAGTTGGAGGACGTGCGCCTGCATGACCTTCGTCATACTTACGCCAGTCTCGCAGTGTCTCAAAATTTGTCGTTGCCGATTGTGGGAGCGTTGCTTGGTCACAAGAGCGCCAAATCAACAGAGCGCTACGCGCATCTCTATTCAGACGTCATTGCCGAAGCCGCGATGAAAACAGCTCGCCAGATGGATGTGATTACGAGCGATATAACAGATTGATGGAGTCAGGCAAAATAAATACTCTCGCTTTAAGCGCAGACAATTCTGTAGAGTTTATCGTCCAATATAGGGAGATCTAGTTTGCTTGCTGAGGTATATCTGGACTAAATTGTCAAACATTGTTTCGCCAGCATCTTCACCGTATGCGACTTCGAAGGCGTCAACGCCTTTTTCACGGGCAATAGCCGCTACGCGGCTAGCGGCTTCTAATGCGGCTTGTTCTCTTAGGATGGTCATCAAAATTCCCCTGCAACCATGCTAGAATAAGACCTAAAGGTTACCATGACGTCAAAATGCACATTTAGAGTTGGTTGTAAACTTGATTCATTGAATTCCATGTCGTTTTACCTCTCTTTCAGTGCATTCCGTTAAAATCAGAGCACTCTAGTTACCATAACGCACTCGCGCGAGACAAGTTGCAAATAGTACAACCTTACCTTAACAAATCGTGATGAATTTGTGACATTACAAGACGATTCGCCATTAAAACGCAGTTTAGCTGGTTTGCGCGGCTAGGGGATATACTTCATGAGAATAATTGATGTCATAAATATGGCGTTCCCAACAGGGACTGTTCCAAGAAGTGATAACGATGCATCCGAACGTGAAATAAACGAACATTCCGTTCCGCCAATACCAACCGACTTATTTGGAATATGTGCCATTCTGCTTGAACGAAGTGGCGTTTATCATAGCCTCATGCCCGGATGTAAAACATTAGAAGATTCGCCTTATGCTTGGTATATTTCGGATGTAGAAATGCTTGGCGCACGTGAGGCGGGGAAAAACTGGAACAAGCTTACACCATATACAAGTACGGGTAAGCCAAGAAGCGACAGGAAGAAAAGAAAGACAGTTAGCGGATTTGAAACAGCCGTTCCGCCAAAAGTCAGAGAATGGTGGGATGCTTTGATGAAGGCTTCGGGGGAGCCACTGTTTTTTTATAGGGGCCCAGACGGAGATTTAGACCCACCAGAGTGGTGGAAAGCAATTTTTTTGATGCTGATAACAGCTGACGAGGCTTGTGCAGGTATTGGCTTATATAGCAACGCCGCGAATGCTCCATCTGCTGTCACATGGGTTGACGACATTTTGAAGGTTTCCGAAAGGGAAGATCTCAAAAATTCGATGTCGAATGCGACGGACAAATACGGCATTCAGCACAGACCTTTGACTGACAATGCGGCATTTCAACTAAACCCAGACATTGCTAGCGTTCACCCTAAAACGCGCACGCCAAAGGTTGGCTGCACTCTTAGAACGCTGACACACAATTTGTCTTTGATGCCCCCCAGAGGACAAATAGGCAGCTATTGGGTTCGTTCCCTTTCGACACACTATGGGAAACCTGAGACAGATTTTAATATTTTGATGATTCCCTTTCCATATATGCTTGATCCCGATTGGTTTGAGTCCAGCGACTTGGGTTCTGGAGACCACCTAAATGAGCGTGGCAAGACATGGAATTGGTTCGACATAAAACAGGAATGGCTGCCAAAGACTAACAGCGAGCAAAAGAAATTTATAGAGTTTGTCTGTGAGTTGATAAAAGAGGCCGCAAAAACTCGTGCAATTCACTGTATAGCATTTCCAGAGTATGCTCTTAACTGGAAGATATTTGAGCAACTAGCGCGTAAAATTCGTGACGAATTTTTGACGATAGAGGTGCTGATTTCAGGTTCAAGCGATAACTGTAAAGGAGATCAGGGCAACTATGTAATGAATGCGCTTTTTTATGATGGTGACAAGTCTGAAGGTGATGAAAAAGTTCGAACATACATGGTCACAAGTCGCGCGAAACATCATAGGTGGCGTATAGATCGCGAGCAGATAGAAACATATGGATTGGAGACAGCTCTAGACCCAGATTTAATTTGGTGGGAGCACATACCCATTGCGCCACGCGAGCTACACCATGTGGTTTTCAGGGAAGGTTCTATTTTCACAGCTTTAATTTGTGAAGATTTAGCTCGTAGTGATCCTTGTCATAGGAACCTCCGAGCAGTCGGTCCCAACCTCTTATTCGTACTCCTAATGGATGGGCCGCAGTTGTCTAATCGATGGTCTGCACGATATTCAACAGGATTAACAGATGATCCCGGAACGTCAGTTCTGACGTTAACATCAAGGGGGTTGATCCAATCTTCAAATGACATCCGAGCTGCTGCCGGGGAAACTCTCGATTGGAGTATCGGTCTTTTCAAAGACGATGTTAGCGCCTCAGTGTCCATATCTTGCCCTCCAAACTTTCAAGCTTCGGTCATGTCTTTAAATGTTGAGAGAGTGGATGAAACGACATTTGACGGACGTAAAAAGAAGAATGCACTCACGTGGCGTCAGAGGCCTAAGAGCCAAGAACAGGTTAAATTAGGCACTGAGCATCAACACTTAGTGGATAAGTTCACGTTATTATAGCATTGACGCTTAGGGCTTCGCCCTCAGCGCACTTCGCCAAAAATAAACGGGACCGAGGCTCGGCTTTTCAAGCCTGCGCCCGCACCACTTCCATTGATTTTTAACTCCGTTTGCACACCCCTGCTCGCCGCGAGGCAGAGGTGCTGACGCACCCCAAATTTATTTTCAACTCATTGTTGTAAAAGATTTGACTCAAACTAGGTTGCTTGATGAGCAATAAAGAACATGAACTAAATGGGGGATGGGATGGATATTTCACCAGACAAGCAAAACATAAATGCGGTTTTTTCCAGCACTACTTACCATATTGATTTCTATCAGCGGGACTACCGATGGACATCAGAACCAGTCTTAAGGTTATTAGACGACGTGTTTTTTAAGTTCGATGAAACTTATGAAAACAACAGTGAACTTCCAGCTGAGCAAGCAACGATTGAAGAACATTACCCGTGGTATTACTTAAATACATACGTAACCAATAAAGTTGGAGGCAAAGTTTTTATTGTCGACGGACAGCAGCGCCTAACGACCCTTTGCCTTATCTTGACGAAATTATATCATTTAGCGGCTCAGTTTGAGTCTCCGCTTGAGAAGTGGATTGATGGAAAAATAGTCGGTCACGTAGGCGCAAAAAGTCAACATTGGATGAACCATGAAGGCCATAATGAGACGCAAGAAAAGATATACCAAAATCAATTAGATGGTTTTTCGCCTTCATCTGGCATTACTGCGGAGAACATGATTGCGAACTATAACCTCTTGGGTAGCTACCTCGATAAAAAATTAACAACGCAACATAAGTTTGAGAGCTTTGTTTTCTATTTCCTATATAGGCTTGTACTGATTAACTTAGCTGTTGAGCAAACTGATGTTCCAATGGTGTTTGAAGTTATCAATGACCGTGGTGTTAAGCTCCAACCTTATGAGATTTTAAAGGGTAAACTCCTCGGCCAACTTGACAAAGCTGTTCTTGATAAACGCAATTTGAATGGCGTTTGGGAGGATAATATCACATCTATAAATGCCTATGGAGAAGACGAAGCTGATGACTTTTTCAGATATTTTTTGAAAGCGAAATTTGCAAATACAAGGAAAGATGCACAGAGTTTTGATGGTGACTATCATCGACAAATTTTTGCAAATGACTTCGAAGATAAACTTGGTGTGGTCCAAAACCCCACTGGTGTGATTCAATTCCTTGAGGGAAACTTCGCAAATTACGCACGCCTTTATGAAAAGTGCTTAGAGGCTTTTGATGATGAGCAGGCAGGTGCATTTGCGTACAATAGTTTAAATAGCATTGATGGGGCTTTTCTGTTTGTTCAGTCATCTTGCAAAATTGGTGACCATGAAGAATCCCAAAAACTAGCTAAAATTCCTTATGAAATGGATAGAATTTTCTCACTGTTACAGTTGCAAGGGGCCTATGACAGCAATAGTTTTCAGCAATTGCTTTATCAAATTTCAGCAGAAATACGCGAAAAAGACGTGTCTTCACTACGACCCGCCTTCGATAAATATCTTATTAAAGAGGTCAATAGCCGTAGAAATACAGAAACGGACGAGACGTTTAAATACACCTATTTCAAGCAAGCTGGAATCAACTTGAATGTGACTTTCAAACGCTACTTTCTTGCGCGCATAGAGGAGTTTATGTCGCGTGGACTGAATGATGGAATGAAACATTCTGTGCGTGATTTAGTTAAGAAGCGGGCCACAAAAGATGGATTTCATATAGAACATATCCTGTCTTATAATGATGATAATTTGGCTTTATTCGACAATGATGAAGACAGGTTTGATCAAGAAAGAAACAGGTTAGGCGGCCTTTTGCTGTTAAAAGGCAAGGATAATATCTCTAGCAATAATGAGACTTTTGAGAAAAAATTAAAGACCTATGCGGGGACATTGTACTGGAATGAGACCCTACACACCGATACTTATAAATCTAAAATTGACCTTAGAGAAATGAAGAAAAAGCACTCTCTCGCGTTTGAACCAGTAGAAAAATTTGGACCAGAGGAGCTAGAAGCGCGGCATAAACTTCTATTTGAAATATCAAAAATTATTTGGGCTTAATGATTCGCTTCAATAATTTTTGTCAAATAATCATTCGGAATTACTCAAAATATTGTCTCTTTCCTTTGGTTTGAGAGGCAAATTTTGAGTAAAGTTTATCGGTCATTTTTTTCAATAATTTTGGTAAAATAGCCTCATAATTTGAAAAATCTGAATCGCGGAAAATGCAGTAAATAGGCGGTTTTAGGGGTGGGATTCAGAGGGCAAGATAAAGGGCGCGGCCCAAAATGGCCTAAGCTATTGTCTGCACATCGGTTTTTGCGGGACGCAAGGTGGTTGGGCTGGGACGTGGATTCGTCGCGATCCCCCATAACGCCTGAGGAAAAGGCCGGGACGCGACCTGAAATCGCCTTGAAACACGGTATTTTGTCGTTTTTAGGCTAGGCGCATTGAAATACAGAATTTAAGTGGCTTCCAATCAAACTTTTAACGATTTGGGTTGGTCAATTCGGTGCCAATGCTTAGAACAGTATCACATGAACACATTGGGGGACTCGTGAGTAAATATGAAGGCCTGAGCAAATCGCAATTAGTGGCGCTGCTAGAGAAGCACGACCGAACAAAGAAGCTTGGCCTTGTATGGGAGCGCGATGAGATACTTGCAGACAATGCAATTGATGAAAATTTTGTCGCTACGACGTTAGATGTTGGCTTGTCCGATAAGGCTGCGCCTTGGCGTAACCTAGTCATAGAGGGCGATAACTTTGATAGCCTGCGTTGGTTACGCATGACCCATGCAGGACAAATCAAGTGTATCTATGTCGACCCTCCCTACAACACAGGGAATAAGGATTGGATTTATAATGATAGATATTTTGACTCGGATGATCGTTATCGTTTTTCTACGTGGTTAGAATTTCTCTACAGGCGCTTCACGCTTGCACGTGATCTTCTTACCGAGGATGGCGTGATTCTTGTTTCAATTAATGATGACAACCGTGCGCTATTAGAATTGATGCTAGAGGAAGCGTTACCTGGAATGAAGACGGGAAGCTTAACTTGGCGAAGTAGGACTGGTGGAAATGATGCAAAAGGAGCATTTCTTTCTTCTAATCATGAACACCTTCTTATTTTTTCTAAACATTCATTCCGATTTTCTGGCACTGAAAAGTCGTTCGAAATGTATAAGCATGATGACGGTGATGGTCGAGGACCATGGCGGTCTGGTGATCTGTCAAAAGCGCATGATCACAAGCAACGTCCAAACGGCTTCTACCCTCTAAAAGACCCAGCTACAGATATTTACTACCCTTGCAATCCTGACAATGTTTGGAGGTATTCATCAAATGAATATTGGTCGTCTGGACGAATAAAAACAAAATACATGGAAGAGTGGATAGAATGCGGACAAATTCTATTTCCAGAAACTCAGCGTGTCGAAGTGTTTCAAGACCGGGCTTCGTTAGAAATCGCAATAAAGAGTGGAGACATACCATCAAGTGGTAGAGCCGCACTAATTAGAAAAGGACTGCCCCCGTTTAAGATGAGTGATGGTGAAGAACTCGACTCTCTGGATTTTTGGGTCGGAAAGAAAATTGGATTTGGCACACCTGCCTTCAAACGATTTAAGAAGGATCTAAAAAACCAAACGCAACCTTTATCAAGTTGGGTAACGCCAAATTCTGAGCGAGACACAATTCCCAAAGATAGTAATATGATTGTTTCCGGTACGAACGATGAAGGAGCTAAAGTTATTAAGGGTATATTTGGAGGAAAGGCATTTAACTACGCGAAACCTGTTTCGCTTATCCGCGAGCTTATCCGACAGTCAAGTAGTCCCGGTGACATAGTTCTCGATTTTTTCGCAGGTTCGGCAACGACTGCTCAAGCCGTGATGGAACTCAATTCTGAAGACAAAGGTGACCGACGGTTCATTATGGCATCTTCTACAGAAGTGACGGAAGATAAACCCGATAAAAATATTTGTCGGGACATAACTGCTGAACGTATTCGTTTGCTCAATAAATCTGAAGATAAGAAGTACGCAGACTTGTCCGCTGAGTTCGCTTACCTTAAAACTCGAGAAATACCATTTGATGCCTTTGATGATGAGTTGAAACCTCAGGAAGTTTGGAGCGTGGTAGAAGCGTTGCATGGTTTACCGCTTACGGAGTTTGAAACGGGTGCGTTATGGAATGAACACGCTACAGACTCGCAAGTAGTTATTTACGCGGATGACGTGAACAACGACCTAATCACGCATATTCAAAAACATGTTGATGCGCGCGCCAATTTATTTGTGTATTCATGGGCACCGGGTCAGATCGAAATAGAGTTCCCGAAGCGAGACTTCGAAGTCCGCTCTGTGAGAGACACACTTATACGGCGGTTCCAGCAGTGAGCGTGCCGACCGAGACTATTGCGGCAACTGAAAGTGAAGCACGTTATTCTTTAGCGGGATTCCAACGGCAGGCTATGGAGGGACTGCAAGACACAGTTAAGCGGGTCGCGTGGTATCACGAGAAACAACCCGAGCACCGCCGAGAAATTTCTTTAAAGTCGGGCGTGATGCTTTTGCAGTCACCGACGGGGTCAGGAAAGACCCTAACTCTCGGGCGAACCATTGAGGGCTTACGTGGTCAAGTGGTCGGCAAAGTTGTCTGGTTTTGGTTTGCGCCCTACGCAGGGCTTGTTTCCCAAACGCGAGACGCGCTTAATGCTCAATGTGGTTCGCTCCGTCTGCGCGACATTTATACAGACCGAGAATCGAGTAACGCGCGAGACGGTGATGTATTTGTCCAAACTTGGGCCTCAATGGCGTCTCGCAAAGCTGAGTCACGAAAAGTAAGACGAACAAGCGAACGCGTTTTGTCAGTTGATGATATGCTTGAGAATTTGCGTGCCGATGGTTTCCATGTAGGAGTAATCATTGATGAGGCGCATTTGAATTTTGGCGCAAGTGCATCCGCAGCGGCTTCCCTTTACCTTGATGTACTACGCCCAGACTTTACCATTCTTGCCACTGCAACGCCGAATGATGATAAGTTAGATGCTTTCGAGCGCAGCGCGGGCATTGAAGTCGCCAGTCGCGTTGTCATTGAACGCGGTCAGGTTGTAGATGCAGGTTTGAATAAAGTTGGCTTGATGCTTGGTTTCTTGCGCTTCAATGAAGGTGATGAGAAACTAATCGATCTTGAAACGGCGACGCTTACAGCTGCTTGGAACCAACACAAGCAGGTTCAAAGAGAACTGAAAGCTAATGATATTGGTGTTGTGCCGTTAATGCTTGTGCAGGTCGAGGATCAAGCCAAGGGGGCTGCTGATCCAATAGAGCGGGTGCGAGAAAAACTTGAGCGTATAGGTATTCCAAAAGACGCTATCCGCAGCCATACAAGTGGTGAGCCCGACCCCGAATTCCATTCACTCGCATTTGATCCTCAAGTTCAAGTTCTAATCTTTAAAGTCTCTGTGGCCACTGGGTTTGATGCACCGCGAGCTTGGACACTTGTTTCTGTTAGGCCAAGCCGAGGGAAAGACTTTGGCTTGCAAATTGTTGGTCGCATCATGCGCGTTCATCCGTCTGTGCGCCACTTGCATAAGACAAATCCAAAACTGGACAATGGCTACGTTTTCTTAGCTGACCCAAGTTTGCAGGCAGGCCTAGATGAAGCGGTTGGTGATTTAAAGGCTGTTCGTCAAGGCATAGAGCTTTTGACCGATAGGCTCGACGTTGTTGAGTTTGGTAATAGCGGTAAAACGATACCCGATGTTATCGCGTTCAAAGGTGCCGTTTTGGCTCCTATTGCGCCCGTAAATCAAGAAGAGCGCCAGCAGCGCCTTAATGTTCTTGTCTCACAAGGTTTGATTGGTGAAGGTGTGAAGGATTTACCACCCGCAGAACAAGATAGAGCAATCATATCAGGCGAATATACGCAAAGTATCACATCGACAGGTTTATTTGGAGACATGCCGCATCAGTTTGCGCCGCAAGCTAACCCTGAATCGTCTTTTAAGCCTGATAGAGGATCAAAACGCTATCTCTTGAGGGCTGATTTAGGAATTCCCAAAGCACTAGTACGTGAAGAGCTCCCAAAAATTTACGAAATTCAGGACAAGTTTGTTGAAGACATAGCAAAGGAATTTTGTTCGCCCGATTTACTCGGAGAAATCAATCGTGTTGGGCGTCAGGCACAGGTCAGTTTGAAAGATTTGTTTAACGAGCGTTTGGAGGAACAAAGCCAGACTATAAATGTCAGGCTCTCAAATGCCCGCGTAATGCAAGAAGCTCAGCTTGCGTTTGAATTTAATAACCAGATTGACCCTCGAAAACTTAGGCAGGCTTTAGTCGCTCGTTTGACAGAGATGGCCGAAGCGCAAGGCTATCAATCTTCACCAGCAGACATAAGGCGCACGATTCAATTAACTGTCATGCTCGACAAAACTAAAATGAAAGAAGCGCTCCGCCGTGCTCAAAAGAGGCATATGGTTGTAAACACAGATCATCCTATTCCCGAATTTGAACTGGGCCCAGAAGGACTCGAAATTGCCCGTAAAGGGGCCTATGGAGTTTTCCCTCAAAACATGAACAAAGAGGAGCGCGCATTTGCCGAGTTTCTTGATGCAGACGGTTCTGGCCTCGTAACATGGTGGCTACGCAACCCTGAGAACTATAATTGGGCGACCCGCTTAATATTACCAAACGGGAAGCGGTTCTTCCCAGACTTTGCTGTCGGTATCGTTGGCCGTAAAAGCCAAGATCATATTGCTCTTGTAGAAATAAAAGATGACGGTGACACAGGCCGCCTTCATTCTGATTCAAACTTACTGAAAATCAAAGATAGGCACACAGCTTATCAGAATGTTTTCTGGACTTATCGCGCAAGTAGTAAATGGGTTGAAGGAGCTTATAATGAGCTCGAAAACCGTATCGTTGCAAATCGAAAATTTGAGATCGAAAACTTGGTGATGCTGAATTGATTCTCTAGATCTGGGCGTAGCCACTAATCTGTTGAAGCCGCCTTACTAAAGCGTAATCTTTCAGAAATTCACCATATCGCTAAAAAACACGCTCGCATCTGGTGCCTATAGGGTGCCTAGAGCAAAATTTGCAGTTTTCGCCATAAGGCAAAAATTACAAAACATATAACGATTTCAGGTAGTTAGTGGTGCCCCCACACGGACTCGAACCGCGGACCCCCTGATTACAAATCAGGTGCTCTACCAGCTGAGCTATAGGGGCACTGTCTGGTGTGGCGGGCGTTTAGCGTCCGATGGGGCGGCTGGCAAGCGG
>Ga0209831_1003772_pt1 | contig 12305 bp, 10 predicted proteins | sample Maine_Asex4_meta_FD_187451 | JGI IMG/M metagenome (GOLD analysis project Ga0209831, IMG submission 187451) | Marine algal microbial communities from Maine, USA - Maine_Asex4_metaG (SPAdes) (version 2) | ecosystem: Host-associated > Algae > Red algae > Unclassified | place: Maine, USA | collected...
ACGCCCTTCAGATAACCCGCGATATATTCACCCTATCGCGGGTAAACAAGGACGAGTTGTGGAGGGCCGCACCTGTCGGCGATCGCCCGCAAGCCTTGTGATTGTTGGGGTCTGAGGAGGAACTGCGCAAGATCCTGCAGCTGTGGACGCCGACGCTAGCGAGCCGTTGGATTGGCTTGACAAGGTCGTGAACGAGTATCTCGAAGATTCGCCGGTCGACACCGCCCACCTAGCGAATGGTTCCGACGAGCCCGCAGCCGAGTGCCTGTACGAGAACCCGCTACCAGGCAAGCGGATCGCTTATGAACCGCCCGCACGAGAACTCACGCGCAGCATCAACCCGCGATTCACACCCGACCGGCTGTCCTCTTTCCGAGACTTTCAAGCTGCTGAGGAATCGTCCAATACCGAGGCTGCGCTTAATGACGAGGACTTGGAGGACGATCAAGAAGTGAACAAGGTGATGGCCTCGCAGCCATCGGCCGACCCCCAACTCCAACTGCTAGGGCGCCCCCAGATTAGAGGTATCAGTGGCACTGTCAGCCAGCGCTCTCTGGCAACCGCCGCCCTGCTGGCACTATCCCCGACAGGGCTTGACCGTTCGCAGATTCGTGAACACATCTGGGACGGACGAGACATCGATATGCGCCAGGTAAGGAAGGTCCTCACCGACCTGCAGAATTCGGTGGGCAGCTGTCTAGGCCGCATGTTGAACAACAACAGCCTGATCACGATCACTATTGACACAGACCTGGATGAAATCGAACGACGAGTCAAGCGGGCATCCACAATGGCGTGGCCACAAGCGTCGGTGCTGCTTGCCGAAACGTTGGAGTTGGTGGTTGGCGAGCCGCTAAAAGAGGTCACGTTCCATCACTGGTGGAACTGGGTCGACAACGATGGCGGCCTCATTCGGCGGCAACTACTCGAACGAGTGGAAACAGCGCTAACTGCAGCGGGGAACCGGGCACAAGAGCAAAGGGACTGGGCGCTACTGCGCTCCATTGGCGAAGCCGGTCGCCTTGTCTCCGCTCTGTCCCAACGCATGGTGGGGTTCGCATCCATGGGCGCCCTCATGAGTGGCCGAACGGACCTCGCCATGGCGATCGTGGTCCAATGGGAGGACGTATACGAGTCCACATTCGACGAACCCGCCCCTCACGATCTGCGCAAGCGGATTGTCGAAGCGTCCCGGGACCAACTTACCCAGTAGCAAGTCGCGACGCAGGCTCGATCTTCAAGATCGGAGCCGAGTGTCGGCGCACAAATTCTGGTAGTACGCGTTTCAACCAGACGAAGTGTCGGCCCAAGAAGCGCGACCGGGTCTGTCAGAACAACGGTGTAACGGGTGAGTTGCCTATTGGCTCACTCCGCCGTAGGGAATGCCCGCCAGGTGGGACAGGTCGCGGTTGAAGGTTGTTAGGTCGTCGATGGTGAAGTCGGTGAGGCTTTGGTGGCCGGTTGCTCGCGCCATGACTTGCATGAGTTCGACGGTTGCGTCGAACCATCGAGTGAGTCGTTGGGCGGCGTCTTCGACAATGAGTCGTTCGCGTAGCTCTGGTCGTTGGGTCGCGATTCCGACCGGGCACATGTCTGAATTGCAGGCTCGCATTCCAATGCATCCGATTGCTTGCATTGCCGAGTTCGCGATCGCGATTGCGTCTGCGCCGAGGGCGAGTGCTTTGGCGAAGTCGGTGTGGGTTCGTAGTCCGCCGGTGGCCACCAATGTGATGTCGGTGCGGCCGATCGAATCGAGATGGCGTCGGGCCCGCGCTAGTGCGGGGATCGTTGGCACGGAGATGTGGTTGCGGAAAAGTTCGGGGGCTGCTCCTGTGCCGCCTCCGCGTCCGTCGAGGATGATGTAGTCGACGCCGATATCGAGCGAGGCGTCGATGTCGGCTTCGATGTGTTGTGCTGAGAGTTTCGCTCCTATAGGAACGCCGCCTGAGGCTTCGCGGACTTCTGCGATCAGGTTGCGGTAGTCATCGGGGGTGATGAGGTTCGGGAACGTGGCGGGCGAGATGGCGTCTTGGCCTTCTTCTAGTTCGCGTACGACTGCGATTTTGGCTCGAACCTTCTTGCCTGGGAGGTGGCCGCCGGTTCCGGTTTTTGCGCCTTGGCCAAACTTGAGATGGAACGCGCCGACGTCAGCGACTTTGTCGAGACTCCATCCGAATTGGCCGCTTGCGAGCTCATAGAAGTAGCGGGAGTTCTCGGCCTTCTCCTCGGGCAGCATGCCGCCTTCGCCTGAACAGATTCCTGTGCCGGCTCGTTCGGCGCCGCGGGCCAGGGCGACTTTGGCTTCTTCGCTGAGCGATCCGTAGCTCATGTCGCTCACGAACAGGGGAATGTCGAGGTGGAGAGGCTTCTTGGCGTTGGGGCCGATAACGACCGACGTCGCAACCGCGGCATCGTCAAGGAGTGGTCGTCGGGCGAGTTGGGCGGTGACGAATTGGATGTCGTCCCATCGGGGTAGCTCGCTGTGAGGAACTCCCATGGCCACGACGGGGCCATGGTGGCCCACCTTTGACAGACCCTCGGTGGCGAGTTTTCGTATGAGAGCGACGTGGGGTTCATCGGGTGTTCCGTGATGGTCTTGGTACTTGCCTTGATAGGCGTTGAGGTCGTAGGGCTGGGGATTGTCGACCTGCCATGCCTTGACCTCCTCGGCATCGACCATCAGGTCGTCGTCCTCAAGCCAGGAAGAGAACTTGTGCAACCGCTCGCTGTTGTCATAGCTGCTGATGCCGGTGCGGTAGCCGAAATCCCAACCGTGCACGCCACAGATGAGGTCATCGCCCGAGATGTGTCCGTCAGCCATGAGGGCACCGCGATGCTGGCAGCGCCCGAACAAGACGGAGTGGTTGTCATCGAAGCGGATCATCACTAAGTCGACACCCTCGACATAGGCAGCGCGAGGGACACGGTCTGGAAGCTCGCTCCATATCGCAATCTTGATTCCCGTCATGCTGTCACCGCCCCATCCTTCACTGACCAAACTTTCTCAAGATGGACGCCGCGTCGGCGAAGCCTGAGACCGACGTGCCCCTTGGAAAGAACGTTTGGCGGGTTCATCAATGAATGACCCTCGTGTTAATTCGCAACGGGCTATCCGCAATGGAGATTCTGTCGCAGATGGGATGGGATCGAAACGTCGGCGCAGCAATCGAAACGCGGCAGCCGTCGTGGCAGCCAGGAGTGTGGTTACCACGATCTTGTCGAATTGTCCGAAATCGGTGCCGGTCTGCACGTTTCAGCCTGGACTTGTATAAGAATGCCCACGATGAACGAACGCAAAGACAACGAAGAGCTTGAGTGGCATCGCCTGCTAGGAACGGACGAGCTCGACGAGGGGAGGGTGACGACGGTTGCGGTTGGCCGGCGCACGTTCGCAGTGAGCAAGTATGAGGGCGAGTTCGGCTGTGTCGATAACGCGTGTCCCCATCAGGGCGGACCGTTGGGTGAGGGCTCGATCGAGAACGGGTGGCTTCGGTGCCCGTGGCACGGGTTCGACTACTCACCGCTGACCGGTGAACCACCCGAAGGCTTCTCGGATGCGCCTGCCTGTTTCACCACAGAGGTTCGCGACGACGGAGTATGGGTTGCGTTGCCAGTTCCGGAACCTGTGCCGCGCACGGTCTCCGATGTGATGGTTGAGACGATGGTGAATTGGGGGCTGACACATGTCTTTGGCATGGTCGGGCACTCGAATCTTGGATTCGCTGATGCGATGCGTAAAGCCGAAGAGCGTGGCGATTTGACCTATATCGGCATCCGGCACGAGGGTGCTGCGGCCTTTGCCGCAACGGCGTACGGGAAACTCACGGGTGTCCCGGCCGGTTGCTTCGCTATTGCTGGTCCTGGGTCGACAAACCTGCTCACTGGTTTGTATGACGCCAAGGAAGACCGGGCCCCGGTACTTGCGCTGAGTGGACAGGTGCCGTCGTCGGTCAAGGGGCGCGGAGCGTTCCAGGACACGGACCTCGAAGCCGCTTTCGCTGGAGTCTCCGCATTCAGTGAGACAGTCCATGTCGGCTCAGACCACGCTGAACTTGCGACACTGGCGATGAAGACGGCGATCGTTGAACGAAATGTCGCGCACCTCATCTTCCCTGACGAAGTACAGCACCACCCGGTCGACCCTGATCAGGCGCCCGATGTTCCAGATGGCCGCACCGGTGCATCAGAGATTTCGCCTCCCGCGGCTGAGCTGCAGCGAGCGATCGATCTGGTTGCGTCGTCGGAGCGCCCATTGATTGTCGTTGGAAACGGAGCTCGGGGCCACATGGCCGAAGTGCTTTCGTTGGCCGAAACGATCGGCGCTCCTGTGGTCACGACCTTCAAAGGCAAAGGGCTTGTAGGAGACGACCATCCATTGGGCTGTGGTGTGCTTGGACGTTCAGGCACGCCAGTTGCGAGTTGGTTCATGAACGAATCCGACGCGCTGATCGTGTTTGGTGCGAGTTTCTCAAATCACACTGGCATCGCTGACTATAAGCCGACGATCCAGGTCGACACCGACCCCATGGCGCTTGGTCGTTTCCATTCGGTCGACATTCCGCTGCAAGGACACGTGGCAGTCGCAGCCGAACAGATTCGCGACGGACTTCCCGCGTCTCGGGCCTGTCTCGATCTGCGAGACGAGCTTGCCGAGCGGTGGAAAATCTGGCGTGCCGAAAAGGCCCGACGGGTCCAAGACAACGCAGGCCATGGGCTCAGCGCCGCCGCGGCACTCGCAGCGCTCACTGGACTCGTTGACGACGATGCTGTCATCGCCGTTGACGTCGGCAACAACACCTACTCTTTTGGCCGGTATTTCGAATCGCGAGCTGGCCAGGACGTCTTGATGTCGGGCTATCTCGGCTCGATCGGCTTCGCGCTGCCGGCTGCCATGGGGGCCTGGGCTGCGGTTGGCACGAGCCGTCAGGTGGTCAGCCTGAGCGGTGATGGAGGCTTCGGCCAATACGCGATGGAACTCACGACACTTGCCAAGTACGACATGAACATCACTCACATCGTGTTGAACAACAACGAACTGGCCAAGATCTCTAAGGAACAGCGCGCCGCCGAATGGGACGTCTGGCAAACAAGCCTGGTGAACCCCGACTTCGCCAAGATGGCCGATCTTTGTGGAGTCAAAGGCTTCCGTGTCACGGAACTCGCAGAACTCGACGCCGCACTCGAAGACGCGCTCAGCCATGCCGGTCCCGCCCTGGTCGAGATCGTGACCGACGGGCTCCTGATCTGAACCGCTGGGCTCGACGCAACGCAAAGGAAACTCCATGAATCAACTACCACCCGTTCCCGAGACGCTGATTGACACCAGGTTGGCTCTGCATCGTCTCGCTGCCTATGTGATCGCGCCAGAGCGGCATCGCGTCACGGAACGCTTTGGACTTCGCGCCACCGAAGGCGGCTTTGGAACGCCGCCCTTTGACGGACGACGAATCAGAGTGCAAGGACTCGACCTCATCGACGAGAACGACGACGAATCGCGGTCAACGACCATCAGCTCATTGTCATCAGCCGCCGAGTTTCTCAACGGTGCCGTCGACGAAGAAACAGCTGCAGAGCACGACACGCCCAAGGCTGGCGACCTCGACGCCGACCTGAACATTGACGCCGGCGCATCACAATGGCTCGGCCAATGGTTTGGCATGGCCTTCGAAGCTCTGGCAAGAGTTCGCGCCGATGAAGCATCGATCGACGCGTCTGAGCCCCAGCTGTGGCCAGGGCATTTCGACCCGGCAATCGAGGCCGGTGATGAGAACCATCGGGCAAGCTACGGGGCCTCACCCGGCGATGATGGCATTACCGAGCCGTACCTCTATCTCAGTATCTGGTGGCCTGATCGCCTAAACCTCGACGCAGACGACACTCTGTGGAACGCGCCATCGTTCACCGGTGCGGTACTGCGGGCGTCAGAGTTCCCAGCAGATAAGGATCCCGTCGAGGTCGCAACAGACTTCTGGCGCAACGCTCGCGATCACTTGGCGCAGGGGTGAACCAGTGACACCTTCAGAAGGCGAGCACCAAGAGCCGTCTCAGCAGTTTCTCGGGGCTGACTCCGTTCTGTTGGAGATGGCGGAGGCGAGCGCCAAGAGAGCGTGCTCGTTAAGCGCGGGAAAGGTGCTTGTCCTGTCGATGCTCGCGGGTGCGTTCATTGTCGCGGGTGCGTTGTTCAGTATCTTCCTCGGTTCGGGCGTCGAGTCCGAGGGGCCGAAGGTGCTGCTGGAGGGCTTTGGTTTCTCGGTCGGGTTCTTCCTTGTGATCCTGACGGGGGCATTGCTGTTCACCGAGGTCAACGTCGAAGTGCCAAGCGCGTTCATGAGTATGTACCACGAGCGTGGTGGCGTCTCGGCCTTGGTTAGTGGACTGCTGCGGCTGTGGTTCCTTGCCGCAGCAGGAAACTTGATCGGTGCATTCGTCATGGGAGCGCTCATCAACTACGCCCATGACCTACCAACTGTCCAGGCTGAGCTGCTGCTCGAGGTAGCGGACAAGAAATTGCGCTATCAGAGCGTCGGTGGAGCCGATGGATTCACTCAGGCAATCGTGTCGGGGATCTTGGGCAACTGGCTCGTTGGCATGGCTGCGTTCCTGTCGATAATGGGCCAGACAATCATCAGCAAGTTCGTTCCAATCTTCGTCGTCGTGTCGGCGTTCGTGGCATTTGGCTTTCTTCATAGCCCAGCCAACATGGCCTACTTCTCGCTCTTCGGACTGACGGGTGAGTCCACACCGTGGGGCGACGCCTTTGCCTGGAGCATTCTCCCGGCAGCGATCGGCAACATGATTGGTGCCTTTTTCCTCGTAGCCCTGCCGTTCTGGTACGCAGGAACAAGACACCAACCGCCCAAGGAGTCGTAAAGATGGCCGATCTCACAAGCACACAATTCGCGACGGCACTGCTCATCTTTCGAGTGATCTTTGGCGTGGTATTTGCCCTGCATGGAATCGGCAAGATCCGCGGAGGTATCGACGGAACGGCCGCGTGGTTCGATTCCATCGGCATGAAGCCCGGCAAGCTACACGCCCGTGCAGCTGCAGGAACCGAAATAGGCACCGGACTGTTGCTGGCCGTTGGACTGTTGACTGCATTCGCTGCGGCGGGCATGATCGCTGTCATGCTGGTCGCTGGTTGGAGCGTGCACCGCAAGAACGGATTCATGATCGTTAACGAAGGCTGGGAATACACCTTCATGGTCGCCATCACCGCTCTGCTCATCGCTGGTCTAGGGCCAGGACGCTTCTCAGTCGATGCGGCACTCGGACTGACAGATACCTGGAACGGCTGGGTAGGTCTTGGAATCGCCGCCGCGCTTGGTGTCGTCGGTGGCGTCTTGCAGCTCGCAACGTTCTTCCGCCCCGAGTCATAGCAGTGTCTGCTTCAAACCACGACGGTACGAGCAATCGGGGGCTGCAAATATGACAACGGCATTTGTACTGTCGGGCGGCGCCAGCCTTGGAGCCATCCAGGTCGGGATGGCCACGGCACTCTATGACGCCGGGATCCGTCCTGACATGGTTATCGGGACTTCGGTAGGAGCATTGAACGGTGCATGGTTGGCCGGGGGAGAACCAATTGACGGACTCGTCGACCTGTGGGGTTCGCTGCGAACCCGCACGATCTTTCCCGCTCGACCACTTGTTGGGCTCCGCGGCTTTGTAGGGGGGCGGGCGCACCTCACCCCAAACTCGGGACTGCGTCGCGTGCTCGAGGACCACGTGCCCTTCGCTCGGCTAGAAGATGCTGCCGTAGCGTTCTCTGTCATGGCGACTGAGGTTTCGACCGGCCGAGAACTCCGACTCGACCAGGGACCGGCCATCGATGCGATCTTGGCGAGCGCCGCGATACCGGGCGTCTATCCACCGGTCCGAATCGGCGGGCAAACGTGTATCGATGGCGGCATCGTGAACAACACCCCGATCAGCCAAGCAATAGATGCAGGCGCGACCGATGTGTGGGTTCTTTCGACCGGGTACTCGTGCGCCCTGCCATCCCCGCCTCGCAGTGCACTTGCGATGGCACTCCACGGGCTGAACCTGCTCATCCAACAACGCTTTATCGCCGAGACAGCACATCGCACCTACCCCGTCCCCGTGCATTTGATCCCACCCCCATGCCCAATCACGGTCACACCGATAGATTTCAGCCAGAGCGCCCAGTTGATCGAACGTGCCCACCGCGGAACACGACAGTGGATGGCAAACGGCGAACCCCACGCAATTCCGCTCGTCGGCCACAGCCACGGAAAGACGCCATGAGCAGCGGCTACCCAGACGCGTCATTTGATGACGTTGGCTGGCTCACCGAGGCGCAGATGATCGAGGTCGATCGCGTGATGATCGATGACCTGCACATCGAACTGATCCAGATGATGGAGAACGCCGGCCGCAACCTCGCTCAACTTGTGATCGACCTCTATAGTCCCGACACCGTCACGGTACTTGCTGGCTCGGGAGGAAATGGCGGCGGCGGGCTGGTCGCGGCACGCCATCTAGCCAACCGCGGGGTCGATGTAACCGTGACCCTCGCAAAGCCAGCCGCTGAGCTAACAGGTGTGCCCGCCCATCAATACGACGTCGTCCAACGAATGGGTTTGGCAGTAGAGAAGGATCCGAGCCCAGCCGACGTGACGATCGATGCCCTGATCGGCTACAGCATGAAGGGCGCGCCACGGGGCCGCGTTCGTGATCTCATTGAACGCGTTGACGAAAGCGCTGGAGCAGTCGTCGCCCTTGACGCTCCCTCTGGCCTGAACGTCACCGACGGATCCATACCCGGTGTTGTTGTCAACGCTGACGCAACGATGACCGTGGCTGCGCCCAAGATTGGCCTTCGCCTGGCCGACCAAGTCGGCGATCTCTATGTCGCTGATATCTCGGTCCCGCCTTCCGTCTTCGATGCCTTCGACTCTGTCTCACCTCCCGACTTCACCCGCAGCAGCCTTGTTCGCCTTCTCAGGCCGGCTACCCCTTGAAGAACTTCAGCCTGTTCGTTAGCCTCGACGACTTGGTGATTCATGATCTGCTTCGACAATGATCGATAAGAAGCTTGTTGGCACGCTGTCGAACGAACTCGTCGCACTGCAAAAGCCGATCCGAATCTTGAGTTCTGTCGCGTGGGACGACGAGGTAGCCGCCGACTTCTTCGCCGCTGGGGCAACGAAACAGCCAGCGGTAGACGCTGACTACTACCAGAACAATCGCCCCCTCCGCTTCGATCCCGACGATGTCCGCGCCGGCCTACACGACTTCCGAGCGCGGCTCGCGAAGCGCCTCGGGGGATCAGCCATTGGTGACCTCCTCCTCGCACGAGCAGCCGAGTATGTGCGGGTGGTCGACATGGTCCAGGCCCGCGGCACGCCCGAGTTCGCTCAGATCTCCGCTGAGTTGTACGGCGGACCCGCTGATCACATCCATGAGGGCGGACCAACGCTGGCCAGTCTCGGACAGGTCATGGACGAGGCGCTGGTCAACATTGATTCGGGTGCGTGGCAACCGCCCGAAGATCCATGCTTCACCGCAGCTGAAGGCGTCAAGATCCTGAAGGGTCGACTCGAGGGGCTCTGTGGTGCTGAGCAGGTCCGGGTCATGATCGATGACGGCATCGTGGCTGATGCCGCGGCTGGTGGGGACTACATCAAGCTACGGGAAGACGCAATGTTCTCGGAACGTGATCTCCGTGTGCTTGAGGTGCACGAGGGATGGGTGCACGTCGCAACAACGTTGAACGGCAGAGCGCAGCCCTATGCCACCTTTCTGGCGAAGGGCACACCTTCGACTACCTCGACTCAGGAAGGCCTCGCCGTCTTCACTGAGATCACGACGATGTCATCGACGCCGGCACGGCTGCGCAAGGTGACCCGGCGGATGCTCGCCATAGATATGGCGGACCAGGGCGCGACATTCCTCGAGGTCTACCGCTGGTTCATCGATCTTGGTCACAGCGAATCAGATGCATGGGTTTCGTCGGTACGCGTGTTTCGAGGCAGCACCCCGACCGGCGGACCGTTTACGAAGGACTTGTCTTACAGCGTTGGGTTTCTTGAGGTTTACGACTTCATTCGGCTCGCCGTACAGCGCGGCCGCCTTGAACGCTTGCCTCTGCTGTTCTCGGGAAAGCTCGCCGTGCGAGAAGTGGGGACGATCGCTTCGTTGGCTGAGGAGGGGCTCGTTGAACCTCCTGGAATCATTCCGCCACATATGCAGGATGTGAGCGCCTTGGCTTCGTGGCTTGCGTACTCGAACCTGCTCAACCGAATCGACCTTAAGAAGATGGAGATCCACCTCGAGGCCGCGCTCTCTTAGCTTCTCGCAGCTATCGCTCGCCACGCATCCGGGCCTCGGGCACCTTCATTGCTTCGGGCATCTCGTGGATTTCGCTTTGGGTGCGGAACCATTGGCCGTATCGCTTCGCGAGGGGCGCGGCGGTGAGCCCGTGCAGGAGCACGGAGCCTGCGATCACCAGAACCACCACAGAAAATAGGTCGTCGGGCTGCTCGACGGCCGGTTCGCCGAGCACCAGAAGCCCAAAGACCATCGATGCCAAGCCGCGCGGTCCGAACCATCCGAGGAAGGCGACCGTCTGCCATTTCAAGCCAACGCCAAGTGTGGCTAGCCACACCGGAATCATCCGGCCGAGGGTGAGTGTGCCGATAGCGCAGGCGGCGACGGCCGGCGAAAAGACTTCGAGTGCCGGCCACAGCAGCAGCGCCCCGAAGACGACGAAGGTCGCTGACGCTGCGACCTGTCCAACATCCTCCACGAGTTCCATGTGGCTATCGATCGACTCGCCGAGCATTTGGCGCGCAACCAACCCAGCAACAAAGGCTGCGAGAAATCCGTTGCCGCCGAGTGCGGTTGAGCCTGCGAACGCCCCAAGCGCCGTGGCAAACGCGAGCAACCGGAGCCCTTCGAGATCGGTCCAGCGCGTGTCTTCCAACTTGGGCACGAGCGTCGCAAGGATTGCAGCGAGCGCGGCGCCAAACCCGACGCCAATTGCAATCTCTCTGAGCGCCTCTCCAATCACCACTGCTGGCCCGTCTACTTCGTTGCCGGCAGCGAGGGCGAGGAACACGGCGATGACTGGCACCGCTAGCCCGTCGTTTAGTCCGGACTCGACGTTCAGTGCTTGTCGAACACTACCTGGAACGTGCGGACTGCTGACCACGGCCTCGCCGAGCGCGGCATCGGTAGGTGTGAGAATGGCGGCAACGAGCGCGGCTTCGGCCCAGGACAAATCTGTCAGCAGTAGCGAGGTTCCGAGCGTTCCGAGCGCCACGGTGAGCGGCAGGCCTATCCCGAGCAACCGTCCGGGCAACACCAGCGACTGTCGAAGCACGCCCGCGTCGATTCGGGTTGCATCACCAAACAGCAAGAAGGCCAACGTCAACTCTGCCAACAGCGCCACAGATTCGTCTTCAAGATGAAGATCAAGCGCCCCAGTAGTGAATGGACTCAACAAGAGGCCAGCCCCGACAAAAACCATCGGTGCAGTGATTGGCGTTCTAGTCAACCAAACCCGCACCATCGCCACGAGTCCAATGACCAACGCAAGCAGCGCGATGTCGATCATGAGCTGGTATGCCTCGTCCTCATTGAATGGCTCCCTCGTGTCCACTGCCGGTGAGAACAGTGACCACACCCTACTGATCGAATCCTTCGGGCTACCTTGTCGCAATCGGTTTGGAGAGCGAGGAGGAAGTCCCGACGTTCGGGCTGGGGTCGGCAGGTCGATCGGTATCGGTGGAATGGTGATCACAGCTCTGGCACCGTTTGATGATGAACGGGCCCTCGATCGCCGGGTGCTGGCGGAGCAAGCACCGTTCGACCTCGATGTCATTTCGAGCCTTGCGGCTCAGTTAGGCATGTGACTTAGGCGCAGTGGGGCTCGTTGCAAAGCTGAGACATGCGACGACGCACCGTGTGAGTGATCCAACTCGATCGCTCGGCCTGATTTGATCATCAACTCAGTTCGGGAAAGAGTCGCTTCGTGGTCTTGACCTTCGAGCGACTTGCGCGGCGCCGCTTCAGCTCGAAGAAGTCTGCACCTGTGGCGATGCACTCAATGCTGTCCCAAAGTTCTAGACCGCGTTCGGGGGATGGCATTCGAGCGATCACTGGTCCGAAGTATGCAACTCGTTGCTGATCCTCAGTCTCGAAAATGATCAGAGGCACACCCGTCTCCTCGCCCGCAACCTCAACAGCGTTCGCGAGGTGTTGCCGCAGAGCCTGATCATGGTCGGTGTTCTCTAACTCCTCGAGATACCTGGTTGACAGGTTCATCCGATCCAACACCG
>Ga0209831_1003774_pt1 | contig 12302 bp, 9 predicted proteins | sample Maine_Asex4_meta_FD_187451 | JGI IMG/M metagenome (GOLD analysis project Ga0209831, IMG submission 187451) | Marine algal microbial communities from Maine, USA - Maine_Asex4_metaG (SPAdes) (version 2) | ecosystem: Host-associated > Algae > Red algae > Unclassified | place: Maine, USA | collected...
AATGGGTGACATGCGTTAGTGCCGGTGGTAGTGTCTGTGTAACTCCGCGGATATGTGCCGCTGATTGTTATTCTGCAATTCTATGATTCGTTTCCGTTGATATTTCTCGTCATCGATAGAGTTCATGTCAGAGTCGGATAGTTATCATTGAATTTGATGACCAGGAATCTGACTGTCTATTTCGAGGAGACTGATGGCAAGGGAACGACTAAATCATGAAGCGCGAATCAATGACTCGGATGGTGGCTGTGAGAGCCGCTCAGCACGACTATTCCAGTGCGCTCGTTGTCATTTGCCCTGACAAAGATCTGCAGCCACTGTGATCGAGGGAATGTCTACTGTGGTGATTGCGCAATTACAGCACGTAGAAAAGCCAGACAGGACACTGCAAAGCGCTACCGACAAAGCCCAGCGGGGAGGCTGAACCGTGCAGCAAGACAGCAACGTTACCGAGAGAGACAGCGACTGAAAATAGAAAATATGACGCACCAGGGTAGCGGAAAGACAATGAATGTGCTGGCTCAGGAAAACGACTTGCAGTCGAATAATGAAGGTTCAAATTCGACCAATTTGAGTAAGAATGGTGGCATCAGTTGTAGGTTTTGTGGCCTGACTTACTCACCTTTTCTACGTCGTGACTTTAGGCGATCGAGCTACAACCCAGGAAGGAAACTCAGAGTAACTACAGATAATCATCTGGTCCCTGATACCGGGTAATTGGCGCATATTCCCATGAAAGGTCGTCACCGAGCATGTAACATATCAATTCAGCGGCATATACCCGCCCTAATACACGGGTATTAACACAGGATATTGCCAATCACAATCGGATCCTTGATGCTGGCGATAATCTTCATAAGGTCGCTAAGATATCAACAAATATTTTATGTCGTAACGTGCAACGACCTTACGCTGATAATTAACAGAAGAGTCCGATTGACTTGGCTCACCCGGTGGTCCAAGCAAAAGCATAGAGCCATTGTGCATTCATATTCTGTGCTTTGTAGCCATGGCGCAGCAGGCTTCGATGTAGGGGTCTTACTCCTTGGTGGTAATCATCGTTGAAGCTGACGCTATATCTTTGTTCATTAATCTCGACAATTCGGACACGCACAGTATCTGACACTGTTGCACGCAAGCTCTCTCGGCTAATGCTTCCAGCATACCGACGTTATTCGCATGGGTGTTCGATGTGGTTATCCGCGCGGGCAGTCAGTGCAGCTTGTTAGCATCTACCCTACCTGACTTTCTGTAACTTTTTGTTGTTATGCAGGCCCCAACTTATCCAGACCACAAAAGGCGCGAACGCGTGCTTCGGACAGATTACCGTCAGTGGCAATACACACTAAACCCGTGCTTACCCCGTCAGGAGCGTCGGTTACAGACCAACGTCTACCCACTACCTGAATGGTTTTTAACGACTTATCAGCATGAAGGACGAAACCTTTTGCTCTAACCAACCCACAGCGCTTATCAGCCAACTGGGCAGCTAGCGTATCGGCATCAATCGCCTTATTTATATCCAGCCGTATTGACTTGAACAGCGAAGCTACTTCGTGATGATGACTTGTCGCAGTCGTGTCCGATTTGATGCACTGAACTGCACTCGCACTTGCACTTGCACTTGCATGCAAATTAATATCACGCTTCATTTCGAACAACACCTCAGGGTCAATCGTACTAAACACCGAGTCTACCCACGGTGAGTGCGTATAGTGCGCTTCCATCCAGCCCCGAACGGCCTCTAATTGCAAATTGGACAATAAGTCAAGCTTGTTTAACACAATGAGATCCGCGTCGCTGAGTTGCCGCGCAATAGTGTCGCCAATGTATTTCGCCGTAGAACTTGTCTCTATCGAGGTTGCATCAGCCAACACAACAATGCCTTCCAATTTAAATGCACGGAGCAAAGACAACGATTTACCTATGGCACCTGGCAGGGCAACACCGCTAGCCTCTATGAAAATATGGTCGGGTAACGATTCTTGCTCCAGAAGTTGTTGCAAAGCATACGACAAGTCATCACCATAGCTACAACAAATACAGCCGCCGCTCAAGCTGATAACATTACCCTCCTGACCTTCTATAAGCTCGGCATCAATAGGCAATTCACCAAAATCGTTGATCAGCACAGCCAATCGCACACCATTAGCATGGCGTAGCAGATGATTGATCAACGTGGTTTTGCCACTACCAAGGTAACCACCAATAATAGTTACAGGTAACGCTGCGCTCATCTAGATATCACTGGCTGAAAAAACACGACCTGCCTGAACCGTTCCCCAAACACTGACGTCTTTGAGTTTGTCGGCAGCAACGGCGGTAGGGTCATCTTCTAACACAGCAAAATCAGCATGCTTACCGGCTTCGATAGAACCAATTTCTCTATCTAGATCAAGCGTGTAAGCAGCACCCAGCGTTATTGCATATAGCGCTTCATCAACAGTGATTTTCTCGTGCTCACCCTGCACTCTGCCCGAACTAGTTATCCGATTGACCGCACACCAAGCAGTAAACAGCGGACTTAATGGTGTAATGGGCGCATCGGAATGAATAGCTAACGGGACACCGTTGTCCAACGCGGTCCTGCAAGCATTCATTCGTTCAGCGCGCTCAGGCCCTACCGTTAAGTTGTAGTGCTCGTCTCCCCAATAGAAATGATGATTAGCAAAATGATTTACACACATGTTGAGTTTAGCTAGTCGACGGTACTGCGCGCCATTGATTAGCTGTCCATGTTGAATAGTAAAACGATGATGATTAGTGGGGTGCTTTTTTAGCGCCGCCTCTAACGTTTCTAATACAAGGTCGGTCGCTTCATCACCATTGGTATGCGTATGTACTTGAATATCAAACTCCAATGCCATTTCGTAAATCGCGAGCATTTGCTCTGGCGCTATGTACCAGAGACCATTGGGCGCGCCGTTGAAGTAGCCTGGCCAATTCATTCGTGCTGAGAACCCCTGTATAGATCCATCAGCGACCACTTTGATTTTTCCAAGCCGAAACCGATCGGTCGATTGCTCTCGTAGAATTTTTACATGCTCGATTAATTCATTCGGTGTGACACCGTGGTGAAATCGAAGCGACATGATGCGAACCGGAAAGTTATCCGCATCTGTGACACGTATACCCATATCGACAGTAGCCTCGCTTAGCTCTGCTGCAAGATCTGTTGCGGTAGTCACACCAGCTCGAACACATAGTCGAGCAAAGTCGATTAGCCCCGGCTCATCAAACTCAAGCATGTTGTCTGAAAACCCCGCTTTTTGACCTACCGGACGCATCACATCCGGCCCTTTGAGCTCTCCAGTTGGCAAACCATCGTCACCTAATGGGACACCTTCATGCTCAATGCCCGTACGTAAGTAGTCCGCCATCTCTAGCGCTTTGGAATTGACGCTCATGATATGCCCTGAGGCGTGCATAATACCGATTGGCCGCGTAGTCGATACGCGATCAAGTTGTTGTCGGGTAATTTTTCTGTCTGAATAATAGATAGGGTCGATAGCCCAACCAGTGAGTGGCTCAGCTGGATCAACTAGCGTGACCTCCTGCTCCATTAATCGTTCAATGACCTGATCAATAGATGCAAGCCCCGACCAGACCTTTCCGTGCGGGTCCATGCGATCGTGGAATCCACAGTAAACATAGCGCCACCATTTACCCTCAACAGTATGGCAATGCCCTTCAACCAGACCGGGCATCAGTACCTTGTCAGTAAATCGCTCATCCAGGGTGTAATCACCAAACCCTGCCAACTCTGTCAGCGAACCTGCACCAACGATACGACCGTCTCGCACCGCCACGTGAGAAACGGTGGGACGAGTCGGGTTCATCGTGATGATTTTCTTTGCTGAATATATCGTTGTCATAGACCACCTCAGTACCGGCAAATTCAGCGCTTTTTACAGCGGTAATCGAGTGTTATACTCGGGGCTCGAACAGCATACCAAGTCGAACGGTAGATTTGGACAAAAGGATTAAGACAGAACACTAAACCCTAGTGATGCATAAAATTTGGAGTCCAGAAGCTTATAGAGCTGTATATAAGTACCGGAGGCCGCCTCCGGTACTTATATGCTGCTATAGAAGCAGCGAAGCGGTCCTGGGTGGGGCCGCCTGGGCCGGAAATTTATGCATCACTAGGGTAAACACAGCTCATGAATCTACAGCAATAGCACACGGAGAATTGATTACCCATGCGTACCTTATTCAAACAACTGGCAGTAGCATCCGCTACGGCAGCCATGCTTGCTACATCGGTACTAGCCGATGAAACACCAAAGTCCGGCGGAACCTTAGTCTTCTCTTTACCACAAACACCCAGGCACTTGAACCCCGCCGTTCAATCTGGCACCGCCACGGGTGCGCCCGGCGCTCAACTGTTCGCCGCACCGCTTAGATACGACGAAGATTGGACGCCACAGCCGTACCTGGCTGAATCATGGGAGGTTGCAGACGATGGTCTATCAGTTACGTTGAAGCTTGTTAAAAATGCATTTTTTCACGATGGCGAGCCTATTACTTCTGAAGACGTCGCATTCTCCGTTAAGACCATTCAGGAAAACCATCCATTCAAAACAATGTTTGCGCCAGTAACGGAAGTACAAACCCCCGACGCACATACCGCCATTCTAAAATTGTCAAAGCCACATCCAGCACTTATGCTAGCCATGTCATCTCAGCTCATGCCCATCATTCCAAAGCATGTTTATGGTGACGGACAAGACCCCAAAGCGCATCCTCAAAATTCAGATAACGTGGTTGGCTCTGGCCCGTTCAAGCTGGTTGAGTTTAAACGCGATGAGCACGTAATCCTTGAACGATTTGACGACTTCTTTATAGACGGTCGCCCATACCTGGACAAACTGGTTATGCGCATCATCAAAGATCCATCAGCGCGCGCTATTGGCCTTCAAAATGGTGAAATTCATTTGTCCACATTTGAATCAGTGGCACGCGATATTAAACGCCTGCAAACAGACGACTCTTTAACGGCAACTTCCGAAGGCTATGCAGCTATTGGTGCGCTAGACTGGTTAGCTTTCAACACGGCCAGTGGCAAAACCGCTGACGTTAATGTACGTCGAGCGATTGCATACGCCATAGATCGTAACTTTATCCTGAATGCTATCCATCTTGGCCTTGCCGATGAAGCTTCTACCGGTATTCACCCAGACAGCCCACTGTACAGCGCCGATGTTGAAGCCTATGCAATCGATCTAGACAAAGCCAACAAACTACTCGATGACGCGGGTTACGCCAGAGGTGATGATGACATGCGGTTTAGTTTGAATGTTGATTTTGGTTGGCCTGAGATGAAGCCGAAAGCCGAATATACAAAAGCGGCTTTGAAAAAAATCGGCGTTGATGTAGTCGTACGCTCATCGCCTGACTTCCCAAGCTGGGCGAAAAGAATCAGCAACTACGACTTCGATATGACATGGGATACCGTCTTTAACTGGGGTGACCCGGTCATTGGTGTTCACCGCACCTATCAAAGCTCTAACATTGTACCCGGTGTAATCTGGTCTAACACGCAAAGCTACAAGAATGATCGTGTCGATGAGCTAATGGAGATGGCAGGTGTTGAAACTGATGTGGCCAAGCGCACCGAACTCTACGCCGAGTTCCAGAAAATTATTACTGATGAATTGCCGTTGTACAGCACCAATACCGTTCCATACCACACGGTTTACAACAACAAGGTTGGCAATCCACCCCTGGGCATCTGGGCATCTAGCTCGCCAATGGATCTTGTTTTCATGAAAGAGTAGCGTGGGTAAAGGTTATCTGCTAGGAGAATGTTGTTAGCTCATCCTTTTAAATGGGCTAACAGTAAAAAAGCAAAGGGGCACACTTACTGCGCAAGCTGTGCCTCTTTGTAACCGTTGCGCTGCTGGATTTAACATGAACTTTTTAAATACTCTATTGCAGCGTGTGCTGTGGGCCGCGTTACTATTGCTAGCTGTTCTGGTGCTGAACTTCTCCATGATGCACCTTGCACCTGGGGATATTGCTGACACGATTTCTCAATCGATGGGTGGGGCTGACGCTGAAACACTGGCTCAGATACGATCAGATTATGGTTTAGATCAACCTTTAATATCACAGCTTGGCGATTACGTAGGCAAGGTATTCCGATTCGACTTAGGCTATTCATACTTCTACAACCAGCCTGTTACACGCCTTATATTTGAGAAACTGCCAGCCACATTACTGCTGGTTATCACCGCTCAAATCCTGGCATTGATCATTGGTGTCATGCTCGGCGTGTACTCTGCCCGTAACCGCGATGGCTGGGTATCACACTTCGTGACCTTCTTTGCCTTGTTTGGCTACTCCGCCCCGGTTTTCTGGACAGGTATCTTATTACTCATCGCTTTTAGTTTGAAGATTCCATTGTTCCCCGTTGCCGGCATGATTGACGTGACTGTGGAAGGTGGTTTTATACCAAAATTTCTCGATCTTTTACGACACATGGTTCTGCCAGTTATCACCTTGGCCTCAATATTCATTGCACTCTATTCACGGCTGTGTCGTGCCAGCATGATGGAAGTACTCGCGACTGATTACATTCGCACCGCCAAGTCCAAAGGAATATCGGACCGTGAGATTATTTATAAGCATGCATTGAAGAATTCACTCTCTCCTGTCATCACGTTAGCTGGCCTACAGTTTTCAGCAGTTATCTCAGGTGCTGTATTGGTCGAGACGGTGTTCAGCTGGCCAGGTCTGGGTACCTTGGCACTACAGAGCATTATTGCTCGCGACACCCCTACCATTCTAGGCATCCTTTTCTTCTCAGCGTTAGTGGTCATCGTTGGCAACCTACTAACCGACTTTGCGCTACGTTTTGTTGACCCACGCGTGAGGGGACTCTAATGAGTGACACATCAAACGACGGTGCGAAATCAAGCGTAACAGAAACCAATACGATTAAAGCTCGCCACCCTGCAGCAGACGCTATAAGCATGTTTGTTAAGAATCGAGCCGCAACCGTTGCGTTGTTCGTTCTGATACTCATTGTCATCACAGGCGTCATCGGTCCAATGGTGTATACAACTGACCCGTTCGATATGGTCTGGGCACCATTCTCACCCCCAGGGCAGGAAGGCTTTTTATTCGGTACCGACTATCTTGGCAGAGATATCCTTGCAGGCATCCTACACGGCACCAGAGTATCTCTACTGGTCGGGTTATCCGCAGCGCTGATGACCGTATTCATCGGTGTTACCGTTGGCGCGCTGGCTGGCTTTTTTCGCGGCTGGGTTGAAGAGGTACTGATGCGCATCACGGAATTTTTCCAAGTGCTGCCAACCTTATTGTTCTCTATGGTGATCGTTGCTTTGTTCGGTCCCACGCTACCAATAATTACCATTGCCATAGGCGTTGTAAGCTGGCCAGCTGTTGCACGTATTACACGCGCTGAGTTTTTGCGCATACGTGAACTTGAGTATGTCACCGCTTCACGTGCATCTGGTAGCAAAAACGCGAAGCTTATGTTTAAAGTCATTCTGCCGAATGCGTTACCTCCGATTATTGTTCAAGCTGCGCTTATGGTTGGTTCCGCTATTTTATTCGAAGCAGGTTTAAGCTTTCTAGGACTTACCGACCCCAATGTCGTGAGCTGGGGACAAATCATCGGCTCCAATCGACCATACATACTCGATGCTAGTTATACCGTCACCTTCCCCGGTATCGCCATTTTTATTACGGTGTTGTGTCTATCACTGGTTGGTGATGGCCTGAACGATGCGCTCAACCCGAAACTAAGGCAACGCTAATGAGTGCCCTATTAGAAGTTAAAAACCTGCGAATAGAACTCGACACTCGCGCAGGTGTGGCACCCGTTATCGACGATTTATCGTTTGAATTGCAAGCTGGCGAAACCTTAAGCTTTGTCGGCGAGTCTGGCTGCGGCAAATCGATGACGGCACTGGGCATTATGGGCCTTCTACCCGAAAAAATTGGCCGTATAGCCAGCGGTTCAATTTGTTTTGATGGAGAAGATATTACTAAAGCCTGCGACGAACGGCTTCGTGAAATTCGTGGCAATGACATATCAATGATATTCCAAGAACCAATGACCTCGCTGAATCCGGCTTTTACTATCGGAGAGCAAATAGCTGAAGTGCTCAGACGTCACCAGAAATTAGGCAAGAAAGCGGCGTGGCAATCAAGCGTTGAACTCCTCGATGCAGTTCGTATTCCAGACCCAAAACGTCGGGCAAGCAGCTACCCTCACCAGCTCTCTGGTGGCCAACGACAACGAGTCATGATAGCTATTGCTCTCGCCTGCAAGCCTCGTATTCTTATCGCTGATGAACCGACAACCGCGCTTGACGTCACAATTCAGGCGCAAATCTTTGATCTGCTTCAAGACCTTCGTGAACAAACCGGGTCAGCCATTATTATGATTACCCACGATATGGGTGTAGTCGCGGAAATTGCTGAACGTATGATTGTCATGTATGCCGGACGCATGGTTGAGCAAGGCCAAGTCGACCACGTGCTCAATCATCCTCGACATCCGTACACAAAGGGCTTGATTGAATGCGTGCCGCACCTATTGGCAACGCTGACAGAGGAACGTCTAGAGCTCACAGAAGTTGCAGGCATTGTTCCAAGCCTTGCAGAATTCGGCCAAGACGCTTGCCTGTTTGCATCGCGGTGCAACAAAGTAGATCAACAATGTCTGCAAGCTAGACCAGTAGAACAACACTTCGACAATCATCAGGTGTCTGCCTGTTGGCATGCGGACAAAGTCTGATGGCAAAAGATAATCTAACTGATACGCTTCTCGACGTTGCCAATTTAACGGTACGCTTCCCTGTTAAAAGTGGCACACCATTTGCGAAGAAGCAATGGCTTAAAGCCGTAGACGATGTCTCATTCATTATTAAACGTGGTGAGACACTGGCTCTTGTTGGTGAGAGTGGCTCAGGCAAAACCACCACGGCATTAGCCGTTGCCCGTCTGGTCGATACACACGCAGGAAGCGTCGATCTGAATGGCCATGATTTTCTTGCACTAGCAGGTGAAGAATTGAGAACCGCTCGTACCAGACTTCAGTTTATTTTCCAAGATCCCTACTCCAGCTTAAACCCGCGCTTAACGGCTGAGGATATCGTTCGCGAACCACTTGAAAGTCTAAACGCAAGTGACAAGTCGAACCATAATAAAATTATCGATGACTTGTTCGAGGCCGTTGGCCTACGACCTGAACAAAAGAAACTGTTTCCACATCAATTTTCAGGCGGGCAACGACAACGCATCGGTATTGCCCGGGCAATGGCCACACAGCCGGAACTTATCATTTGCGACGAACCCGTGTCAGCACTGGATGTTGCGGTACAAGCGCAAATATTGAACCTGTTAAGAAAAATTCAGAAAGAACGCAACTTAACCTATTTGTTTATATCTCACGATCTTGGTGTGGTGCAACACATGTGCGACCGCATTGCGGTAATGTACATGGGAAAGATCGTGGAATATGCAGACAGATTAAGCCTGTTCAACAATCCGCAACATCCATATACTGCGGCCTTAATCTCCGCAGTGCCATCGGTTGATCGCGAGCGACGCTCTAAATTTACACCTATTCTAATACCTGGCGATACGCCTGATGCAATTAATCCCCCTCCCGGATGTCGATTCTCAAGTCGTTGCCCTGTGGCTAAACCAGTGTGTTCAGAATCAGAGCCACCGCTTACTGCAAATACCGACGATCACTTTGTTGCCTGCCATTTGGTGACTGATTTAGGAGAATCTCCCATCACGTTCATGCGTTTGTCACACTGAATAAAGTACAACTGTAGAGGGTTCAGTCGGGTTTAATGCGTATAGAAGTTGTCATAAATTTACATTTCCCAGGGTAGTTACACACTCACCAGGTTTGATAGCACTTACTTGCGCCACTATCAAAACCAGAAGTGCACTGCTTGCGATAAGGTACGGTTTTCCACCCATCCCAATGTTGATGGTTTTCCGCTACGGTCCCATTATCGCTCCTGCTGCCGAGCCGAAAGGCATCCGCCGTTGCCACTGATTCCTGGCGAAAGCAGCTCCCATTCCAGAGCGAAGCTGCCACACTGTAATCGGAACGGTAGAGCCGCAGGCAGCGCAGGATTCTCGGTTGTAGTCTGGGCCTTATTCGTGAGGTCCAAATGCCGGCGAGGAAAAAACCGATGCGCAAAATAGCTAAAGTTCTCCGTCTGTCATGTTCGGATCAAAGGCGCTTACGTCCAGAATCTGGCGCTTTTAAAGGTGCATAGTGTTGACTGATCCAGTGGATGAAACTGGCGCTAGAGGTGTGCCGTTTTTCACCCTATTCCGTGCCAGACGCAATGCGCCTGCCAAAGACCCCACGCCCAGTTCGTTGTGCCGTAGGTGTTTTGCAATGCGTATACAACCAGGCCGTCAGGATGATTCTACGCAGCATGATGAAGATCAGTATCAGGTACGCATCAGATGCGCTGAGTTCAGCGACCTGTCGGTAGCCAGCAAACCCTGCCTGAAGTAATACGGGTGTGTACAGTTGTATTCTGCATATAGCAAAATAGTGCTTGATTTAAATCAGAATCGTTGCAAGACTCAGAAACAGGAATTTTCGCAGAACAAGCTGATTCTGCTACCTGTTTTCTTTCCGCAACCGGTACTTTGGCTTGCATTGTTGATGTGGTTAAACGCCATCCGTGTGATATCCGGTTAGCGGACCGCGATAGTGGCGCACGCCGTCTTTGGAGAGATTTGACAAATCTGCCTTATAGTTCTGAATTACGCAGGCTCGTATTCAAGCATATCCTGATCTGGCAGATCGGAATAAAGGTTTTGTTTGCCGCTCGTCTGGTTGTTACACTCTTAGACGTTGGTTAGTCCGTGTGTATAAGAGTTAATTGCTCTTCGGGTATAACGCGCGCGGCCGAACTAACGTCCTGAAATTTCCAATGGAGAAATCATGAACACCCATTTTACTCAGAAAAAACTCGTGTCGGTACTACTAGGAGCAGCAGGTGTGGCGCTCTGCGCTCCTGTGCAATCGCAGGATACGTTAGAGATGACGTCGTCGTTTGCTAAGACGCTGCCAATTCTCGGCACAGCCGGGGTAGATTTTGTTAAAAAAATCAATGGCATTTCAAGTGATGTTCAATTCGAACACTTCGACCCCGGTAAGCTTGTACCTACCCTTGAAGCCCTGGATGCAGTATCAAACGGTTCCGTGGATTCAGCTTTTGCAACATCTGGTTATTGGCAAGGTAAGATCACAGCGGCTTCGTTGTTCGCTGCTGTGCCATTTGGACCAGAAGCTGGCGAGTACCTCGGTTGGGTTTTATATGACGATGGCGCAGCCTTGTGGCAAGAGATGTATGACGAGGCAGGCTACGATGTTGTAGCAACGCCTTGCGGCATCATCGCTCCTGAAACGTCAGGCTGGTTTAAAAACGAAATCAACAGCTTTGATGACCTTAAGGGACTGAATATGCGTTTCTTCGGCCTGGGCGCGGAAGTTATGCAAAGGCTTGGTGTATCCACATCACTTCTCGCTGGTGGTGATATCTTCCCAGCGCTTGAACGCGGCGCGATTGATGCGACTGAATTTTCCATGCCTAGAATTGATGCGAATCTCGGATTCCACAAAATCGCCAAGTTCAACTACTTTCCAGGCTGGCACCAACCTTCGACACTGTTTGAACTACTTATCAACAAAGACGTCTACGAAGATTTGTCTGATGTAGCCAAGAATCAGATCGAAGTGGCTTGTCTTGCGAACATCACAACCAGTCTGGCGGAAGGTGAAGCAACTAACTATGCAGCCATGGTGGATAACACCGAAAACAATGGTGTAACTATCAAGCAATGGCCTGCAGAAATGCTAGAAACGTTTGAAAGCACTTGGAATGAAGTTGCAGCAGGACTGGCTGAGGAAGACGCCATGTTTAAAAAAGCATGGGACGACCTAGCCGAGTACCGTGAAGGTTACAAAGTGTGGTCTAACAATATTTACCTGCCTCGCAAATAGATTCGTTACCACATTTCGCAAAATAGAGAGGGTGGTCACCAGACCACCTTTTTATACCCCAGTGTTGCATAAAATATCGACCACCCACAGCGAGAAACACAATGCCTGACACTTCACCAGACACTCAAGTTTCTGCTGCATTGAGCGATCCCGGTGAGCAACGCCGAGAAGAACACTACAAAATCGATCGTATGGTGGTGGGTATTGCCAATATGGTGGCGTGGATTTTCCCAATCCTGATGTTTGCCATTATCTCGCAGGTTGTGATGCGCAAGAT
>Ga0209831_1003776_pt1 | contig 12295 bp, 11 predicted proteins | sample Maine_Asex4_meta_FD_187451 | JGI IMG/M metagenome (GOLD analysis project Ga0209831, IMG submission 187451) | Marine algal microbial communities from Maine, USA - Maine_Asex4_metaG (SPAdes) (version 2) | ecosystem: Host-associated > Algae > Red algae > Unclassified | place: Maine, USA | collected...
CGCCACGTCCCGATGAAGACCCTCGAACGCGTGGTGGTCGAGTTCCTCGACAGCCTCGACAGCGACGACATCACCATCGGTCCCGACACCGCCGCCGACGTCCTCTCGCGCATCATGGACGCCGGTGCCGTCGCCGAGATCATCGGCGAGGCGTCGGGGGTGCGGCGCCCGGTCTGGGAACTGGTGCAGGACGTGCCCGCCGAAGCCATCGCCCTCTATATCGAGCGCGAGCATCCGCGCGTCGCCTCCATCCTGATGAGCCGTCTCGGAGCCGAGAAGGCCGCCGCCGTCATCGACGTGCTGGACGTCGAATCGGCGGAGCAGGTCATCGGCATGCTCAAGAACCCCGCCGAGGTGCGGCCCGACGTGCTCAGGACGGTCGAGGAGAGCGTCCGCGCCGACCTGCTGATGACCGCCTCGAACAAGGGCGATACGCCGGACGTCTTCGTCGGCGCGGTCTTCGACAACCTGACGGAGCAGTCGCGCAACCCGCTGATGAAGACCATGACCGAGAAGTCCCCCGAATTCGCCCATGCGGTCGCGAAACGCATGTTCCTCTTCGACGACGTGCCCGAGCGGGTATCGCAGAAGGACATCCCGTCGCTGACCAAGGTGATCGATCAGGCGGTCCTGTCGACCGGTCTGGCCTATGCCGCCGCGCGCGGCAGCGAGGCGCCGGAATACGTCCTCTCCTACCTGCCCAAGCGCATGGCCGAGCAGATTCGCGAGGCGATGGAGGAGATGGGCGCGCCCGACCAGAAAACGGGCGAGGATGCCGAGGCGCAGATCATCAAGAGCATCCGCGCGCTCGCCGCCTCCGGCGAGATCGAGCTTAACTCGCCCTAGCATTGAACCGCTACAATGCGATGCAATCGTGGTTAATCCCGTATTCGATCAACCCGACGGGCTGTCGATCATGTAATCGACAGCCGGAAATATCTACCGGAAATTGTTTTACCGGCATATCCGGTCAACCGGAGTTGATTTAGGCGCCCGCCGACGGGTCCGCCGACGGGCATCTGCGCGTCGTTACTTCGTTGCGCGGAAATATCCGTCCGAATACGGCGCGCCTGTACGACGGGACGACCCCGCGAGAGGGTGCCGTGCGGCGCCGAATTCGTCCCGATTCATCTATTTTTGACATTCCCGACGCATCTTGGCGCCGGATAGACCTTACACCGTGCAGGCCAATGACCGACGAGTCGCAACGTCCCATCATCATCAAGAGGAAGGTCGTCAAGGGTGGCGGCCATCATGGTGGTGCGTGGAAGGTGGCGTATGCCGATTTCGTGACGGCGATGATGGCGTTCTTCCTGATGATGTGGCTCATCAACGCCACGACGGAGGAGCAGAAGGGCGGCATCGCCGACTACTTCAGCCCCGACATCCCGATGAGCGAGAAATCGGCGGTGGGCGACGGGATGCTGGGCGGCGATTCCATCCTCAGCGAGGGCGATCTCGCCGACGACCCCCGCGACGCCGATTTCGCGCAGATGCAGGTCGCGCTGAACGCCCAGCTGAACGCCGGCGGGGGATCGGACGACCTGACGCAGCATCTCTACATCCACATGACCGACGACGGCCTGATGATCGAGATCGTCGACGTGGCGGGCCGCAGCCTGTTCGAGTCCGGTTCCGCCGTCCCGTCGCCGCTGCTGCGCAAGATCGTCAAGGTCCTCGCCCCGGTGATCGGTCAGGCGCGCAACCGCGTCGGGATCAGCGGACATACCGATTCCGTGCTCTTTTCGAGCGTCCGCGACTACGACAACTGGGAACTGTCCAGCGACCGCGCCAACGTGATGCGCCGGTTGATGGGGCAGGACGGCGTGCTGCCCAACCGCTTCGTCGAGGTCAAGGGCCGCGCGCATACCGAACCCCTTTCCAGTGACGGCGACGCCCCGGAGAACCGGCGGGTCTCGATCACGCTCTTCCATTCTTCCCGATATCCGCTCGCACCGGCGGATGACGGCAATCGACCGAACTGAGGATATCGCCATGGGAATTTCTTCGTCACTCAACGCCAGCGTCATGGGTCTCAAGACCAACGCCCAGAGCCTCGCGGGTATCAGCGACAACATCGCCAACTCGCAGACCTACGGGTACAAGCGCGCCGAGACCGACTTCACCGCCCTGGTCAACTACGGCAACTCGCCCAGTTCGTTCAACGCGGGCGGCGTGCGCGCGACCACGACGCGGCAGGTCACGCAGCAGGGATCGCTGCTCAACACGAACAACGCGACCGACATCTCGGTCAACGGGCGCGGCCTGATCCCCGTCACCAACGTCGCGGAACGTGACGAGGCAGCGGCAACGCGGCCCTTCATGCTCATGAGCTCTGGCTCCTTCAAGCCGGACGAAGAGGGTTTCCTGCGCACGTCGAGCGGTCTTCAGCTTCTCGGCTGGCCGACCGATCCGGACGGCAACATCAACGCCGTCAGCCGCGAGAGCGCCTCCGACCTGATGCCCGTGACCATCGACGGCTTCGACTTCGCGCCGAACCCGACGACGGAGGCGGAACTGGCCGTCAACCTGCCGAGCGGTGCGACCGCGACCGAAAGCTTCGACATGACGCTCGAATATTTCGATGATATCGGCAACAGCCACAACATGCTCATCAACTTCCAGGCAGGCGGTGTCGGGACGAACGCCTGGACGATGACCATGGTCGATACGTCGAACGGCGCTACCGTCGTGCAGGCCGATATCGTCTTCGAGAACGGCAGCACCGCCAACCCCGCCGGCGGCATGGCGAGCATTTCCACCTCGGGGACGACGACTCCCCTGCCGGAATACGACGCCGCGACGGGCATTCTCCAGGTTCCGGGCGCATCCAATCCGATCGACATCACCATCGGCACGCTCGGTTCGCTCAGCAACTTCACCGAGTTCGCGACCGATTTCTCGCCGGTCAGCATCGCGAAGAACGGCTCGACGCTCGGCTTCCTCGAAACCGTGGAGATGGACAATTCGGGGGTCCTTCAGGCCATCTACGACACCGGCCAGCGTCGCCCGATCTATCGTATTCCGCTGGCCGACGTGCCCAATCCCGACGGCCTGACCCCCGAAAGCGGACAGGCGTTCTCGATCTCCAACTCCAGCGGGCCGCTCTACCTGTGGGACGTGGGCGACGGGCCGACGGGCACCGTCTCCGGCTACAGCCTGCAGGAGAGCACGACCGACATCACCGAGGAGCTGACCCAGCTCATCCAGACGCAGCGCGCCTATTCGTCGAACGCGAAGATCGTGCAGACCGTCGACGAGATGCTTCAGGAAACGACCAACCTGAAGCGTTAAGGGAAATGACAACCGGGGTGCGCAAGAATGTCCGCGCATCCCGGCTTCGTACCCGCCAACCTCGCCATGCCCGGAAAGGGAGAGACGTCCATGAGCATCACGAGCGCCTTGTCGAACGCCGTTTCTGGCCTGAACGCCGCCTCGCGGCGGTCCGAGGTCACGGCGCATAATATCGCCAACGCGACGACCGAGGGCTATGCGCGCCAGGGCGTGTCTGCCTCGCAGCAGGTCACGGGCGGGCGTGGCGCGGGCGTGCTGATCGCCAACGGCGCCACGCGCGCCACGGATGCACCCTTGACCGCCAGCCGGCGAGAGGCTCAGGGCGAGGCGAACGGCAGCGAGGTGCTGGCCACGGCTTCGCGTGCCCTGGCCGATTCCGTCGGCGGTACGGGATCGCTGTTCGACCGCATCTCGGCGCTGGAGACGACCCTGCGCGGCGTCTCCGAAACGCCCGAATCGGCGCCTCTTCAGGAGCGCGCGGTCTCGGCGGCGGGGCAGGTCGTCTCCGCCTTCGGCGAGGTTTCCAAGACCATCGAGACGGAGCGCACGACCGCCGATCACACCATCGCCCGCACCGTCGACGAGGTGAACGGCGCGCTGAAGGAGGTCGAGACGCTCAACCGCTATATCGGTCAGGAGACCGTGCGCGGCGGCAACCCCGCTCCTTACGAGCAGCAGCGCGACGAACAGCTCGACATCGTGGCGGGCCACATGTCCATCCGCCTCATGCCGCGCGACAACGGGCAGGTTGCCGTGCTGACCGACAAGGGCGTGACCCTGCTCGACAGCGTCGCGCATACCCTCGAATTCGACCGGACCAACGTCGTCACGTCCGAGATGGACAAGCGCGGCGGCACCGGCGCCCTGTCCGGACTGAGCGTCGACGGGGTCGACATCACGCCCGGCGCCGAAGACGGCTCCGTAGGCGGTACCATAGCGGGCCTGTTCGAGGTGCGCGACGGCGATCTCGCATCCGCCAATACCGAGGTGGACGCCCTCGCCGCCGACATCATCGGACGGTTCGAGGCCACCGGCATCGCCGGGGCGGACGGGCGCGGCCTGTTCACCGATGCGGGCGCCGCGCTCGGCTCGCCCGCCGCGCCGGGCCTCGCGGGCCGCATCGCGCTGAACGAACGGGTCGATCCGGCGCAGGGCGGGGAGTCGTGGCGCATCCGCGACGGTCTCGACGCCGCCGCGCCGGGTGCGACGTCCGGTTCGGACCACGCGACCCGAATGCTCGACGCGATGGCCGAGGCGCGCATCACCGGCGGCTCGCTCTCGCGCCCCGGCACCGCCGCGGGCCTCGCGGGCGATCTCGGCAGCCTGTTCGAGACGCGCGGGCTGGCGACGGAGGATGCCGCCGCGGGCGACCTGTCGCGCTTCTCGCTTCTCAGGAATTCCGAAACCGCCGCCATCGGCGTCGACCTCGATCAGGAACTTCAGAACCTCATCCTCATCGAACAGGCCTACGGCGCGAACGCCAAGGTCATCCAGGTCGCGGACCGTCTCGTGCAACGTCTTCTGGAGCTTTGACCATGATCGGCACAGCCACATCGCCTACCCTGCGCGCCCATTCGATGCTCCAGCAGAACGTCGCCGGCATCAAGGAGCGGCTGGAGACGGCCCGCATCGAAGCCGTCACCGGCGTCGCCGCCGATATCGGGCGGGCCGTGGGCGGCGACACGGCCAAGGTCAACATGCTGTCCGAGGCGATCGACTACGCCCGGGACCGCACCAACGTCCTCGATTTCGAGGGCGGGCGCATGTCCACGGCGCAGCTGTCGCTCGAAGCGATACGTGGGGGGACGTCCGGGACGCTCGATGCCTTGCGCACCGCGTCCAACTCGACCCTGTCGGCGACCAAGACCGTGGCGCAGGAAACGGCGCGCGGCGCGCTGGAGGACACGGTCTCGCGGCTCAACGGCTCCTATGGCGGGCGTCCGCTCTTCGGCGGCGATTCGGGCCTGTCGCCCATGGGCGGGGCCGGGGAGATCCTCGACGCCGTGCGTACCATCTTCGCCGCCAACCCCGGCGACACCACCACCGCGCTGGCGGAAGTGGAGGCGTGGTTCGACGATCCGGCGGGCGGCTTCGAGACCGCGTTCTTCAAGGGCGGCGACGGCGATGCGCCGACCGTCGAGCTGGACAAGGGCGACCGCGCGGCGACCTCCGTGCGCGGCGACGACCGGTCCCTGCGCGACACGATGCGCGGCCTCGCCCTCGCCGCCCTCGCCGGGGAGGCACCCGACGACGGCACGCGCGATACCATGAACGACGCGAGCGAGGGCATCCTCGCGGGGGCAGGCTCGGGCGTGCTCGACCTCCAGTCCCGCCTCGGCGTCAGCGAGGAACGCGTGGCCAATGCCCTGGCGGAACGCGGTGCCGAGGTCACGACCCTGAGTATCGCCTATAACGGCCTGACAGGCGTCGATCAGGCCGGGGCGGCGACCGAGATGCGTCTGCTCGAATCGCAGCTCGAAGCCGCGTACCTGACAACCTCGCGCATGGCCAGCCTCACCCTGACCAGCTACCTGCGCTGATCTGGCGCCGACAGGATATGAACAGAATGTTCCGCAGCTTCCTCGCCTTCCTCGGCCTGCTTCTCCTCGCCCCCGCCTTTCCCGGCGGGGCGGGCGCGGAGACGAAGGTCCGCATCAAGGATATCGTCGAATTCGAGGGCGTGCGCGGCAACGATCTCGTCGGGTACGGTCTCGTCGTGGGCCTCAACGGCACGGGCGACGGCCTGCGCAACTCGCCCTATACCGAGGAGGCGCTGGCGACGCTGCTCGAACAGCTCGGCGTCAACGTCAGCGGCGAGGCGTTCCGACCCAAGAACGTGGCGGGGGTCATCGTCACCGGCGATCTGCCTGCCTTCGCCCGCACGGGATCGCGCCTCGACGTGGTCGTCTCGGCCATCGGCGACGCCAAGAGCCTGCTGGGCGGCACGCTCATCATGACGCCGCTGAAGGCCGCCGACGGCCAGATCTACGCGGTGGCGCAGGGGCCGGTCCTCGCGGGCGGCTTCTCGGTGGGGGGCGACGCGGCGGAGATCACGCAAGGGGTGCCGACCAGCGCGACCATGCCCGGCGGCGCGCGCGTCGAGCAGGAGATCGCCTTCGATTTCGCCACCATGGACCGCGTGCGCCTCGCGCTGCGCGACCCCGACTTCACCACCGCCATGCGCATCGAGGAAGCCGTCAACCGCGCGACCGGGGGCAGGGCGGCCCGCATGATGGATTCGGGCACCGTCGACATCCAGGTCAGCATGACCGGCATGCGCTCGCCCGCCCATCTGATGGCGCGGATCGAGGGGATCGAGGTCGCCGCCTCGCGTCAGGCGCGGGTGGTCATCGATCAGCGGTCGGGCACCATCGTCCTCGGCGCGGACGTCAAGATTTCCAGCGTCGCCGTTTCGCAAGGCGGCCTGACCGTGCGCGTGGAGGAGCAGCCGCAGGCGACCCTGCCCAACCCCTTTTCCAACGCGCCCCCCATCGTCCTGCCCCGCACCGGTATCGGCATCGACCAAGGCGAGGACCGCCGCCTCGCCCTCGTCAGCGAAGCGGCCACGCTCGCCGATCTCGTCGACGGTCTCAACGCTCTTGGAGTCGGGCCGCGCGGCATGATAGACATCCTCAAATCCATCAAGACGGCCGGTGCGCTGCACGCCGATCTCATCGTCCAGTAAGCGCGCGCCAAGGTAACGGATCGATTTTCCATGAGTGATGCATCGGCATCGATCCTGCCTCGCAAGATCGGCACCAAAGCGCCCAACCGAGCCAAGTCCGCGTTTTCTCCGGACATGCTGCGCGCCTTCTGCGAGGCGGCGGGCGAGGCGCTGGGCACCCTGCTGGACGCGCGGGTCCGGGTGGGGCTGGAATCGGTCGGGCTGGAACCCTACGGCGATGTCGCCCCGGCGGAGGACGCCGTCTTCTGCGGCGCCGTCGTCGCGCTGAACGGCAATCCGCGCGCCGCGACCCTGCTGCCCGACGACGAGGCGCTGTTCCACCTCGTCGACATCATGCTCGGCGGCGATGCCTCGCATGACGAACCCGTCATCGTGCGTCCGCCGTCGGCACTGAACGACCGGTTCTGCACGACGGTCGCCCGGACCATGATGCACGCCCTCGTCGATGCCTGCGATGCGGGAATCGGGCCGGGGGCCTGCGTCTTCGGCGGGGATATCGAGATCGCGCATGACCGCGAGGCGTTCTCCATCGCGGCGCCCGGTGCTGACGTGATGGCCATCGAGATGAAGGTCGCCTTTGGCATGAACCAGCGCGCGGGCCGTTTCACGATGCACGTGCCGCTCAGCACCGTCGACGCCATCTCCGGCGCGGCGACGGGCGGCGATGCGCAGCCCGCCTACGAGGGCGGGCCGTGGTTCGACCACATGAAGGCGAGCGTGTCGCTGATGGAACTGGAGACCATCGCCCTGCTGCACACGGAGCAGATGACCCTCGCGGCCCTGTCGCGCCTCGACATCGGCTCGGTCATCCCTGTCGATATCGATGCGATCAGCAAGGTGACGATCGCGCTCGAAGATGGCGGCGATGTCATCGCCCGGGGCGAACTGGGCACCTCCTCGGGCCGCCGCGTCGTCAGCCTGTCGGGCGCCCCCGACGCCACCTTCCTCGCCCCGATGCGCAAGCTGCTGGAATAGGGCGCGAAATATCGCGATGAGGCTCGAAAGGCCCGATTGCATATGATCGTGCGATCCCGGAAAGCTGCGCCTTGTGCGAAGCAGCGTTCGGTGAAACGAGCCTTCGGTTCGTCCGAGCCGAAGTATATCGAGAACGCGCTGCCGGATGCCCGGGCGGAATGCTGCAGGATCGTGGTGGAAGCCGAGGACCTGCGCGCCAGACGCCGCGCGACCGTGTCGGCCGACTATCCTCTGCGGCGCGACAATCAGGCGAGGCAGTGCGCTGCTGCTGATTGCCGTCATCGCATGGTTCGTCTGGATGAAGTTCATCGCCCCGACGATGCAACAGACCGCCGGAACCGAACAGTCGATCATGGTCGGCGATACCGATATCGGTGCGGCCTTCGGCTCGATCACCGATGAATCGTCGGCCCGCGCCGCCCTTCCCGATCTCGCCGTGTCCAATGACAGGCCTGGTGAGATCGGCGGGATGGTCGGTTCGCTCGGCGAAGGTCAGCAAGGTGACGTTTCCGGCATGGCCAGAACGGCATTCGGAGCAATGCGCCCGGTGGTCGAGAAAGCCATCGCAATCCCGGGCGCCGACCCGATCGTGGCTCCCGTGCCGGAATCGATGATCGAAAAATTCGGTGCGATGGCAGGTTGAACTCGTACACGAGTACGCGATGATGAACCCGGCAGGAAACTGCCGGGTTCCTTTGTTATACCAACGCCGCACATCGCGCAGCAATGCCCGGAGAACGGCGTCACACCACTCGCGTCGGCATCATCCTTCGATGACGTAGCCAGGGCGCAGAATGATGCGCCCATATCCCGGACAAGTCTTTGATCTGTAATGGTGGGCGGTACTGGATTCGAACCAGTGACCCCAGCGATGTGAACACTGTGCTCTACCAACTGAGCTAACCGCCCCCGGGGATGCGCGGGCGCATCCGGGTCATCTGCAACCACTCCTTCATGCGAGAAGAAATGGTGCCCAGAAGAGGACTCGAACCTCCACGTCCTTGCGGACACTGGCACCTGAAGCCAGCGCGTCTACCAATTCCGCCATCTGGGCCGATGGAGCGCGACGGATACGGCGCGGGGGTGGCGGTGTCAAGCGCGTTTCGTGCGGGGCGGTCGGTAATGTATCCTCGGCGAAACCGGAGGCTCCGAATCCGGGCCGGGGAAGGGGTCCCCGTTCTCGAACCACGGCGCGAATCCGGATTTACAGCATCGATAGGCGCGCATACGGTCCCATCCGAAAAGGACAGGGGATACGCACATGAGCCAAGCAACCGGAACGGTCCCGGAAGACACGGCCCCGCATGCGCAGCCCGCGGCCCCGGTCGACTCGCTCGAAGGGCATTGCCTGTGCGGCGCGGTCGCCTATCGGGGCGAGGGCGCGCCGCTCTGGGTGGCGCATTGCCATTGCGAAAGCTGTCGCCGCGCCTGCTCGGCCCCCTTCACGACGTTCCTGGCATTTCCGCACGGAAAATGGGAATGGACGAGGGCGGTCCCGATTCGTCACCGGTCTTCCGCCGGGGCGCGGCGTCATTTCTGCGCGACCTGCGGCAGCCAGATCGCCTACGAGAGCGACGACACGCCCGGCGAGATGCATTTCTACGCCGCGAGCCTCGCCGACCCCGCGAGTGTCACCCCCACCCGGCACGATTTCGCGGGCGAGCGCGTGCCTTGGGTGCATCTCGCGGACGGGTTGCCGGAAGACGAACCGGGCTGACGGCACGGCCCGACCCTCGAAATGATTAAATTTTCGTTTTCGACCCATCGCGCGGGTTGACGGTTGCCCGTGCGATGAATATCTCCGCTTCAACGCCGTTAGCACTCGTACGATGCGAGTGCCAGCGGCGCGAGATAACGACTATCGCAATACCCAAGGAGCGACCAAATGGAATTTCGTCCCCTGCATGACCGGGTTCTCGTTCGCCGCGTCGAAAGCGAAGAGAAGACCGCCGGTGGCCTCATCATCCCCGAAACGGCGAAAGAGAAGCCGCAGGAAGGTGAAGTGGTTTCCGTCGGCGAGGGCGCACGCGACGACAGCGGCAACCGTGTCGCACCCGACGTTAAAGCGGGCGACCGCATTCTCTTCGGCAAATGGTCCGGTACCGAGGTCAAGGTCGACGGCCAGGACCTGCTGATCATGAAAGAGAGCGACATCATGGGCGTCCTCACCTGATACCACGAAATGCGATGCAATCGCACTTCGTGACAGGTCCGACCCCGTTCGCCGACCCCGTGAAATTCGACTACAGGAGAGTCATCCAATGGCTGCCAAAGAAGTAAAATTCGACGCCGACGCCCGCGAGCGTCTTCTCAAGGGCGTCAACACCCTCGCCAACGCCGTCAAGGTCACGCTCGGTCCCAAGGGCCGCAACGTGATCCTCGACAAGTCCTTCGGCGCCCCGCGCATCACGAAGGACGGCGTATCTGTCGCCAAGGAAATCGAACTGTCGGACAAGTTCGAGAACATGGGCGCCCAGATGGTGCGCGAAGTGGCCTCGAAGACCAACGACGAAGCCGGTGACGGCACGACCACCGCGACGGTCCTGGCCCAGGCCATCGTCAAGGAAGGCCTCAAGGCCGTCGCTGCCGGCATGAACCCGATGGACCTCAAGCGTGGCGTCGATGCCGCCGTGATCAAGGTCGTCGAGCAGATCAAGTCGATGGCACGCGACGTCGCCGATTCCAGCGAAGTCTCCAAGGTCGGCACGATCTCGGCCAACGGCGAAGCCATCATCGGCGAGAAGATCGCCGAAGCGATGCAGAAGGTCGGCAACGAGGGTGTCATCACCGTCGAAGAATCCAAGACGATGGAATTCGAGCTGGAAACCGTCGAAGGCATGCAGTTCGATCGCGGCTACCTGTCGCCGTATTTCGTGACGAACCCCGACAAGATGCTGGCCGAACTCGAGGACTGCTACATCCTGCTGCACGAGAAGAAGCTCTCGTCGCTCCAGGCCATGGTGCCGATGCTCGAAGCGGTCATCCAGTCCTCCAAGCCGCTCCTCATCATCGCCGAAGACGTCGAAGGCGAAGCCCTCGCGACCCTCGTGGTCAACAAGCTGCGCGGCGGCCTGAAGATCGCGGCCGTCAAGGCGCCCGGCTTCGGCGACCGTCGCAAGGCCATGCTTCAGGACATCGCCGTCCTGACGGGCGGTCAGGTCATCTCCGAAGATCTGGGCATGAAGCTGGAGAACGTCACGCTCGACATGCTCGGCACGGCCAAGCGCATCCGCATCGGCAAGGACGAGACCACCATCGTCGACGGCGCCGGTGACAGCGAGGAGATCAAGGCGCGCGTCAGCCAGATCAAGCAGCAGATCGAGGAAACCACCTCGGACTACGACAAGGAGAAGCTTCAGGAGCGTCTCGCGAAACTCGCGGGCGGTGTTGCGGTCATCCGTGTCGGCGGCTCGACCGAGATCGAGGTCAAGGAGCGCAAGGACCGCGTCGACGACGCGCTCAACGCGACCCGCGCCGCCGTTCAGGAAGGCGTCGTTCCCGGGGGCGGCGTGGCGCTGCTGCACGGCTCCAAGGCTCTCGAAGGCATGACCGGCTCCAACGCCGATCAGGATCGCGGCATCGACATCATCCGCAAGGCCCTCCAGGCTCCGGTTCGCCAGATCGCCGAGAATGCGGGCGTCGACGGGTCCGTCGTCGTCGGCAAGATCATGGAGAACAGCGACACCAACTTCGGTTTCGATGCCCAGGACGAAGTCTACGGCAACCTGATGGAGAAGGGGATCATCGACCCGGCGAAAGTTGTGCGTCATGCCCTGCAGGACGCGGCCTCGGTCGCCTCGCTCCTCATCACGACCGAAGCCATGGTCGCCGAGAAGCCTGAGCCGAAGGGCGCCGGCGGCGCGCCCGACATGGGCGGCATGGGCGGAATGGGTGGCATGGGCGGCATGATGTAAGGGTTCGCCCCCGCACTGTCCTCACCATCTAGAACGAGGCCGCTCCGGGAAACCGGGGCGGCCTTTTTCGTTGCGGATAACGATGTCGATAGCCAGCTACCTCTTCTGCGTACCGTCATCATCCGCGGAGGCGGATGATCCAGTCTCGCGCCTTGCGCACGGCGTCGGGCGGTTTGGTCAGACGATACGGTCGAGCGAAGGAAGCGGCTCAGCCGCCGATCAGGATCGCCGCGATGACGAGCAGGACGCTCACGCCGAAGGCCGCCAGCGTGGCGCGGTGCAGACGGTCGAGCATGATCGCCCCGCGCTTCTTCTGCACGAAATAGACGATGGCGAAGGTCGCGATGAAGGCGGCGACGAGGGGCACGATGGCAACTCCGGCGATGGAAGGGAAAGGTTTTTCGGGACGGCGCTAGGTGTTTAGTCC
>Ga0209831_1003785_pt1 | contig 12279 bp, 13 predicted proteins | sample Maine_Asex4_meta_FD_187451 | JGI IMG/M metagenome (GOLD analysis project Ga0209831, IMG submission 187451) | Marine algal microbial communities from Maine, USA - Maine_Asex4_metaG (SPAdes) (version 2) | ecosystem: Host-associated > Algae > Red algae > Unclassified | place: Maine, USA | collected...
CCGCCCCGCCGCCGCCGCGCCCGGCCGCCCCGCCGCGGCCGCGCCCGGCCAACCTGCGCGGCTCCCTGGCTGCCCTGTCGTCACTCTGCCCATCCTCTTTCCGCACGGCGCACTTGCCACCGCACCATTGTGTCTGGCCTCCCGGCCGCCGTCCGGTCGACCGGCCGCCGCCGCTTCCGGGTGCCCCACCGGAGTCGCTACCGGCCGGTGCTCGCGGCCGCCCCGCCCGGCGGCGTGGCAGCCTGGACATTACTTGGCCCATCCTTTCTCCTCCTGGTGGACCGGCCGCCGCGCCACCGTGACCCGCCGACCGACGGTCGCAGCCGCCTGGGCCCCCTGCCTGGCCACGGGGCTACCCCGCTGCCGCGTCCGGCAGCTCGGCCGCTGCGCCCGCTCTGCAACTGTGGCATTCAACTATTCCTGTCGTTGCGTTATGGCGCGACGACGGGGTGGCTTTCTTTTGCGCCCCCCCGTGACCTACGATCGCGTCGACATCGGCGTCATAGTCATCGGGTAATCCTCTTATGGCCTCACAGTCGTACGGACGGACTTGGAGAGGGTGCTTGCCGCGCCACGACGAGCAGAAGCTAGCGAAGGTGCCGATGTGGAGCGGGGGGACGATGCCGCGGCGGGTCGGGCAAGTGCGTTGCTTGAGCACCGCGAATTTGCGGTAGGGTCTGGCGTGGGCGTGTCGCAAGGAACAGCTGGCTGTCTGTCGAGCGGAGTCAGTAGGAAGGATGCAACTAAAGGCGGGGTTACGAACGGGGCTAGCGGCGGCAGCGACGGCGTTGTGGATGGGAGCGGCGACTGTGACGGTGACGCCTCGTGCACACAGCCGGATGACAAGGCGGCCGTGGCGGCAGCTGTGACGTCAGAAGGTTCTTCCACATTGCATGAACCTCCATCCGCCCCCTCTCCCCTCGCGGTGATTGCGTCGCCTGCACGCCGACAACTGCTCCACGCTGTACTCTATCAGCAGCCGATTGCCTCCGTGCCTTGGTCAGAGACGCCTTGTTCTCTTCATGGTTCAAATCGTGTCGCACCCGCCGACCCCCTTCCCGTGGAAGAGCTCACCCTACTGCAAGTATTCTTGGGACAGCTGCGCGCCGCGGTGGACCTGACGGCGCGGATAGCGGGCGCTCAAGCTGTGCGCTGTTCGTGCGTCCGCGGCGCTCAAAGTTTAATCACTATGGAGGCGGGGGACCCAATTGCAACCTGGACCCTGTACAAGGACGGCATTCTCTTGGCGCTGTGCATCTGTGCCGGAGTTCTTGGGCTCGGCCGCTCCTTCGTGCGCGGGCTGCCGATGGAATTCTCCCAGATTCAGGCGGCTTTGAGTCACAGCTGCACGTGCCGCCACGCGTTGGCGCTGTTGCGCGCCTACGATGAGCTTGGGTACAGTGTCGGGGCTGTCAACCTCTCCAACCTCTTTTTGTCTTTTCCGGCTTTGCGTGGACCGCTCACTGACGATGGTGTCGGCGGGCCTGTCGGTACGCTCACGAACCTTGTGATGAACTCGGGAAAGCGGAACAATGTCCCTTTCGACGCAGCGTTTTACAACGACGCGTGGGCGACGGTCGTCGTGCGGCCAACGTCCAACAAGTTCAAACTGGCAACCTGCTGCCAGATGCTTTGCCAAACTAGGCCGTGGGGCTGCATCCACGCGAAGGCGGTCAATGAGGTGACGCGAGCCGATGCGTCGTCGTCGTTGGCGCGGGCCGATCTGAAGCGCGAGGATGCGTTGGCGTTTGAGCCCAGCGGCATCCTCAGCAAGTAAGAGCCGGCGACTGAGCCAACACCGGCGGCGCCGCTCTCCAAGCAGAAGCTGCCGGCGGCGGCGCCGGCACCGCGGCTCAAGCGGCGCGCCCGCAATATGTTCCCGTGCGCAGCGGAGGTCGCCATGTGCGACTCGTACAGTGCGGCGCTGGACGCGCTGAGAGACAACAAGGTGGACCGCGTCCTTGCCCCTGTGCACGCGGGGGAGCCCTGCCTCGAGTGTGGGCAGGAGCGCAACTGTAAGAAGCTCACGGCATGGGCTGCCCTGCTCTACACCATCCCTGGGCGGCTGCAGATCCACGTCGGCATGTGGACGTGCGGGAATGGACACATTGTCCGCTATGACGGCGCAGAGGACGGACTCTGTTCCACCTCTCCCGAGACGGTGTAGTGCGCGTCTTTTTGGACGCGGTGTTGGGCATTTGCGTGATTGGTCGGTCGACCATGGCGCCGGAGTCTGAGTACCTTACAAGCCTGCTCCGCAACACTGGCGCCTACAAGGAAGGCGAGTACGGCCAGGCGCGGCATCTGCTGTCTGATGCGTGTGGACAGTTTTCCGAGACGTTAGTCATCCCTGACGCGGCCTTCACGTAGCGCAACTGCGGGGCCGAGGAGGCGCAAGGCGGGCTCTTCGAGCGTGTGCTGATGGACGGCCAGATGTTTGCCGTTCTCCGAGAGCACATCCTGCCAATGCTTTGCCCGGGGATGGACGCCCAGAGAGTGCCCTTGCCGATGACTTGTGCTGCGCGGTGCGCAACGCGACCGTGCGCGCGGTGATACGCCACCGAGTCCGCTTCTGGAGCGAAATCCCCGTCGCGCTAACGATGCAGGAGGCCCGCAAGTACCGGGCCTTCATGCGAAAGCCCTTTTCGCAGCACCCCGTGCCGTCGCCAGCGCCGACCGGGAAAAGGCGCGGGTTGCGGACGCCCGCTGACGCGGAGATGGCCCTGCACTGGGCCGCGTTCAAGTTGTTCTCCACATTCTTCGACGTGCTCAATATCGAGGCCGTTATCATGTCGTCGGCAGCTCACCGCGCGGATGCCGTTGCTGACGAGCAGTCGGGCGGCAGCAGCGTCGATAGCATGGTCGACTCGGTGAGCGTCGGCAACAGGAATGACACCAGCGCGTCTGAGTACTCAAGCGACGAGCTCCGCATGTCAGAGGAGGAGGGCGAGATCACGAATGAGGGTGGCGACGATTCTGTGGTGGGCGGCGCGGACGACCACGTGGGCGACCAAGCGGCGGTCGTCTTTTCAGCTCCCGAGGCGCGGGCGGCTGAGTCAGCGAGCGGCCCACTACGATCTGGATCGGCCGGTATCGAAAAAGGCCTTCAACATTTGGCATTGGACAGAACGGCGCCAACCAGCGCTGCTGGCTCCACCGCGTCGCTCCCCTCCACACCTCTACCTGACGGCGACGGCACCAAGTTCTTGCTCTCCTCACCGGCGGGAGCCGAAGGCAGCGAGGAGCAGGCCACGTTTGAGTCGATATTTGCGCAAGTGGACAAGACGTCCTGTCCATGAGCCGTCCCACGTTCTTCCGTGCTGCCGCCCTCGGAGCATCCGAGAGACGAGCAGAGTGCGGTTGTGGAGGACCCGGAGGATCCCACGTCGCCGCTGACGCAGGCCGCCATAATTGCGGTCAACGCTGTGGTCAAGACGACGCGCACGCGCGCCCTGCTTTCCATCGTAAAGATTGGCGCCATCCCGCTACACGAGGGCAACTTCAAGAACCTGTTGCCGGACAGCTGATTGGACGACGAGGAGTTGAACGCATACGGCGTTCTCCTAGAGCTGCGGCACAAGAAGACAACTGACGTGAACCCGACGGCGCCTAAGCACCTCCTTTTCAACACGTTCCTGTTTAAGCAGCTGTGGTACCTTCAGAAGTACTCGTACCACATGGTGTGGCGGTGGACCAAGAACAATGACATTTTCTCGATGGACACCATCTTCATCCCGGTGAACCACGCCAACTCTCACTGGGTTTTTTGTAACAGTGCGTGTAGGCGCCGAGGCGGGGACCATCTCCTTCTTTGACTCCTTGGGGTCGCGTTTGAAGCAGGTCCCGCTCACCACTCGGCAATTGCTGATGAACGAGGCCAAAGACAAGGGAAAGCCGCAACATGAGTGGACGATTGAGCACCCCTACTGTCGGCAGCAGGAGAACGCGGACGAATGCGGGGTGTTTACGCTGGTACACATGGACCTCCTTGCGCGGGGGATGGACCACATGGCGATGACCAAGAGCACCGCCTACTACCGATGCCGAATTGCAGCCGAGCTTTTGGCAGGGTGTTTGGGTGGGCAAGGATGACATGGTGGACATGGCCGGGAGGGGTGCCGGAGCTGGCCGGAGGCGGGGAACGGGGGAGAAGGGTGCGTGCGTCACGGTCCTTTCAGGTCGTAGGTGCGTGTTCTTCTTGCGTTTTTTCTGCGGCAAGGTGTCAAATAAAAGAAGCAGCGAAGTGTATGCACGCCCGCACTTGTCGTTGTAGGCTCCATGTGGACCACCGCGGCGGTAGGAGCCGCCCGGGAACTAAATGAGAGAGGTTGCCATGGTCGCTGGGAACATGGCGATGGCCCTAGCGTGGATGTCCAGTTGGCGAATCGACAGGGGGGCAACCTTAAAATTGAAAGCAGCCCCGGACCAGCCAATTACGCATGCGTATTTTCCCGTGGACCGCGCACATCGCACCCCTCCAGGTGCCGCTCATAGAAGTGATACCACCCGAATTTCAACAGTACTTGGATGGAATCGTATTCAAATGGCAAACGGTAGCGCTCCCATATAAGTTTTAATTCCATTGAAGCGATGCGCTACTGGACGCCTTCCAGGGGCTGCGCCCACGTTCCAAGAAGAGGCGAGGCTCGCCCAGCACTGACAGATGGGAGGCGTTGACACAGCGCTCAATGGTGCCATGCAAGTGGCGCCCCGCAGACGGACCACCAGCCAACGGGTCTACAGGCGCTTCAGCTGCAATCCAGCAGCCTGATTCCTATCTCTCTCGCTGCCGCTGTGTCACCCCTCGCCGAGCGGCCCGACAATGGGCGGCCTGGATGGCACCGTACCAAGGGAACGGTGGCTCTCCGTACAACGGCGACGCTCTCAACGGGCCTCTCCCCGCACCATGCTATGACCGCCTCGTCATTTCGGCCCGCCACTGTTTTCTGATGCGGCACCATTTCCCGCTTCACGGATCTCCCTGTGATCCCCTCAGGGGGTCCCGGGATGGACGAGATATCACTTTCGCTCGCCGGCTGGTAGTCCGCAGTGGCCAGCGTAGGCGGCGGCTTTCTCTTCGGGGGTCCACCGCCTTGCGGCTCAAGTGCTATCCATCGCCACTTTGACCCCCAGCTGTGCAGCTTGCGGACCACGCTCCCCGTCTTTGTCAGCACCGTTCTCGCTTGTGCCTACAATTATTCGTTGCCAAAGCTGGGGCGCATGGCCGGCCGCGAGATGACGGAGCCTCACCGACTCTCGGACGAGCTGGTTGCGGCATCGGAGCGTGCGCTTGCCTCGCAGCCTGCGGGCGAAGAGCAGCTTGCTGACAGCGTGCTGCTGCAGGACGACCAGCGTCTGGCCAGTGTCTCGCAGCTGGCATGCGACCTTCCGCGGGTTTACCAGGTGCTTTCTTTCATCCAGCCGCCCCCTTTGGGTCAGTGGGTCTCATCGGACGAGCCTCTCAAATCTCCTGAGCCTCTGCTGCCGGTCGAGCCCATCCCGTCGGCCATCCCGTCAGCTGGATCGCTGCCGGCGGATGACTCGCCCCGTGCTGACGCCCTCTCGGAGACAAACGCCTCCGGTGCCGTGCTACCGACCGATGCCGCGCCGTCAACTGCGAAGTTCTTTGACTGGGACGAGCATCTGCTGATGGAGCAGAGGCTACGTGACGGAGAGAGGCTGCCGAAAGACGTGTCTCTGCAAGGGGACGCTTTGGTGGAGTCGGACGGGTCGGCGGCGACGCTAGCGGACGTGGCGCTGCCGCCGGCGGCAGAACAGGCCGCACCGACGGCCGCGCCATCCGCGTCCGAGTTGGTTTGCGTGCTCACCGGCTTCTTTTCGCCTACGAATGACCCCGACATTGAGAAGGACCGGTGGATGACCTTGCGCACCATTATCTCTGCTATGCTGGCCGAGCCTGTTATCAACGTATTCGGTGGCTGTGAGCTGATTGAAGTGGAGTTGCTCGCCCAGGCGCTCATCGACGCCGTCCCGAGCGCGGTGTGGATCAAGCTCGCGCCGGCGGTGACGCCGGTCGTGTTCGTGTGGCAGTTTTTGTTGCTTGTACATGATGCGATGGACGAGTTCCCCTCACTTTGTCAAGCCGTTCGCGAGCTGCTGCTTTTCTGCATCAACGCCGAGGAGCAGACCATGCCTCGCTGGGAGGCTAAGGCCGGGCAAGCAGCGAAGGAGTACCGCGACATGTGGGCAAGGGGCGATCCGAACACGTACAAGGGGTGGTTACGCTCACTCGGCATCGAGCGCGCGGTCAGCAATGTTGTCGCTGGCGACACATCGAACGCGCGTGTGCAGGAGCAGGCGAATGAAGAGCGGACGGGCCAGATGTGGCCGGGTCGGGAGGTCCTCCGCGATTTCTTGGAGGACTCTACAGCGGAGCTGCAGCGTACCAAGGAGGCGGAGAAGCGGAAAGAGGGCAAGCGCAAGGACAAGGATGCCAAGAAGGCGTTGGATTACGATGATTTCCGGCATGACTACCCCGTCAGCGTGCTGCGGGCGCCGGGTGTTATAACTTTCATGTGCGCTTACGGGTTCATCATCTGATTCGAGCTGCTTCGAGAGACCGAGAGCCCTGCTCACGCGGTGGCTGCTCCGGTGCAGCGGTTTAAAACCATGCCTCGAGTAATTTACTTTGACACTGCCTGTCAAGCCCAGCGCAACGCTCTACGATGGATACCTCGGATGATGGAGGGTGTCTGTACGGCTTGGTTCATCGACAGCTTCCACCGGTGCAACCACAAGTGCAGCCCCGTCTTCAACGCGGATCAATTTCCTCACCTCACCCGCGGGCATGACACGTCGGGAGCAGAGCGCCAACGCTCCATCAAGAAAAAGTCAAAAAACTGTTTGTCCTACATGACACAACGTCGTTTTATTGTACGCTCCCGCTTCATTGCCGCGCACAACAACATCCGCGTGTCGCAGAGACGTCAAGCGGCGGCCTTGGCGGAGAAGGCGCGCAAGAGCGGGAAGCCCAAGTCGGCGGTGGAGATCCAGCACAAGCCCGTCGAGGCGTACTACCATCACTTCATTGTTAGCCATTGCGAGTTGGGAGACCCATGCCCGTGCCGCAATGCGGTCGAGCAGGAGGAGCCGGTGGGGTTGGAGAGAAAGGCATGATCGGGAGAGCATGTGTCAGTGTGCTGTTCTGTCATAGGGGCAGGTGACATTTAAGGTTGTGCAACAGACACAAAAGAAAAAAGGGGAAGAAAAAAGTGCGAGAGCTCGCACACCTGTGGCCATCGACAGGGCAGAGGCTACTCCGACGGTCCTGTTGCCATCGGTTGGACACCTGCTGCATTGTCACAACTACAAGCACAATGGGGCGCCTCCGCACAGTCCAGCCCATCAAGCAGAGAGAGTAGAGAAGAAGCGACAGACCAGACGTAGTGTCAGGATTTAGCACGCATGCAAAACATAGAGGATTGTCCTCGAGACCACCGCAATGCGCTCGCCTCAAAAGATAACAGAAGGACGTATGTCACCTACCCGACAAGGTGACACTGTTATGAGCTGATGGCGGCACCCAAGGGCATCCCCCATGATGCGCAGACGGCAGGAGTGGAGCGAATGTCCACTGCAGGAATGGTTGTGGCGGAAAATTCGGTCCAGGGGAGCCCATCCCCCAGTCACTGCGAACAACAGCAGGCCGCGACGAAGCCCCAACTGCTGCCAGCAGCATGTTCCGGGCTCCACGAGCACGTGGCCGCCGCCGGTGGATGCGCGCATTGTTCGCTGACCACGAACTAAGCCCAGTCCAGCAGGAGGTCGGGCAACAGGCAGGCACCAGCGCGAGAAAGCCATCGGGTTGGGCGCTGACCAGCTCTTGCAAGTGACTGTGCACGAATGGGGGGTCTATGAGATGCCGATCGAGCACCAGCCATGGCGGCAGCCGTGGCGGTCCGAGCGATACCACCTCTATGTGAACCGTGGCGCATCGTGACCGAGTGGTCGCGGTGTCCGCCACTGCGGCACGATCCACCGATCTCAACGTGACGCGACCGGCCATCATGATGGCAAGAGCCCCACGGCGCAACGCACTGTCCGCGCGTGTCGCGTGTGGCCATTGGATGGGCCCGAGCGAAGAGGCGCGGCGGTGCAGCACCGCACGATCGTGAGATCCATGGAATCGTCGTCCGATACACAGCGAGAATCAAGAAAGAAACTCCTGTTAAGTCAACCAGTTCCATGCAGTAGCCTCCCTTTTCAGCATTAAGAGATTTTTCCTAGTTCGAAATATGTACATAGCTGTTCAAAATGTTGCTCTGAACTGCGGTGGGAGGGGCAGGCCTTCCACAGTCGGCAACACAGTCATGCGGCGTATTGCCGACGCTGTGCCCGCTGGACCTGGTGCGGACAAGTCGGCCGGCGGTGCCACCCGGCGACGCAAACCGTACCTGTTGATCTCCTGCCCACAAGATGCGACCAGCCAGCACAGCGCCAGCCTTTCTCATTCTATGACGACGCAGAGGCACCGCCGGCCGGTGCCGTGGCGCTGGTCTAAACGAGGGACCAGCAGTCACTACCAAGCTGGTCAGCGAACGACCGCGCCGAAGGACCACGCAGGATGGGCACCCACATGCGGGCCTGCGCCGATCGGTACAGCGCTAGTTATCCCCATACTGTGACACTGAAGATGGCAGGAGTCGCACCTTGTGAGCGCCCGCGCACGCAGGATGCCCGCCAACGCGCCATCGCTGGTGCACTCAGCGCTAGTCGCCTGACTTGGAACAGGGAGCCGTCTTGCTTCCTGCAAACTCGTCTGTGCGAAAGTGCGCATTTCGTCATGCAGCGCGAAGCTTGCGGCCACGCTGACCTATTTCATGAGCGTTGGAATCTGATTCCGTCGCAATAGAAGCAGACACCACCAGCACCTACGCTCATATTCGCTTCTCGTTTCCTAGGCCACAGGATCGATGCGGGTGAGCGTGACTCAGAGCCTTTGCACTGAGCGACATGTTTGCGCTCATGTTCTTTGTTCCGCGCTTGCTGTACACTCCAACAGCATGCATCGCCGCCACAAGAGGCCAGTACGCCCCCATGCCAGACAGTCACTCTTCCGTGTTCCCCTTTGTTCGAGTGTAACAGCTCCCCACAGCAGTCAGCCTCGAAAATAGGAAGAAGGGCGTCCGAACTGGTGGAATCCTATTCAGAATCTCAGCTGGTGCTGCTCTGTGGGAATAGTGTCTGCAGCAGAAATGAAACACTACTGGTGCACTGCAGAGAACAGCTATCTGGCAACGTTTTGGGATGGGACATATGACCGTAGAGCCAGCAGTATGATGTCAAGCAGGTCATGAGACGCCACCAACTATTGCAATGATCATGATGACACGCGCATACACGAACTGGGCGTGAGCAACCCTGGTGTCTGGAAGCTACGCCTTGAAAGAATATGCAGGGTGGTGCTGCAAGTCGTTTCTAATCTATTGTGCAACGAAGGCACTCATGCCGCTCTTACCTGTAGCCTCCGGGTACGGTGCGCGGTCTCACCCGTAGCCCGTGACTGGCGTGGCATTGACATGTACGCAGCGTCAGACCGTGCGTGCGTGGCATAGCTGCATGGCGATGGTTCCATTGTGAGACACGCCAAACAAGCCCACAGCCTCGCCCTCTTCACACCCGCATCACTTGACAGCTACGGTAATTTATGTGATCCCCGTTCGTGTCGGGCGGCGGTGCTCTGGCTACCTTTCGTCGCTGATCCCATTGTACGGCCGGTCATATCCACGCGTGATGGTAGATAGTCTGCCGGAGCGACCCTTCTCACTCTATGCCTGCATTTGACGTCTGCAGTAGAGCTCGAGAACAAAGACGCGCATTGTATGTATGTCCGTAAAGCCGCGCTTCGTCCTCCACTCTCTTGGAATAAACACCGCCCGACCCCACTGCATCGGTCAAGCCCGCATCGCTCGATTCAATTGCCCGCCACGCTCACTCCTGCGGCGCCCGACCGCCGTACTCCTGCGCCATAAAAAAGTCGTACATGTAAGCAGAGACAGGGGTTGGGATGCCGGCGCACCCAGGGGGTTGAATCAGCTGCGCCAAGAGCGCCTTGCCCTCCTCAGCGGTTGAAGTCGCACGATACGCCACGGCCAACGCGATGGGAACCTTGAACGAGCCATTAATGATGGTGTTCACGCGCGCCTTGCAAATGCCGGGCACAACAAGCAAATGAAGCGCGCACATCTGCTGCAGCGTCGTCGTCTGTCGCATTTTCGTCATCTCCGTCGCCCACAGGGAGTACGTGAGCACGCCATCCGATCCAGGGACGGCACCGTCAGTTTTACGCTGCGCAGACAGCCAGCCGGCCAAGCCGTTCATGGTGCCAAGACGACGGTTCCGGTGGCGCACCAAGGACGCGAAGTAGGCGACCGTCTCGTCCATACCGTCAGTGTACTTGACAAACAAGGAGGAAGTGACGGTGAGCGCTGACATAAAGTTCTTGGCCGCCTCCCGCATGTGTGCGTTGTTCTGCGTCACGCAATCCAGGTCCCCCTCGACGACGCACGATAACGACGAGCGGCCCGACACCGCCATAAAGTAGGCCTGCTCGTGCAGGCGGGCGTCCCTTAAGGAGGCAACAACGTCTGCTGCCGTCTTGCGCTGAATCAATTGGTCTAGTAGGACCTAGGTTCCTTCGGGTGGTGCGCCCTCGTAGGCCGCGGCGCCCGCGGCCGTGACGCGCGCAACCAGCAACGCGTCACCAACTGGTAACCGCCGCTGAACGACGCGGTCGGCCAAGCCAGGGTGGACTCTGAGGCGTGCCAGAAAGGAGGCATGCGACGACCCGGCTCCCGCTGTCTCCCTGTCGTCGACAACCAAGTCCACCTCGGCAGCCAGTAGGCTTAAGGAGGATGGAGCCGTTGGGTAGGGTAACTCCAGCGGCGCCTTGGCAAGTGGCATGCCTCTCACGGGGGCGGGGACAATCCCGGCAGTGGCAGCAAGGGAGGAGGCCGCCAGCAGGTCCGCCGCAGTCTGCAGGTGCGTTCCGACGTTGCCGCAGACGTTACCGATTGTCGAGCCAGCCTGGGTCGATGCACTCGAAAGCCCATCCGCGAAACGCACGTGCGGCCTCGACCGGATTGTCCTCGTAGCAATGTCGAAGGTCGGCGAGCTAACCACGCGGGACCCTCTTGCCGGCGACCTCGCAGACTTAGCGCGTCCGCCAGACTGCATGGAGCGGGTAGCGGCGACGACGTGTGTCGCATGGGTGTCGGCCTCGTAGTCAGGGATGACGATGACATCATCGCCGTGGCCAACCTGTTGGAACGTCATGCTCAACGCCGCTGTAAGCCCTGCTGCTGTAAAAAAGCAAAATTCAAGAAACCAGGTATTGACAGGGTTCGAACCCCCGACTCTCGGACGCGACCCGAAGGTCACGCTTAATGAGAGTGGGTGCCTACTTCCCACTAGGCTACCCATGCGACTTCCTCGCGGTTTGATGACCGCTGGTGCATTCGACATTTGTACCCGTGCGATTGTGAGGGAAAGTTTTGCGATTTCACATTTTTTGTTCTTGCGCTTCTGATGCTTTGATTTTGCGTGGGTTTTGCTTTGATCCCTGATGCTTTGATTTGGTGAGCGTTTTGATTTAGAGTGTGGGCGGGTGCGTGCGCGGGCGAGCTACTTGGGCTGCGTGGTGGGCTTGAGTGCTCCGACTTGGACTACTTGAGGAGTGCCCTTGATGGAAAGAGGGGCGCTTTGGAGAGATAACCAACAAAGCACGTTCGCACAAACACACACAAGCTCAAGCCACTCAACCACTTCACCGTGGTCCCCCACCCCCTATCCCCACTGCGTTTTTCAACAGGTTATGGGCCCAGAGCCGGGGCTGTGACAAGATCAAGGTGTTTCGGCTGGTGTCGCGGCGGTCGCGGCAAGTTCGAAGAGGACGAGGTCAAGGTGGTTCAAGGACGTGACGGGCAAGGCGCACGGCTCGGCAAGGTCGGGCGTGACGACAGGACGACATCATGGATGGAGGCGCTGCCGGCATGGGCGGCATCAAGATCGACAAGTTGACGGGGAAGAACTTCCACGAGTGGCGCCAGCGGATCAAGATGATCCTGGCGCTGCGCGATCTGGACGACATGCTTGACGAAGATGGCAAGCCGACGGACGCGGAGGATCGCGATTTGGCGGTGTGGAAGCGTCGAGACACGAAGGCGAGCGCCATCATCGGGCTCACCCTTGGGTCCGAGCAGCTGGAGCACGTGTCGGGGTGCAAGACGACGGCGGAAATGTGGTCGACCCTGCAAGGCG
>Ga0209831_1003787_pt1 | contig 12275 bp, 10 predicted proteins | sample Maine_Asex4_meta_FD_187451 | JGI IMG/M metagenome (GOLD analysis project Ga0209831, IMG submission 187451) | Marine algal microbial communities from Maine, USA - Maine_Asex4_metaG (SPAdes) (version 2) | ecosystem: Host-associated > Algae > Red algae > Unclassified | place: Maine, USA | collected...
TGATGACCAACCTGGCGCTGGAGCACGCGCTGCACGGCATGGGCGTGCCGTTCAAGCGCGCCAACGTCGGCGATCGCTACGTGCTCGAGACGCTGCGCGCGGAAGGCTGGGAGCTGGGCGGCGAGAACTCGGGGCACATCATCTGCCTGGACCGGGTCACCACCGGCGACGCCATCGTCGCCGCCCTGGCCGTGCTGGCGGTCATGAAGGAGACAAACGAGTCGCTGTCGCGCCTGCGTGCCGACATGCAGCTCTACCCGCAGGTGCTGCTCAACGTACCGGTACGCGACAGGAACGTGCTCGACGGCAACGTCGAGATCGAGGCGGCGGTGAAGCGCGCCGAGGAGAGCCTCGGCGACCAGGGGCGCATCCTGCTGCGACCCTCGGGCACCGAGCCGCTGGTGCGCGTGATGGTCGAGGGCAAGGTCGCCAACGATGTCCGTCGCATCTGCGAGCAGGTGGCCGACGTGGTGAAGGGCGCCGCGGCCTGAGCGCCGCGACCGGGGCGGGCGCGCGCACGGCCCGTCCGTGAGCGGCACCCGGCTGGCACCCGACGCGGCGGGTCCGACGCTGTGCGTCGGAGAGATCCTGGTCGAGATCGTCGCCACCACCGCCGGCGAGGGCTTTCTCGAGCCGCAGCCGCTGACCGGGCCGTTCCCGAGCGGTGCGCCGGCCATCTTCGCCGATCAGTGCGGGCGGTTCGGCGGCACGGTGGCGATGATCGGTGCGGTGGGCGACGACGACTTCGGCCGGATCAACCTCGATCGATTGCGACGCGACGGCGTGGACGTGACCGGCATCGCGATCGATCCGGGCGTGCCGACCGGCAGCGCGTTCGTGCGCTATCGCCACGACGGCTCGCGCGACTTCGTCTACAACATCGCCACCTCGGCCGCCGCGCGGTTCGGCTGGAACGCCGCGACCGAGGCGGTGGCGAACCGCTGCGCCCACCTGCACGTGATGGGCTCGGCGCTGTCGATGCCGGGTGCGTGGGCGGTGATCGAACCGGCGGCGCGGGCGATCAGGGCGCGGGGCGGCAGCGTGTCGCTGGACCCGAACCTGAGAAAGGAGCTCGTCCACGACCGGCGGACCGCGGACCGGTTCCGGCAGCTGGTGGTCTCCTGCGACCTGCTGCTGCCCTCGGGCGAGGAGCTGGAGCACGCGGCAGGCCTCGACGGCGTGCGCGGCACGGGTGCCGCGAGCGAGCGGGACGATGCGCAGCGCACGGCCGCCGCGATCGTGCGGCTGTTCGAGCTCGGCGTCGGCGAGATCGCGCTCAAGCGCGGCGAGCGGGGCGCCAGCGTGTTCCTGCCGGACGGCCGTCGGGCGGACGCCGCGGGGTTCACGGTGGACGAGCTCGACCCGACCGGTGCGGGCGACTGCTTCGGGGCCGCCTACCTGACCTGTCGCCGCCTGGGCCTGCCGGTCGAGCGGGCGCTCGACTACGGCTGCGCGGCCGGTGCGCGCAACGTGACCGTGCTCGGACCGATGGAAGGGGCCGGCACGCGGGCGCAGCTCGATGCCTTCATGCGGGCCACGCCACGGCGTCCGTGACCTTCGCAGGCTCTCCGGCCGGCGTTCCCCCCTCCCCCGGCTGACGGCCGGACGCCGGGACCGGCCGATGGAGCCGCTCAGGCCCTCGCCGCCGCCAGCTCCCGCTCCAGCCGCTGCCGTTCCGCCGCACGCGGCGTCGACAGTCCGGCCAGCAGCTGGAACGCCACCGGGGTCAGCAACAGCGTGAACAGCGTGGCGATGCCCAGCCCGCCGACGATGACCCAGCCGAGCGCGATGCGCGCCTCGGCACCCGCGCCCGAGGCGAGCACCAGCGGCAGCCCGCCCAGCACGGTGGACACCAGCGTCATCGTCACCGGTCGCAGGCGGCGCAGGGCGGCGGTGCGGGCCGCGTCCCGCACGCTCATGCCCGCATCGCGCAGCTGGTTGGCGAACTCGACCACCAGGATGCCGTTCTTGGCCATGATGCCCACCAGCAGCACCAGGCCGATCTGGCTGTAGACGTTCAGGCTGGTGCCGCTCAGCCACAGCGCGAAGATGGCGCTGGCGATGCCGAACGGCACCGTGAACAGGATGATCAGGCTGCTGGTGAAGCTCTCGAACTGGGCGGCCAGCACCAGGAACACGATCACCAGCGCGAATCCGAACGTCAGCGCCAGCCCGCCGGCGGTCTCGTCCAGCGTGGCCGCCTCGGCCAGCGGCAGCAACGATACCTCGCCCGGCATCAGCGGCTCGGCCAGTGCCTGCACGCGTTGCAGGGCCTCGCGCAGCGCGAGCCCGTCGTCCAGGCTGGCGGACACGGTCACCGCACGCTGGCGCTGCTCGCGTTCCAGGCTCGGGGCGATGGCGGTCTCGGTGAGCGTGGCGATCGACGACATCGGCACGAACTCGCCGCCGTCGCTTCTCAGGAACAGCGCCGCCAGGTCGTCCGGGTCGTCGACCGGGCGCGAGGTGCTGACCAGCTTGACCGCCACCGCGCGGTCATCGATGAACACCTCGCCGATCTGCCGGCCGTCCAGCACCGACTGCATGGCGCCGGCCAGGCCCTCGACGGAGATGCCCAGATCGTCGGCGCGCCTGCGGTCGATGTCGATCGACAGCTGCGGCTGGTTGGTCTCGTAGGAGATGCGGGCGCGCGAGAAGCCCGGCTCGTCGTCCAGCGCGCGTTTCAGGGCCTCGGACGCCGTTGCCAGCGTCTCGTACGACGGGCCGGTCAGCGCCACGCTGATGCCCGAGCCCGCGCCGCGGATCCCCAGGCTGTTGGGCTGGATGGTGAAGGCGCGCACGCCCGGAATGCCCCGCAGACCGCCGTTCAGCTCGGAGACGATCTCGTCCTGGCTGCGCACGCGTTCGGTCCAGGGGGCGAGCGTCAGCACCACGAAGCCGCTGTTGCCGCCGCGGAATCCGGCGATGGAGAACACGTTGATGACCTCGCCGGCATCGACCAGCGGTGCCGCCAGCGCCTCGATCTCGCTCAGACGCTCACGGGTGAAGTCCACGCTCGCGCCGGGCGGGGCCGATACCCGCATCAGCGCCACCGCACGGTCCTCGCGCGGCAGCAGCTCCTCGTCCAGGTCGCCGAACGCGACCCAGGCCAGGGCTGCGAAGCCCGCGATCACGACCAGCACGATCGCCGGTGCCGCGAGACAGGCGCGCAGCATCCGTTCGTAGAGCCGGACGGCGGCGTTGCCGAGGCGCACCACGGGCGACGCCTTCGGCGGGGTTTTCCCACCCGTGTTCCGGTTCCCGTCCCCGTCGGCATCCTCACCGTCATCGCGCAGCAATCGCGAGGCGAGCATCGGGCACAGGCTCAGCGCCACCACCGAGGACAGCACCACCGCAATCGCCAGCACGAAGCCGAACTCGCGGAACAGCCCGCCGGCCTTGCCGGGCAGGAACGAGATCGGCACGAACACCGCGGCCAGCGTGGCGGTGGTGGTGATGACCGCGAAGAACACCTCGCGGGTGCCGAGCACGGCGGCCGCCCGCGCGCCCAGCCCTTCGCGGCGCCGGCGCACGATGTTCTCCAGCACCACGATGGCGTCGTCCACCACCATGCCGGTGGCCAGCACCAGCGCCAGCAGCGTGAGGATGTTGATCGAGAAACCGACCAGCCAGAGTCCCGCCACGGTACCGATCAGGGCCACCGGCAGGGCGATGGCCGGAATGGCGGTGGCGCGCCAGTCGCGCAGGAACACGAAGATCACGCAGACCACGATGGCGATGGCGATGGCCAGCGATTTGAGGACCTCGACGATGGAGCCGCTGATGAACGTCGCATCGTCGCTGGTGACGCGCAGCGACACCTCGTCCGGCAGCGAGCCGTTCAGGGAGGCGACCACCTCGCGCACCCGCGCCGAGATCGCCAGCGTGCTGGAGCCGGCCTGGCGTACCACGCCCATGCCCACCCCGGTGGAGCCGTTGGCGCGCAGCGTGGTGCTGCCGATGTCCGCCCCCAGCGAGACCGCGGCGATGTCGCCAAGGCGGGTGTTGCCGTCGATAGCGAGCGCCTCGAACCCGGCCACGGTGGCGATGTCGGCCCGGGCACGCACCGACAGGGTCTGGGTGGCCCCGTCCAGGGTGCCGGCCGGGGTGTCGAACGCCGCCGAGGACAGGGCCGCCGACAGGTCGGCCACCGACAGGCCGCGGCTGGCGAGCCGCGCCTGATCGACGTCGATGCGGAACACCTGCTCGCGGTCACCGTAGACCTGCAGGTCGGCCACCCCGTCGATCGCGGTGAGCCGGTCGACGATGCGATCCTCGACCACCAGGGTCAGCTCCTCGGCGCTCAGGGTGTCCGAGGTGGCCGCCAGGCGCATGACCGGCTGGGCATCGGCATCCGCCTTGACGATGCGCGGGTCATCGGCCTCGTCGGGCAGGTCGCGGGCGACCCGGCCGATGGCGTCGCGCAGGTCGCTGGCCGCGGTGTCCAGGTCCGTGCCGGTGGCGAACTCCACCGTGACGCGGCTGTCGCCGAAGTCCGAGGACGAGGCGATCGAGGCGATGCCCGGCACGCGTCCGGCGGCGTTCTCGATCGTGGCGGTGATCTCGCGATCGACGGTCTCGGGCGAGGCGCCGTCGTAGTCGGTGCTGACGGTGATGATCGGGCTTTCCACCGAGGGCAGCTCGCGCACCTCCACCGCCAGCACCGCCGCCAGGCCGGCGACGATGATCAGCAGGTTCAGCACGATCGTCAGCACCGGGCGGGCCACGAACAGGGCGACGATGCCGTGCCGCTGCGTGGGTTCCGCACTCGCCGTCCCGGCCGGTGCGCCATCGGGTCGTGCCGTGTCTGGCTGCGCCATCTCAGGTATCGCTCGGGGTGGGGGCGGGTCCGGCGGTGCGGACCGCGGCTCCGTCGCGCAGCGACAGCACGCCTTCGGTCACCACCGCGTCCCCCGGCACGAGGGCTGCGTCCACCAGCACGTGATCGGTCTCGCGCTGCACGATGCGTGCGGCCGTCCGGGCGGCCTTGCCGTCGACGATCTTCCACACGTAGGAACCTTCCGCATCCCATTGCAGGGCCAGCGGGTCGATGCTCGGGTACGGCTCGCCGTCGAAGCGCACCTCCACCGAGAACGCCATGCCCGGACGCAACCGGTCATCGGCATTGTCGATCGCGGCGCGTACCGGCAGCGTACGGCTCTCGCGCGAGACGCGGTTGCCGACCGCGACGATCGTGCCGTCGATCGGCTCGCCGCCGGCGAAGGCGGTCGCCCGCATCGCCCGGCCGACCGCGATGCGGCGGGCGAAGGCCTCGGGCACGCGAAAATCGATCAGCAGCGTGGCGCGGTCATCGATGGTGACGATCGGCGTGCCGTCGTCGACGCGATCCCCGACGCCGACCTCGACGATGCCGATCCGCCCGTCGATGGGGGCCAGCACCCGACGCCGCTGCAGCCGCAGCTCGGCATCCTGCAGCGTCAGACGGGCACGCGCGAGCGCGTTCTCGGTCTCGTCCAGGTCGGCCTGGGCGCCCGCACCCTGGCGCATGAGCTGCGACAGCCGGTCGCGCGCCCGCGTCGCGTCCGCCACGCCGCGCTCGGCGATCTCGAGCGCCACGCCCTGCAGCTCCTCGTCCAGCCGCACCAGCACGTCACCGGCGGCCACCACATCCCCGGAGACCACCTCGATGCCGGTCAGCACGCCGCTCTCCCGCGGCGTCACCGTCACCGAGGCGCGCGCCTCGCCATCCCCGATCGCCGTCAGCCGGTCACCGGTCACGGCCTCGTCCACGGTGCGGGTGACGACCAGGGTGGGCGGGCGTCCACCGCCGCCGTCCCGCCCGCCGCCGCCGCCACGTTGCCCGGGCGCACCGGCGCCACCGGCCCGGGCGCCGTCGGCTCCACCGCCGTTCGCCTCCGTCGGGGCGAGCCCGTCACGCGAATGCCAGGCGAATGCCAGCAGGGCGGCGGCAAACAGCGCGGCGCAGCCGATCAGGAGAGGTCGTCGTTGCATGGTCAGGGTGGCCCGGTCGTTACCCCGACGTTACGCGCGACAGCCCCTCGTGGCGGTCCGCGAGGGCAGGAAATCCGGTCGTGCGCGCGATCGCGTGCCCGGGTGCGAGATCGAGCCGCGATCCGCACGCTCACGGATCGTCTGCCGGACTGGACGTACGCTACCCGCCACGCTAGGCTTGCGGGTTTCCCGCAGGAGTCCTGCCGCCGTGGAAACCCGACAGCGCATCGTCGCTGGAAACTGGAAGCTGAACGGCACTCGCGCCTTCGCGCGCGAGCTGGCCGCCGCGGTGGCGGCCGGTGAGGTGCCGGACGACGAGGTCACCGTGGTGATCTGTCCTTCCGCGTGCCACCTGGCCGATGTCGCCGAGGCCCTGCGCGGTTCCACGGTGCGCCTCGGTGCGCAGAACGCGGCCGATCAGCCCGGTGGCGCCTTCACCGGCGAGGTGTCCGCCTCGATGCTGGCCGACTACGGCGTGTCGCACGTGATCGTCGGGCACAGCGAACGGCGCGCGATGTACGGCGATACCGACGAGAGTGTCGCGGCCCGGGTCGATGCGGTCCAGTCCGCCGGGCTGGTGCCGATCCTGTGCGTGGGCGAGACGTTGGAGGAGCGCGATGCGGGCAGGGTCGACGAGGTCGTCGGTCGGCAGCTGGACGCGGTCTCGGCGCGGGTCGGCGTGTCCGGCATCGCCGGGCTGGTGGTGGCCTACGAGCCGGTGTGGGCGATCGGTACCGGACGCACCGCCACGCCCGAGCAGGCGCAGGCGGTACACTCGGTGATCCGGTCGCGGCTCGCGGGGCTGCACGCCGATGTCGCCGCGGCGCTGCCGATCCTGTACGGCGGCAGCATGAAGGCGGACAATGCTGCCGAACTGATGGCCATGCCGGACATCGACGGTGGGCTGATCGGTGGTGCCTCGCTCGATGCCGACGCTTTCCTGGCGATCGCGCGCGCTGCGGCCGTACGCGGCTGACGCATCGCGCCGGCCCCGCTTCTCCCTTTCTTTCGCGAATTCTTCACGAATCTCTCCCCGCGACCGTCAGGGTCGCCCCCCGGAACCCCTCCATGCAGTCGATCGCCCTCGTTATCCACGTCCTCCTCGCTGTCGGGGTCATCGGCCTGGTGCTCATCCAGCACGGCAAGGGGGCGGACGCCGGGGCCGCGTTCGGCAGCGGTGCCTCGGCCACCGTGTTCGGGGCCAGCGGTGCGACATCCTTCCTGACCCGCATGACCACCATCGGTGCGGTGCTGTTCTTCGCCACCAGCCTGTTCCTGTTCTGGATCGCGGCCCACCGCGACGGTGTCGGCGTGCAATCGGTCACCGATGCGCCGGGGCTGGTCGACGAGACGGCGCCGGCCACGATCGCGCCGCCGGTCGACGACGGCGACCTGCCGGGCTCGATCGCGCCGAGCGTCCCGGAGGCGGCCTCGGGTGGCGACCTGCCGGCCGCGCCCGATGCGGGCACCGGGGTCGGGACCGGCTCCGACGGTGCGGTCGGTGCCACGGTGGAACCGGTGCCCGCCGACGGCGGTGCGGTCGACGGCGTCGAGGCCGCTCCGGCCCTCACCGGCGAGGGGAATGAGGTGGAAGCTGCGCAGTAGCACGACGTTTTCCGCTATGCTTGGCGGCTCGACGCGAGGCGTCGATCACCCGCTGCCGTCGTGGTGGAATTGGTAGACACGCTATCTTGAGGGGGTAGTGGCGAAAGCTGTCCCGGTTCGAGTCCGGGCGACGGCACCATTCTTGACACCGTTTCCGTACGTTGTTGCTCGTTGTAGCTCTGGCCACCGTGCACCCGCGGACCGGTCGGGGTCGGCCCGGCAGTCAACCCGCCAGCCGTTCAGCCGTTACCCGGGCGTATCGCCTCGTCGTGCGATTCCGACGGGACGGTCGTCAGCACGGTTTTCCTGCCGGAACATGCAGTGCCCGGGGCCTGACGGTTCCGCTGCGCGTCGTTCACCAGGAGAATCCGATGCTCGTCAACTACTTTCCGGTGCTGCTGTTCGTGCTGATCGGCCTCGGCATCGGTGCCGTGCTGCTCACCGCCGGACGCGTGATCGGCCCCTCCGCGCCGAACCGCGAGAAGAACTCGGCCTACGAGTGCGGCTTCGAGGCCTTCGAGGACGCGCGCATGAAGTTCGACGTGCGCTACTACCTGGTCGCCATCCTGTTCATCATCTTCGACCTGGAGATCGCCTTCCTGATCCCGTGGGCGATCACGCTGGACACGCTTTCCGGCACGGCGTTCGCCGCGATGGGCATCTTCCTGTTCATCCTCGTCATCGGCTTCATCTACGAATGGAAGAAGGGTGCGCTGGAATGGGAATGACATCGTACGCATCACACTGATGACCTCCCGGCGTTGATCGGGCGGTTCACCGACATCGAATAGAGTCTCATGAGCATCGAAGGCGTACTCGAGGAAGGCTTCGTCACCACCTCGGCGGACAAGCTGATCAACTGGGCCCGGACCGGGTCGATGTGGCCGATGACGTTCGGTCTGGCCTGCTGCGCGGTCGAGATGATGCACGCGGGTGCCGCGCGCTACGATCTGGATCGCTTCGGCGTGATCTTCCGCGCCAGCCCGCGCCAGGCCGACGTGATGATCGTCGCCGGCACGCTGGTCAACAAGATGGCCCCGGCGCTGAGGAAGGTCTACGACCAGATGCCCGATCCCAAGTGGGTCATCTCGATGGGTTCGTGCGCGAACGGCGGCGGCTACTACCACTATTCCTACGCGGTGGTCAGGGGCTGCGACCGGATCGTGCCGGTGGATGTCTACGTGCCGGGCTGTCCGCCCACGGCCGAGGCGCTGATCTACGGCATCCTCCAGCTGCAGCGCAGGTTCGCACCCTCGGACACGATCGCCCGATGAACGCGCCGTCGAACGTCGGTCCCGCGGGTGGCGTGCCCGGCAACGGCACATCGGCCGGTGGCGAGACGCGCAGCGGCGCCTCGGTGATGGGCGAGCCGGGTTCGGGCACCTCGCCGGGGCGTCTGGATGCGCTGGTCGATCGGCTGCGCACCCGGTTCCCGGACAACGGTTCGGTCGGCCGCTCTCTAGACGTCGCCACGCTGACGGTCGCACCCGACGAGCTGCTCGCGGTGGCCACCTGGCTGCGGGACGATCCGTCGACCCGCTTCGCCCAGCTGTCCGACCTGTGCGGCGTGGACTACGCCACCTACGGGCAGGACGAGTGGAACACCGAGACCGCCGGGGCCGCCAGCTACAGCCGCGCGGTGGACGCCAGTTCGGTCGGGCGGCTGAGCTTCGGTGCCGAGGTGGACCTGCCCGACACCGGGCGCGCCCGCTTCGTGGTCGTCACCCACCTGCTGTCGCTGGAGCACAACGTGCGCCTGCGGCTCAAGTGCGAGGCACCCGACGACGAGATGCCGCTGGTGCCCTCGCTGACCGGGGTGTGGAACAACGCCGACTGGTACGAGCGCGAGGCGTTCGACCTGTTCGGGATCCTGTTCGACGGGCACCCGGACCTGCGCCGCCTGCTGACCGACTACGGTTTCATCGGCCATCCGTTCAGGAAGGACTTTCCGCTGGTGGGCAACGTGGAGATGCGCTACGACCCGGCCCGCGGTCGGGTGGTGTACGAGCCGGTCAGCATCGAGCCGCGCGTGCTGGTGCCGCGCGTCATCCGCGACGACGCGCGCTACGTGTCCGGCGACGTGGAGCAGGAAGCCGCCGCTGCGGCCGGTGCCACGGCGAGTGCAGGGGCGGGCACGCCTGCCGGCGGCAAGAAATCCGCTGCCTGATCCGGAACCCGAGGAATCGTATCGATGAGCATCGAAGCACCTGTCCTGCCGGCATCTCTCAAGCACGAGATCCGCAACTACACCATGAACTTCGGTCCCCAGCATCCGGCGGCCCACGGCGTGCTGCGCCTGGTGCTGGAAATGGACGGCGAGGTGGTGCAGCGCGCCGACCCGCACATCGGGCTGCTGCATCGCGGTACCGAGAAGCTGGCCGAGTCCAAGCCCTACAACCAGACCATCGGTTACATGGATCGGCTGTGCTACGTGTCGATGATGATGAACGAGCACGGCTACGTGATGGCGATCGAGAAGCTGCTCGGGTGCGAGGTGCCGGCACGCGCCCAGTACATCCGCGTGATGTTCGACGAGGTCACCCGCATCCTGAACCACCTGATGTGGCTCGGCACGCACGGTCTGGACATCGGTGCCATGTCGATCTTCCTGTACTGCTTCCGCGAGCGCGAGGACCTGATGGACTGCTACGAGGCGGTCTCGGGCGCGCGCCTGCATGCCACCTACTACCGCCCGGGCGGCGTGGCGCGGGACCTGCCCGATCGCATGCCGCAGTACGTCGAGTCGAGCTTCCGTTCGGCCAGCCAGGTGAAGAAGCAGAACGCGGCCCGCGAAGGGTCGCTGCTGGATTTCATCGAGGACTTCACCGACCGTTTCCCGGCCTGCGTGGACGAGTACGAGACGCTGCTGACCGACAACCGCATCTGGAAGCAGCGCACCGTGGGCATCGGTGTGGTCTCGCCGGAGCGTGCGTTGCAGCTCGGCTTCACCGGACCGATGCTGCGCGGCAGCGGCGTCGCCTGGGACCTGCGCAAGAAGGCGCCCTACGAGGTCTACGACCAGCTCGATTTCAGCATCCCGACCGGCACCAACGGCGATTGCTACGACCGCTACGTGGTGCGTGTCGAGGAGATGCGCCAGTCCAACCGCATCATCAGGCAGTGCGTGGACTGGCTGCGTGCCAACCCGGGGCCGGTGATCACCGAGGATCACAAGATCGCCCCGCCGCGGCGTCCGCAGATGAAGGGCGACATGGAAGCGCTGATCCATCACTTCAAGCTGTTCACCGAAGGGTTCAGCCTGCCCGAGGGCGAGGCCTACGCGGCGGTGGAGCACAGCAAGGGCGAGTTCGGTTGCTACCTGGTGTCGGACGGCGCCAACAAGCCGTACCGGTTGAAGGTGCGCGCGGCCGGGTTCGCCCACCTGGCAGCCCTCGACGAGATGGCGCGCGGGCACATGCTGTCCGACGTCGTCGCGCTGATCGGCACGCAGGACATCGTGTTCGGCGAGATCGACCGCTGATCGAGCGCACAGGAGAACAATCCGCATGAATGCCGTTCCTTCCGACATCCGCCTGCCAGAGCCTGCGGACGTGCTGAACGCTCACTCGATCGAGGAGATCGACGAGTGGCTGACCCGCTTTCCCGAGGACCGCAAGCAGAGTGCGGTGCTGGCGGCCCTGAGCATCGCCCAGCACCAGAACCGGGGCTGGCTGTCCACCGAGCTGATGGATGCGGTGGCCGCCAAGCTGGAGATGCCGCCCATTGCCGTGTACGAGGTGGCGAGCTTCTACTCGATGTTCGAGACGCGCCCGGTGGGGCGCAACAACGTGGCCATCTGCACCAACATCAGCTGCATGCTGATGGGCTCGGACGACATCGTCTCGCACTGCGAGAGGAAGTTCGGCATCCGGCTCGGCGAATCGACACCGGACGGGCGGATCTACCTGAAGGTCGAAGAGGAGTGCCTGGCGGCCTGCGCCGGCGGTCCGATGATGCAGGTCAACCACGTCTACCACACCAACCTGACCCCCGAGAGCGTCGACGAGATTCTCGACGCCCTCGACTGACAGACGACACCGATGCCCTACATTCCCCCCCAAGCAGCGACGTCCGATGGAACCGGTGACGGTCCGTCCGACGGCCTCAACGTCAACCAGGTCTGCTACACCACGCTCGGGTTCGACGTGCCGTGGAGCTACGACAGCTACCTGGAGATCGGTGGCTACAGCGCGTGGCAGCGGATCCTGGGCGAGAAGCTCTCGCCGGAGGATGTGGTGCAGATCGTCAAGGACTCCGGCCTGCGCGGCCGCGGTGGCGCGGGTTTCCCGACCGGTCTGAAGTGGAGCTTCATGCCCAAGACCGATCCGAAGGCACCCGGCGCGCAGAGCTACTTCGTAGTCAATTCCGACGAGTCGGAGCCCGGCACCTGCAAGGACCGCGACATCCTGCGCCTGAACCCGCACGCGCTGGTGGAGGGCATGCTGATCGGTGCCTACGCGATCCGTGCAAGCGTTGCCTACAACTACATGCGCGGCGAGTTCATGGACGAGGTCTACGACCACTTCCACCAGGCGGTGAAGGATGCCTACGCCCACGGCTGGGCCGGGCGTGACATCAAGGGCTCGGGGCACGACATCGAGGTGATTCCCACGCTCGGCGCGGGCGCCTACATCTGCGGCGAGGAGACGGCATTGCTGGAATCGCTGGAAGGCAAGAAGGGCCAGCCGCGCTTCAAGCCG
>Ga0209831_1003791_pt1 | contig 12266 bp, 12 predicted proteins | sample Maine_Asex4_meta_FD_187451 | JGI IMG/M metagenome (GOLD analysis project Ga0209831, IMG submission 187451) | Marine algal microbial communities from Maine, USA - Maine_Asex4_metaG (SPAdes) (version 2) | ecosystem: Host-associated > Algae > Red algae > Unclassified | place: Maine, USA | collected...
CATACGTCGAAAGAAGCCAGTTGACGGCATCTCCGTATGTACGAATGGCATAACGCTTACGTCTGAGGGTGCTGTTAAGCGCGCCGGAGAAGGCCATCTTGACGTTGCCGGCTAGTCGAAAGACCATAATCGGAAGGGCTTGACCGTGCGTCAGCTCAGCCGCGTCGCACGCGCGGCGAAAGGTCGTCAAGAACGTGAAGATGCCCAAGGGCATGGCTCCCGTGGATGGCTGTTGCCCATGGAACGCTCCGTCCAAACGTTTGTTGAGACGGTGCGACCGCTGTGCCTCTTTAGGCGTATACGTCAGTTGACGGCGGATCAGGAAACACGTCCTGTAGTCCAGGAGTGTCTTGAAGCGGCTATTGGCCGGGCTGATCACCTTGATCCTATCGGCTTTTCAAAGTCGCTCCTTCCGTTTGGTGGGGGGCGCGGGGCGCTTGCGCGCGGCCGCGTCCGACTCGCTCGAGCTGTCGCTCGGCGAGGACCCACTTCGGGGCGACGGCGGGCCTGGGGGCCCGTGGCCATCGTCCGAAGAGGACGTGTCCATCGCGTTGGGGTTGTCGTCGTCTGACGACGTCGGGCTTGACCCAGAGGAGGAATCGTCGGAAGATGAGGAAAGCGCGGCGTTAGCCGGAGCGTCCATGCGGACGGTCTTGTCCTTCATCACCTTGCTCGTCTTCTTGACATCCTTGGTCTTGTCGCCCGACTGGCGGCGAGACTTAGACACACGGCGTTCCTCCTCATGGGAGTCGACCTTGCGCAGGGCCTCGACGTCGTCGACCAACTTGTCATTGGCTCGCGCCAGAGACTCGTTAGTCTGTTCTTGGGCCTTTAGACGTCGCTGATTTGCTTCAACGGCCGCCTTTAGGCTCTCCACCACCTGCATCTGACCAGAGGCGGCTTGATCTGCAGGGATGGGAGGAGTTGGAGCACCGTCCGTTGGGGCGTCGGAGGCGGCAGGAGTGCCTTGTCCCCCGCCCGGCGGCCGGTAGCCGGCTGGCAACTTGCCGTCTCTGGCTAGCCGAGTGCCGCCGGTACCACCAGTAGACATACTGGGACCTGAACAAAGTGTTCCGACTTGGCTTACGCCCTGCACGCCAACGTCGGAGATCTCAACCGTGATGCCCCCGGCACCACGCCCACAAGTCGATAGCTTACGCCCCGCGCGCCAAGCGACCCTATCGACACCGTCACAATGCCACGAGGCAGCGAGAAAGTTCTCGGGGACACCATGCCGCGAGGCACGATGAAGGCGAGAAAATCCCCTGCTGCTCCACCAAATGTGGTATAAATAACGTTAGTTCAATTACCAGTGTACTGAGACCGACCGTAGCCAAGCAACAAATCGAGTTCTATCGCCGTCGCGGCGAGGAAGAAAGACCTTTTGTTGAACGACATCCGATGAAGAGCCGGGTGGCGCCCACGACGGCGACCCCGGACCAACGGTGGTTTAATACAAACAACGGCACTGGTCGATCGACCATCTGATCAATCGATCGTAATGAGTGCCGGCAAGCAGATAGACAGGCAAGCAAACAAACAATAAAAAATGAACAATGCGGAAGTAACCCCCCAAAGGACTTGCCACAAGCCGAGTAACACAAATCCGTGGATTCAGCCAGTCAAGGGGGCTACTCGCGGCCAATTGCCAATTGGGAGCAGAGATATGCTACACATACCCCTTCCCGCGTCAAGGCAGGGAGTTTATTTTTCTTCCGGAGACAGTATTTCTGGAGGGCTTTCCTCGGAAGAGAAGAGGCGAATTGCCACGTGGCTTCCTTTTCGGGAAACCCAAACCATTTGACTAAGATCTTCAATTGCCCGGCCTCATTTCAGCCATGTTTGATAAATCTTTCAAACACGTATTCTGGACCATCCTTAAGTTGGGTCCCCTCCTCAAAGAGGGCCTGTGCCCTAAGGGCACGGGTCCACTTGTCATCCCGCGCCGGGGGCGTGGGAGCTCCAGTGACATGGTCACCGCTTATCGTCCTGATGCCGCTCGGGCTTTCTATCAGAAATCGGTACCCATCGGTCTGTGGTACCATGTAGGGCCCTTGGGTTTTGAACCCAAGCTTCTTTGGCGAGTGGGAGTGGACATCCAGATAAACCCAGTTCCCAGCTGTTAGATGGTTATTCTTTTCATCAAATGCGCGCTTGTACGCCGCCTGGGCTTTTCCCAGGTGCTGCCGGACCTTGGGAATGTGAGCCTTCAGGTCCTTAACATATTGTTCCGCCGCCGAGCTGGCGTCGACGGGTCGTTCCTCGGCTTGTCTTAGCCCATGCATTTTCTCAATCCCAATGAGTTGAAGCCGCATTGGGCTCACGAAAGCAACGGGGATCTCCCCAGTGCTCGAATGGACCTGCGTATTGTACGCAGTGGTCAAAAGGGACAGATGGCTGTCGCACTCGGCTTGGTGCTGCGCCACATAGCAGCGGAGCTGTCGAACGACGGTGCGGTTGTACCGCTCCACCTGCCCGTTCGTCTGCGGGTGATAAGGCGAGGTATAGTTCGAAGCTATACCGAGTAACCCCAGGATGCCCTGGTAATATACCGAGGCAAACTGCGGTCCGTTGTCCGTAAGGACCGTGTCTGGGATGCCATATGCGGCAACCCACGTATCTAAGAAGGCCGATGCCACTGTCAGTGCCGTGGCCTCCCTCAGAGGGATGGCTCTTGTCAACTTGATGAACCGGTCACAGATGACCAGGACGTGCTTATGCCCCCCTTTAGAGGTGAACAGTGGGCCCAAAAGGTCCATGGCGAGCCCCGAGAAGGGCTCATCGGCGGTGAAAATGTTCATCACCGTCGTATGCTTTCTCTCTGACAGACGGTTCTTGGCGCACACGGGGCATTGCTCCACGTGCTTGTACAAGTCGACGACCATCGTTGGCCAGTACACTTACCTGCGAAGGGTGTTTTACATCCTTCTCGAGCCGGGATGCCCGGCTAGCACCGACTGGTGTTGGTGAAGCAGGAGTCGCTTCTTTAGCGCCTCTGGGATAACCACTTGGGTTTCCCGTCCGTACATCGAGCGACGGCAGAGTAGTTCGTTCTTCTCCCGTAATAAGAACGCTTGTCGACTCCAAGTGGGGGCGGGAAGCGAAAGAGCATCGAGCTCTTTAAGCCTGGCCTGACAAAAGGCGTCCTCAGCCTGGCCCAGCATGATCTCTCGGGCTGATAGGGCCCCCATAGGGGCCTCCTCCGGTGACGCTTCTTTTAAGGCGTCACTGGCCCGGGTCTCGACGGCTATGACGGGGATGTCCTCGTCCAAGGGAAAGGTGTCCAGACCCTCCGTAGGGAGACGCGATAGCGCGTCTGCCAAATTGTGATCCTTTTCCGGCTTATGCCGTATCTCATAATTGTACTCCGATAGTCGGAGTCGCCATCTTTTGATCCGAGCATTCGGACTCATACTACTGAGAACCGATAAAAGGTCGCGGTGATCGCACCGCACCACATATTCCGCACCTTCAAGGTAGGACCGTAAATGAATTTCGGCCCAGACGACGCCTAGCGCCTCGATCTCCGTGGAGAAATAGTTCTTCTCCGCAGGGAGCAGTGCACGGCTATAGACGCCGATGGGGTGGTATTCCCCGTCGGACTGTTGTTGTTTTACGCCACAACCCTGCTGTTCATAGCTGGTGTCGACGTCCACTATATAATGCCCGTGCCTCCTGGGCAGGGTGAGGATGGGGGCGTCCAATAGACGTCCACTGAGTATCGCAAAAGCGTCCGTCTCCTTCCCTGAAGGAGGGGGAAGCTTCTTAGGAAGCTTGGTGCTTGTAAGCGCCGTTAGTGGCTTCGCTATCTTGGCGAAGTCTGCTACGAAGCGGCGGTACACACCGCGCATACCCAAAAAACTCTTCATCCGGGTGTGGGTTTCCGGATAACGGAGACCCCGAAACGCCCGGAGGTTCTTCTTCAGGACATGTACCCGTCCTGGTCGGATCACATGACCGAGTTATTCCACTTCCTCCTGGAAGAAGTGGCATTGAGACGCCCTCAAGGTGACCCCTGCCTTCCCGAGCAGGGTATGCACCTCGTCAATGTGCTGTACGTGTTCCTCAGGTGAGCCCGAAAAATCGATCACATCATCTAGATGCGCTAAACATATCTGCCACTTCACCCCGGCCAGGATCATGTCCATGGCTCGTTGGAAAGTCGCGGGGGCGTTGCACAACCCAAAGGGAAAGCGCACGCACTGCCACGCGCCCGAGTGGCACGTGAAAGCCGTGAGGTGTTTGTCCTCCTCGGCTACTGGTATTTGCCAGTAACCCGCATTACAGTCGAGGGTGGAGAACACCCTGGCGTCCCCTAGGGATTCAATGCACTCATCCATCCGAAGGATGGGGTACGCATCCTTGATAGTCATCACGTTGAGCTTTCTGTAATCGATACGGAAGAGTACCGAACCATCAGGCATCGGTACCATCACCACGGGGCTAGCTCATTCCCTCCTTGCGGGTTCAATAACGTCCATCGAGCGCATACGCTCGACTTTCCCGTTTTCTCTCTCCCGGGCCATCGGCCCGGTCTTGTATGGTTGCTCTCTCACGGGTACAGCCCCAGGCTTCAGTTTGATCCGGTGTTCCACCCTTCGGATTAAGCCTAGCTTCCCCTCCCAAAGGGAGGAATGCTTTTGGAGGAGGGCCTTTACGGGCCCCGATCACTCCGTCGGCACCGACGAATCATCTACCTTCGGCAGAGGTAAATCCTCTGCCCCCTTCGGTGGCGTAGCGAGCTCCTTGAGTTCGCTCTCCGAGACCTCGTACGTCTGCACTTCATGGGCTTCGATGTACCCGACTGTCATATCGGTTGTTAGCTGCAACGGCGTAACACCCAGGTGCATCACCTGGATGGTTATGGGCTCGTTCGCCATCATTATGGCAGGGCCTTCGGCGACCTGTAGACCATGCTTATGGTATAAAGGTGGTCGCCCTCTCACGAGGCCACGCCCTGTGCACGTACTCCTTACGGGAACATGTGCTATTGTCCCGGGTTGGACCCAGGTCTTCCGGGCTGGCTTCAGTTGAGCCATTAGCCCCTCAAGGCAACCACAGACCGCCGAAATGGAGGGATCGGGGCGTCCCCTAGGGGCTCCCCTCCTTTTGATTGGCACCTTGGTGCCGTCCAGGAGATCCACATGTTGCTCCTGTGTTGCAATGGTTTTTGTCGCAACGTCGATAAAGGAGGTGCCCAAAATAGCTTGGACACTCATATTGTTCACAACTCCAAAGGAGATGTAGGAGGTCTGACCCCCAAGGGTCACACCAAGACAGACAGCTCCAACAATGGGGAGCCAGCCCCCATTAACGTCATGGAAAATCATCGCGAGATCACCCAGCGGTTGTAGCGGGATGTCGACCGGCAATAGCCGCCGGTCTATTAGCGTTGGGCCACTACCCGTATCCAATATAGCCGGGGTAGTGAGATCAAATCCTGCCGTCAGGAATTACCGGACGGCTAGTTGGTAACTAGCGGAGGGCATGAACGCGCAAGGCGTGCCCTTCGGGGGTCTCCCTTGGGAGGCCCCCACTACTTGACTAGGCCGGTTTCTCCCGGCCCTACGAGATGACTTGCATCTCCGGTCAACTTTATTCGTCTCCCGGACGGGTGGGGCAAACCCACCCGCTACTCGTTTCCCGAGGGGGAGTTGCCCTCCTCGTCCTGCTCGGCCGCATCCCTCCCTGGGGAGAATGAGTCGTCCGAAGACGACCACGGGGGACCATAATGTTCCCTCACCGCCACGACCGGTTGTCTTTTACGAACCATCTCCTCCGCCTTGCGGTGCTCTTCGCACCGCTCCTGAAAAGCTTTGGTGAACAGAGCCTTTGTCCCCGCGTCAAGGCGGGGACACTTTCTAAAGGAATGCCCCCGCATGTTACATGCGAGACAGTTATTCGTCCGGGGGCGTCCGGGACGACCCGCTTCTCCCACCTTGGTGGAGTTCCGTGGGGAAGGCCCTCGAGGCCCTTCCCCCACCTTAGCGGAACCCCATTGGGTCTGGCCGTGAGGGACCTCCTTCACCTTAGGGGGGCCCCATCGGGATGGACCCGCTTCACCAACTTTCGGGGGGTCCCTTCGGGGGGGATCCGCCTCCCCCACCTTAGGTGGGCCCCATCGGGAAAGGCCCGGAGGGACTTCCCCCACCTGAGGTGGGGCTGTTACTGCCGCGGTTACGTATTTCCACGGCGCTGGCCGAGCAGCGCGACGTACCCGACGGGCTTCGGCCCGTCGGTCCTCTTCATCCTTTTGTTCCTGGAGGCGTCTACGACAGACGTCCCCCTTCCGCTGGGCATATTGCACAAGCAGGTCCATTGGCATGTTGGTGGTATTATGTTCGCGCACATCGGCGCGAATCTCCCAACCAAGCCCCTACATATAGCGGCTGTTCATTTGTCCTTCCGTGTGAATGTAACCACACAGGCGGCGTAACCCCCGTAGGCGTACGTGATAATCATTCTCTGTTTCATCCGCCCCTTGGGCGGCCCCATGGAACAGGGCATCTTGGTCGCTTAGCGACTTCTCATCCGCGTACTTGCGGAGAAGCCAGTTGATCAGTTCCAAGTAGGAGCTGACCTCTTCACTCCGCCCTTCTTGAAGGGACGGCATGATCGTATACAATTCCCGTTTGAGATCACCCTGAGTGAACTCGGGAAGGAGATACAGGGCTCGGCCCTCCGAGAAGTCATTGTCGTCACCCGCTTTTACGAAGCGGCTGAGGAATTCGAAGACGCCTAAGGCGGGCGTCCCATCCCACTCTGCATCACGGCCAAAAGTGGCCGATACATCCTTACGTAGACGGCCTAGGCCGTGCGCCATGGTTCGGTCGTACCGGATGTCGGTATTCGCCAAAGCATAAGTTGCGCAGTCTAAGACTGCGGCATAGAGATCGTCCGCGGGGACGATCTTGGGGGGAATCCGACGGTGGGATTCCTCTCCCAGCTCGTGCCCTAGGGCACGGGTGACCGATCGACGGGGCACATGGCGGCCCCCATCTCCCCCGGAGTACTCCTCGTCCGAGGAGGAGGAACTCATGCGCCGACGTCGGCGCCGGGACCGTCTAGTGGTCCCGAGGGCTTTCTCTATAAGAGACAGTCGATCGTATAACGGGCTAATCTAAGCGTCCAATGAATCCCGTAGGGCTGCCGATATGGCAGCCGCGTCTTGGGCCACCGTTGGGGCCCGGTTACCACCTCCCCGAGGAGGTGTTCGGGGTGGGCCGGCGACTCTCGCCAGCCCGTCATATGGGCCCCATGGTAAACGGGGGACCGCTTGGTCCCGCCTACTCGGGGGTAGAGGAGGTGGAGGCGGGAATTACCCTCCGGCTCCACCCTCCACACCTTGGCAGGGAAAAGGTGGGAATTCCCTTCCACCTACGCCCCCCGCACCTTCGGGGGGAAGAGACGGGAATATCCCTCCGTCTACACCCCCCGCTCTTTGGGGGGGGAGAGACGGAAATACTCTTCCGCCTGCGCCCCCCGCACCATGGGGGGGAAGAGACGGGAATACCCTTCCGTCTCCACCCCCGTCGCTCGGCGCGCCACGCTCCGGTGTGGCGGTGCCGGCTTGACGCTCCCGCCGAGAAGGGCTCCCTCCAAGGTCCTGAGACCCCGAGCCCTCGCTGGCTCCGTCACGGTCGCCCCGTGGCGGGTTGCCGGCACCCGGGGCGCCGGTCTCCGTCACCCCAGTGGTGTCCATGGCGGGAAGACTCCGTCCTCCTGCGGAAACAGTCAATCCTCAAATAAAATCACAACAGAACAGTCACTCCCGAGGGTAAGACAAAGCACAGCAGAAAGACCACCGTGAGAACTGACACAGGGTAGACCCGACTGATCAAGAAGGGCCAAACCCTGTCCCTAGCTGATCCACCAAATGTAGTGGTTTCTGCCCTCAAAGCCGACGGGGCACCGCCCCGTCAGAAAACCCGGCACAGGATGCGGAGCGACACAAAGGAGAAAGAACACAAACGCCTGGATCACAGGGTGCGGAGCGCACAAGAACGCCGCAACTAACGCAAACGCAACGCTGAATTATTCGAGTCCGAAGGATGACCCCAAAGCATACACTCATACACCCTTAGAAACGAGACGCAGGACGTGCACATTCCCGACCCAGGAAAAGACGGTCGTAGGGGGGCCGGGGCCCGGCCGGCCACGATCCCTGATGCGGGGTCCTGGTGGCCCCTGCTACGGATCAAGGGACCCCCTTCCACTGGAAGAGAGATATTGTCCCTGGATTTAAGCAAGCTTGGACTGAAATTTCCCAATACATCACTAGGGACTTATACCCAGATTTTCAAGTCTCCTATCGAAGTCCTTGTGGGATATCGACAGTGGCCGAGATCTAATGTCGGCGCCGGGCTTCTCCCCAGCCAAAGGAGCTTCTACAAGCTTCTAGACCCCTCTAGGGGGCCCTGATCAAGGGGTCTCGTGGCCTCTCGTCCGCGTCAGGCCCTGCCCTCCTCTGCCTCTGGGCAAGGGGGATGTAAGCCTCGGGGGTGGCCCTATGCGCCACATGGCATGCGCCCCGAAGGGGCGCCGCACATCGCTCCCTCTAGGGGCATTGCGTGTGTGCTCGCGGCCCCTCCCCCGGCTTATACCGGGGGGATCGCGTCACCAGAGGAGAGGTGGTTTCCCCCACAACAATATCAATTAAATAGCTGTATTTGAGAGTTACAAATATCTGTAACAAAGTCGGTAAATCGGTATTCCGATCGGTCAACGGTATCGGGTTTCGCAAAAGTCGGTAAATGCGAAGCTTCCGCGCAGGGCCTGCGGGGCAGACGCCATTTCCGCACAATGGAGGCAGTGGGGGTCAAGGCCCACCGTGGCCGCGGTGCGGACCGCCATCCACGCCGCCGTGCGATCTCCGTCGTGCTGTGTCCCCGGCCGTGCTCCCCATCGGTGCGCTTCCTGCCACTACTAGCGTGTTGCGATTAGCTTGTGTGTGCGTTTTGTTACCGCCGGACCCACCTCCTGCCTCCGCCGTGCTCATAGCCATGGCGGGCAGCAGAAGGCCCCCCATTCGGGGCCCTTCTCGTCCCCTACGGTGCGGCTTCTTGTCTGATGTGGCGCCTGTGATTGACCGGGCGCGCGACTCGATACACCTCAGAGGATATGATGATGCCGGTTTTGATCCGTGGTTTGAACCTGGGGAGCTGGGCATGCTCGAGGAACCCGCTCAAGATGGCAACCTGGCGAGCATGACGCCTAGCCGCTCTAACTGTGCGGTTTCGGCTCGGAACGTGGCCGATGAGGTCGATGGCGCCCGTGGCGGCGTTGTCGCCGACGACGCCGCCGCTGTCCGCCAGCCCAGCGCGCATGGGGACTTGGACAAGGTTCCTGTGGACTCCAGCGACGAGATTGTGCCAAGAGGGGGGCGCGAGGGGCCGACTGGTGCCGCTGACGGTGTCCACCGTGGGGTGGGCGGCAGTGGCACCCATGCCGACGGTGACGATGGCGTTGGTGCCTTTGATGTTGGTGCCACTGGCGCCGGTGCCAACGGCGACAGGACCAACAGTGACGCCGGTTTTGAGGACGGTGCGGGTGCCGGCGACGGTGCGCATGGCGGTCCTGGGAGCAGCGCCCGCACCACGCGCAAGCGCGGGCAACCTCGTGGGCGCGTTGCGACGGATATGTTCACGCAAGAGGAGCTCAAGACGTTATTCCTCGACGAGCTGCGGGTTACCCTTGGGCTGTCGGCTCGACAATCCATCGCGTCGGGCGTCTGCCGCCTGCATGGCCGCTTCGTCAATGGCGCGCAAATGATGGTGTTGACAGAGATGATGGACCCTGTCGTGGTGTGCACAAGGTTTGCGGACGGCGCAGTTCTGACGTATTGCTCATGCGGCAAGGTGATGGCCACTGGTAAAACAGCCACGGCCGACGAGATCGAGCCCGTCGACCTACATGTTGCATTGGGCGAGAGCTCATCCTGCCGCCATGCCGTCTCCATCCTCGAGGCCTACGACTGCCTGAGTGTGGACGTGAGGGCCGGGTCACTCGATGAGCTCACGCAGTCGTGCCCAGCGCTGCTACCTTCCGACGATGGCTTTCCTGTGGAGGACGACGACACTGTGGTCTTGTTTTCAATGCTCTTTGGTAAGCGCAACAACATTCCCGTCTACATGGTCTACCACATGGGTGTTTGGTCCCCGGCGGTGGCCTGGCAGCAGGGCAACCGGCACCGCCTCACCACCTGTTGTCTTGTCTCTTGCAAGGCCAAGTCATGGGCATGCATTCACGCCAAGGCGGTCAACCACGAGACCCGATCGGACAGGACGTCGTCCTGCCAGGCGGTGGCGGACACCATGGACGCCATGCAGCTCGGGGCGAATGGCGTCTTGGACGACGGCCAGCAGGAGACGGACGCCCAAGATCCCGACCCTTCCACAGCATGGCTGTTGCTGCTGCAGCTGCGGCAGCAGCTGTGGAGGCAAGTATGCGGCCACGCCGCGCTTTGTATTTGTTTCTCTGCGTCAAGGAGGTGGAGATGTGTGACAGGTACGCCGGGTTTGTGGAGAAGGAGCGGAAGTCACCAGGCGAGATCCACTTGACCGACATTTTGCACGTTGAGGACGAGTGCTTCGCGTGCGATGACCGATGGACGGAGAGCACGGTGTGCAAGTCGACCCTCGCCACGCTGTTTACCATCCGTGGCCGCCCGGCGATCATCGCCAAGTCGTGGACGTGCTCTCGCGGTCACCACGTGGCGCACGACGGCTCCGCAGACGGGCTGTTTGCCCTCCGCCCGGAGACTGTGCACACGCGGGTCTTTTCAGACAGCATCATGGAGCTGTGTGTCATTGCCCGCAGCACATTGGCGGCGGCGTCCGAGTTCCTCGCCAGCTTCCTCCGTAACACGGCGGCATTCGCGGAGGACGAGCCGGGACAAGCACGGCAGCAGCTGTCCGACGCCTGTGGGGAGTTTTGTGACACCCTGGTGGTGCCAAAAATGGCGTTCGTCTGCCATCGTTGCGGCGAGGACGAGACCGAGGGCGGCTCTTTTCACTGCATCGTGTGTGACGATCAGGTCCTGTCCGCTCTGCAGGAGACTGCCGTTGCCATGCTGCGGCCAGGTATGAATGCCCCCCGCGTTGACTTTGCTTTGACCTTTGCCTGTGCTGTTCGGCAAGCCGCTCCCCGCCGCGTGATACGCAACCGCGTGTGGGCCAAGCCGGCGGACGACTTGACACTGACCAAGGCCGAGGCGGAAGTGTGGCCTGCATTTGCTGCCGTTGCGGACGGACTGCCGCCAGCACCTCCATCGCTGCCGCGTCAAGGGCCTCCCCGCACGGACGCGGAGAAGCAGGCTGCAGCTGTGTGGGCGGCGAGAGTCCTAGTCGGCGCGTTTTGCCGAGTTGAAGTGGCTCAACCGCAACAACCTGCACGCGCGGAGCCGATTGGCACCGATGATGCCGGCGAGGAACCTGGCGCGCTTCGGGAGGAGGACGAGGATGTGGTGGATCTTGTGGGGACTAGCGGATTGGACGGTGAGGAGGGCGGCGATTGGCGGGTGGATGGAGCGAGGCGCGTCGCCCGTGCCAGACTAGGAACTGACGGCAGTGACGACGATGCCGAGAGCAGCCTTCTAGGTCAAGCCGACGGGTGGCTTCACGCCCAGCAGCGACCTCCCGCTCCTGCCCCTGCGTGTCCGTCCAATGCTCCGCCGTTGACCCAAGAGCAGCTGTCTGCAGCTTTGGAACGTGCGGTTTTGCGACTGCAAGGCGCCCCTTATGGGGCTGGGACAGCCGGCCTAGGTGCTACCGCCGAGGGGCAGTCACGGGCTACCCCAGGTGGGCAGCAGGCTGTGTCACCGGGGCTTGACGACCCCGCACCACCTCCGTCACCCTCCGCGCCGTCGCTCCCCCCTTTGGTCGTCGACCCCGGTCGGGACGAGCTGGCAACCGACGACATTGCTTGGACGGCTTCTCCCTGGCTCACACCATTGACCCCGACGGCGGCCGGCATGGGGCTGGCGGCGTTGGGCCAGGGCTATGTCGTTTTCGACTGCCGCGACCCTGCCTCGCCATTGACAGAGGAGGCGCTACAAAGGACACAGGCCATTGTCGACGCGACCAACGACGACCACCGTGGCGTGGTAGTGACGATCGACAACGTGCCGCTGAATGTCCCTAACCTGCAGCGGACAGTGCCTGGCCAGTGGTTTACGGACGAGGTCATCAATGGCTACATTAACCTCTTGCGGCGGCGGCAGGCGGACAGGCGGCGGGCGGACGGCCGGGCCCAGCGGATGTGGTTTT
>Ga0209831_1003794_pt1 | contig 12259 bp, 7 predicted proteins | sample Maine_Asex4_meta_FD_187451 | JGI IMG/M metagenome (GOLD analysis project Ga0209831, IMG submission 187451) | Marine algal microbial communities from Maine, USA - Maine_Asex4_metaG (SPAdes) (version 2) | ecosystem: Host-associated > Algae > Red algae > Unclassified | place: Maine, USA | collected...
ATGGGTACGAATTTTCTGTTGCTCTACAGAAAGAAAATTTTCATGCATGTCAATTTCATCCAGAGAAAAGTGGAATAGTAGGCGCGCAATTATTAAAGAATTTTATAGAATTATAATTATGATAATTATACCTGCGATAGATATTATAGATGGAGCCTGTGTAAGACTAGAACAAGGAAATTATAACAAGAAAACACAGTATGCAGAAAACCCACTTGCCGTTGCTAAATCCATTGAGAAAGCTGGGATAAGAAACCTCCATCTTGTAGATCTCGATGGAGCTAGATCTCATCAGATAATAAATCATGAAGTCCTAAGAAAAATAACTTCAGAGACTAGCCTAAAGGTAGATTTTGGTGGAGGTATAAAATCAAGGAGCGACATTGACCTAGCACTAGAAGCAGGGGCACAGCAAATAACAGTAGGAAGCATAGCCGCTAAGTCACCAGATATTGTAAAGGAATGGATTTCTGAGATGGGTCCAGATAAGATTATTCTAGGTGCAGATGTATGGGATGGAAAAATTGCAATCAATGGTTGGAAAGAAAAGACGGACATCGACCTAATGGAGTATTTACAATCTTATATTGACCTGGGTATACAATATTGTATTTGTACAGATATAAGTAAGGATGGAATGCTCGCGGGAAGTTCTAAGACCTTATATAGAAATATAATTTCTAGTTTCCCGAACCTGAAACTCATTGCGTCTGGAGGTGTCCATAACATAGAAGAAATAATTGCTCTAAAGGAAATGGGATTATACGGTGCTATTATAGGAAAAGCTTTATATGAAGGCAAGATTACACTAACACAACTTTCTGCTTATGTTGACTAAAAGAATAATACCCTGCCTAGATATAAAGGACGGTAGAACGGTAAAAGGTGTACAGTTCCTGAACTTAGTAGATGCAGGCGACCCTGTGGAATTGGCAAGATACTATTCTGATAATGGTGCAGACGAACTGGTCTTCTTAGATATTACCGCCACAGAAGAAAAAAGAAAAACACTTGCTCGACTAGCTAGATCAATTGCTAAAGAAATCAATATTCCCTTTACCATAGGAGGAGGTATTTCTTCTATAGAGGATGTAAAGTTACTGTTGGACGCTGGAGCAGATAAGGTTTCTATAAATTCTGCTGCCGTTCGTAATCCTAATCTGATAAATACGCTGTCTTCCTATTTTGGTAGCCAGTGCATAGTTTTAGCAGTGGATGCTAAAGTCAGTGATGGAAAGTGGAAAGTTCATCTTAGTGGTGGAAAAATTGCAACGGAACTTGATCTATTTGAGTGGATAGAGGAGGTAGAAAAAAGAGGTGCAGGAGAAATACTATTTACCTCTATGGATAATGACGGAGAGAAAACAGGCTACGCCTGCGAGGCATTAGCGAAAATTTCTCAGAATTGTAGACTTCCCCTAATTGCTTCAGGAGGAGCAGGAGCTATAGAACATTTTACAGAGGTGTTTACTAAAGGAAAAGCAGATGCAGCATTAGCAGCAAGTGTTTTCCACTTTAAAGAAATAGAAATAAAAACATTAAAAAACAAACTGTCTGAACAAGGAATTCCTGTTCGATTATAATTAGTATAATACAAGCGATATGAATATAGAAGCTATAAAATTTGATCCTATTACGAATCTTGTACCTGCAATTGTTCAGGATCATAATACCCGAAAAGTATTGATGCAAGCCTACATGAATAAGGAGTCTATAGAGAAGACACACGCAACAGGAAAGGTCTGTTTTTTCAGTAGGTCTAGAAATAAATTATGGACTAAAGGAGAAACGAGCAGTAATTTTCTAAACCTTGTTAGTATGACACCTGACTGTGATAACGATAGCCTATTGGTACAAGTTATACCAGAAGGTCCTACTTGTCATACGGGATCTGACACCTGCTGGAATGAGAAAAATTCACAGGGTGTTTCTTTCTTGTTAGGTCTACAGAAAACGATTCGCGATAGAAAAAAAAATCCAACAGAAGATTCCTATGTCAGTTCTCTCTTCCGAAAAGGTATCAACAAAATTGCGCAGAAAGTCGGTGAAGAAGCTGTAGAAACTGTCATAGAAGCTAAGGATAACGATGATGATCTTTTTCTTAATGAGTCTGCGGATTTACTTTTTCATCTTATGATCTTACTAGAAGCAAAAGAAAAAAGTATAGAAGATGTAGTAGCCGTATTACGAGGAAGAGAGAAGTAATACCATTTATATTTTAAAATGTCGTGTATATATTCTGGATTAAATTAGTTAATACCATTTAAATTTTTAGATGACGGAAAAGGATTTAAAATTGTTCAAAATGGATCAAGGCAAAAAACGTAGGCGAACCCATAGGTTCGGCGAGACTTTTTAACGAAGGAACATGAAGAACAAAATAAATAATTACCGTCATTCTAAACTAGAATTGGTATAAGATCAAGGCAAGAACGAATGCGTTTGACGTAGTCAGACAAAGTACGAAAGTGCTTTAAATGAGAGAACCTCCCAAGAAAAAGATCATATACTATTTAAGATTAGCGCTTTAGTTACCGTTTTTAAATACTTAGTGCAAAAAGCAGCTATTAATATTTCAGAAATAATTTACCATGATAGAAGTCAGAAGATTAACAGCGCTAACGCATAAGCCACTTATCTAAAACAAACCTCTTCTTAACCCCAGGGTCCATGATAGCAATGATTGACAATGCAATAAAAAACAAGGGTCCTATCTTATCAGATTCTAGAAGCTCATTCATAAGTAACAAGCAGCTGCAGATGATAACGCTAGTTACGCAGGCCATTACAAGATTTTTTTGCCATCCTACGGGGAGTCTATGGTACACAATCTCACCATATATAATAGGGAATAGGCAAAGAAAGAGCATAATTACAAACCCTATTACGCCTTGTTCCACAAAGGATAGTAAGTAGTTGTTATGCATCCCAGATTTTTCTGGATTATCACTTACATAGGTCTTATAACTCGTAACCGTATAGTGCCTGTAATGTGGGTAAAAAGTTCCTGGTCCGAACCCAGTAATAGGTTTTTCATTGATCATATGGACACCGGCGATCCACCTGTAGAATCTTTCTACTGTAGATATATCCTGCATCTTCATAGTGGCCTCTAGCAGATTGTCGAACTTATAATGGGTAATAGTTTTTTCAAAATCTGGTTCGTAATACATATACGTATTGTCTGATCTTAAAAAAGTAAAAATAAATATAATCAATACCGCGGCAAGACCTAATGCATATTTTGATAACTTATATTTCACGACAAAGAATACAGCTATCCCTATAAAAACACAAAGATGAGCCGCTCTAGTATATGTGAGGTAGATCGCAAGAATAAGATATAAAATACTGATCGTATAGAACAGTTTGTTTTTGCTGCCACTTCTTAGGTATACTAGAAAAGGTAAGAAAAGAACCATCATGGCAGCATAGTTGACATGATTTCTGAAAATAGGTTTTACAGACTCATTGATAGCCTTAAAAGCGAATCCACCTGAAGCATGCCTGAACATAACATACGTTATAGCGATTGCAAGACCTATCCATAATAGCTTAAAAATATTTCTAGACTTATAGACATTCTTAGCATCTATCATATAAAAACTTAGAAAATAGAAAGGTAGAATATACCAGCTGCGTGCAAGTGTATACTTGTAAGATACCACATGATCTACAGAGAACAAGGAGATAAAAAATAACCAGAGCAGGTGTAGGATTACAACTATGGATATAGGATGCTGTATGATCTTTACAGAAGTAGTAGAAAACCTATTTACAAACAGTAAAATAAATAATAAGCTAAGACAAAGCATCAGTGGTTCTGATGGTAGATCTGTGCCGAAACCTCCAGGAAAAGAATACTCTATAGAAAAGGGTAGTAGAAAGAAAAACAATAAGTATACTACTCGATAATTGTTGATAATAGTTGCTAGAAATATAACACCTATTGGTATCGCAAGAACTGCCACTTCCTCTAGTAAGACAGCAGAGAAACTGCTGACTACAATAAGTAGCGCAAAAGCCCAATATAGTATCTGGTCCCTATCTATGCTTAATCCTCGAAGGCTCTTTTCCAATTCTTAACTTTGAACTGATTTAAAAGTAATACCCATAATATAGCTAGTATACCAGCCATGGCAGTTATACCGATCACTAGGATAGATCGCTTGGGTCTGGACTTAAGTAAAGGGATTTCTGCTTTTTGAATAATATGAATAGCAGCAAATGGAGCATTATAGGTTGCACTTAGCTGCTTCAGTCTTTCCTTATCATAACTCAATTGCTCGTTATATTTATTACGTTCGTCCTCTAGCCTAAGTACGAGACCGTAACCTTTGTTAAAGGTCAAAGCTTTTTCTTTAAGCGCAATTAATTCTTTATCTATTCCTGCTAGAATAACATTATATTTCTTGATAGAATCTCTTGATTGGAAAGCTTGTAGTTTGGCCGCTGTATTTACTTGTTTAGATTCTGTAAGCGTAACTAACTCACCGAATGTTTCTCCTTGTGAGTAGGGATTGTAGATAGAATACCTATTTCTTAATGCAGTAAGAGAATCTGTCAGTACAGTGAGACCAACTTCTTTTACATCGACATTAGCATTAAAACTCTGTAGTAAGTTGTATTGTGTATTTTTAATTAGCGCTTGCGCCATCGAATTGATTTTTTCTCTTGCTCCGTTAGCCATCCTACTAGCCATCTCTCTATCCTGATCTTCTACGGATAATTCTACTGCGTCGAATTTTGACTTTTGAACATTATACAATTTAGAAATTTTCTTTCTCACCTTGCTTGGGCCTTTTTTACTATCAGGGTTTATATCGTAGTGCTTATATAGATCAAATTCTTGGATAAGGTACTCATACATCTCAGCAGAATTAGCGATAGATAGCAATCTATCTAAATCCATATCTGTACCATAATATAATCTATCTTCACTAAGCGTACCTACAGGCAATGGATCCGCCATATCCGTACTGGCAGGATAGAATAAGCTTGTTGCTTTATAATAATTAGGCATCATGAGGGATACAATTGCAGACAAGACGCCTGCGGCTAGAGCAGTGTATATTATTCTTTTTTTATTCTTGTAGACGATAGAAACAATGTCTAACAAGCTTTCTTCTTGGCTCATATACAGTAGTAGTTTTTCATTTTAACTAGCAACTCAGTTATCAGTCCTATTCAGAAGCAACTGTTTTGCTGTATTTAAACGCAATAAGCCTACCAAAAATGATAAAATCACACTAAAGATTGAGGAAATTATCAGCTTGATAGTCCAATGCGGCGAAAATAGGCTTTTACCATAGTAAAAAACAATAATACTGAGCCCTATAAATAAAACTACACGTACTATAGTAGCTAGATCGACCCTTATTTTGTACAAACGATGTGCGATATAAATTTGACATAATACCACAAAGAGCTGTGTAAATAAGGTTGCAAAGGCCGCTCCATAAGCCTTATGCGTAGGGATCAGATACAAATTAAGAACAACATTAATCATTATGCATACTAGAAAAACAGTATTAAGACCGCGTAGTTTGCCCTTAGCAAGAATCATACAACCATAGATATAAGCTATAGACGTAAAGAAAAAACAGCTCATTAGAATCTGTAGTATAGAAGCGTAGTAATGATCCCCATTGACATATATAAGTGTTATAATTTCCTCCGCATAGCACATACTAGCCAGTGCAATAATAGAGGCTAATGGCATCATAATCTTCACGGCAGTCAGCGATAGTTTATATAATTCTTCCAGCCGATTTTGTAGATTGGAAAACATAGGAAGTAGCAATGTGCTGAATAGGAAGCCTATCATATTTGCAGCGTCTAATAACCTGTAAGAGGCCGCATATATCCCAGCCTCTTTTCCATTGTCATGACACATTCTTTCTAGCATTACGCCATCTATTCTGGTATACACGCTCATCAGCAAAAAGACAAAACCAAAGGGAAGTGACGCCTTAAGTGTTTTTTTAATATAAGCTAAGTCTATTGCAAAGGATACGTTATTGATATGATTTTTTAGTAAAAACAAGGCGATGCATATGAGAAAAATATAAGTAATTATCTGGGCGTACAAAAACCATTCTATAACAAACTGATCTTTAGAGGGAGAAAAATAAAGTAAATAGCCTACAATGAAAATAAGCAGAAATTTATCAGCCGCAGACATAAAACTATCTAGCCTATAATAACCTAAACTGCTCAGATTACCACGTAAGAATAGAAAAAAAGAAATACAGATCTGTAGCGCAATAATAAGGTATAGAAACTTATAGTAAGCAGCGGGATAACCCATAAATAAACTTGCTACAAAGATGATGACAAAAAATGCAACTGCCAGTAATCCCTTCGTAAGAATAAGCGACGGAAAAGCCTTATTGAAAAGCGCGCGGTCTCCCGATATTGTCTTGATATTATAATTCTGAATACCTGGATCTAACAATATCTGAAATAGAAAACAAAAACCATACAAGGCAAAAAATACACCATACGTCTCAGCACCTACACTATTCTGTACACCAGCATCTATGCCTATTATATACAAAGGCTTGATCAGGAGATTCACCCCTAGAATAAGAAATATATTAGATATAAAAGCCTGCTTCATATACTTACCAAAGCTTGAAGATAGTAGATTCTTATATAACGCTACACTTATCTATTCATTTTCCGACATCTTATGGTAGGGGTTATTTTTTGGGCGTGACCTTTCCACAACTCAGTGTCCTCCCTCAGGTCGTTCCCTTCCAGACTCACTAGTCAGTTCGGTCCCCAGCCATACACGAATGCTCGTCACGGACGACTCTCTATGTTCGTCCCTTCTAGGCAACTCACGCAAGAGAATTTTTACAACGTATGTAATAAAATACTAACTGAATAGTCCAAGGTGACTATTCAGGTGAATACATGAAACACTCATATTTAAAAATGCCATTTTATCTAGTATATCTGTTGCGATTGGAATTATTCTACTTACATATATCATTACTTTATTTTGCGATCCTTCTTTTCTCATAGTCTTTAGGATAATTACGGTAAAAGACTGAAAACTTGCGCTAAGTAGAATTGTAAAATACCTCGTCATAGACCAAAACAACTAACTTAATGCTCTGTCTACAAGTATGAAGGCAAAAGTGACGTTTTTTTTTGAAGGGTTTACAATATATAATCTACAAAACCATACCCTTTTATACATCTTAAAATATAAATATAAAAAAACATATTACGATTATTCGTAATATGTAATATGTTGTCTTATATTTGTTTCAGGAAGAAGTCTCATCCCAGAAACATTTTTCCATAACCGATTTTAAAGATTACTAATGTTTACTAAGCTATTAAACGTAATAGTTGTTAACATCCTGGTGATACCTATGGTCATTGCCAATATCTCAATTAACAACTCAAACCCGAACTCAACAAAAGGCTTTGAAAGAAACCTATTTGTGAATGCATTAATTTGTCCAGAATTGGACGCTTCTTACGATAACGACGTAGGAGAGTGTGATGCATCAGTAATTATTCTTAACCCTACCTCTGATGACACGGATTGTGTTATAGAGATGGTAACTAACGACTACAATAACTCAGCAGATGCATCAGATGTTTATCCTGTAGGGACGACAACTGTGACATTTACGGTAACATTTACTAACGGGATGACGGAGTCCTGTACAGTAGACGTTCTAGTTGTAGACGCAGAAGATCCGATACCAGTTTGTAACTCTTTAACCGTAGAATTAGGTACTGACGGTATGGTCGATTTAGATGTAGCCGCACTCAGTGCAGGTAGTACAGATAATTGTCCAGGGCTGACGATAACGCCTTCTACACTTTTCAGTGCCTGTAATAATGTAGGTGTCGATCTAGAAGTTACACTTTCCTTTGAGGATGCCGCAGGAAATACAGAAAGCTGTATTGTTATAGTCACAACGGAGGACAACCTTGCTCCTACTTTATCATGCCCACCTACATTAGAAATTGATGCTTGCAATGCGATGGATATCCCGCCACCGTACGCAGACTTCGATGAATTCATGTTAGCAGGTGGAAGCTTTACAGATAATTGTGCTACTATCCCAGTAGACTTTATCCTATTATCAGAAACATCAGATGGGGTCTCATGTCCAGAAACAGTAACCAGGATATACCAAGTAGAAGATGATAATGAAAACGTAGCGACCTGTGAGCAACTTATAATCATCAGTGATTCAGTCGATCCTGTTTGGGATTTTGGAGGACAGCTAGATGTAACTTTTACAACAGAAATAGATGGTGCAGTATGCCCACTCGATGCCGTAATAGACTTAGAAGTAGGGGATGTGGTTTCCACTTCAGATACCTGGATGGCTGGCGGAGTAGAAGTGGCAAGTTTAGAAGGATTTGTCTCTGATAATTGCATAGCAGAAGAAAATCTTATAATTAGAGTCACTGCTAAGACAGCTAATGGTCTAGCTTGCGAAAGGGTACTTACTATAACCTTTGAAGCGGAAGATATGTGCGGAAATATAGCAGGTGGATTTATTTGTACTTATACCTTCTTAGATGATTCCCCTCCTGAAATGTTATCTACCCCAGAACCTATAGATCCTATAAATTGTGAAGATGCTTTTCCACCTACCGAGACCCTTACGGCAATAGATAATTGTACGGATATAGAATTCACAATAGATACTACATTTACAGAAGATATCTGCGCTGGATACAATGTTACTTATAGTTACTTAGTATCTGATATGTGTGGTAATGTAGGAGAGATGACCTCGGTAACTTTCTCTGTTCTACCAGATACGGGGATGCCTACGATTAGCTGTGCTAATGTTACAGCGGAGAACGACACACTCATGTGCTCTGCTAATCTTACTCTACCGATACCCATCGCGACAGATGGATGTTCTATGGTAACGATAAGTAATGATTATTCTATATCTAATGATATCACTGATGATTTTCCAGTAGGGATAACAGAAGTGACATGGACGGCAACGGATGCTTGTGACAATGAGCAGACCTGTGTACAGATAATTACAGTATTAGATACGGAGTCCCCAGAATTGACTTGTAATCCAGACTTAGCGGTATACCTTAATAACCTAGGTGACGGTATGGTTTTTAGCTCTATGATCGTGTTGGGAGCAACAGATAATTGTCATTTAGGCAATACATTTATAAGAAGAATGGATGATGCCTGTGGAAACCCTGATGATCTAGTGGAGGGAGAAAGTGTCCAAGTATGCTGTTCAGACATAGGTAATCCTGTGATGGTCATAGCAAGTGTTTATGATACTTCAGGAAATCTTACGGAGTGTATGGTAGAGGTAGAGGTGTTCGATAAGTTAGCACCTATAGTACAATCTGTGCTTCCAGACATTACGGTAAGTTGTGAATTTGTTTTTGACATTACAGACTTATCTATATTCGGATCTTATGTTACATCAGATCCAGAGGATATTATTATTAATGATCCATTTTATATGGCTCCTGATTTTATTGCTGGACAAGATGGACTTATACAAGAAAACTGTCCAGACGGTCTTGTTGTAGACGAATCAAGTGTCGTAGACCTCACCTGTGGACAAGGAGAGATTATAAGATCTTTTATTTTTACAGATGAAGATGGAAATATGTCTGAAGCTTCACAGTCTATATTTATAGAGGATGTAAATCCCTTTGTAGAGGCGGACATTATATGGCCTATCGATATAGTTTTTGCCGACTGTTCTGAAGTAGACTTAGATACGATAGAAACAGGATCTCCCAGTTTCCCAACAGATAATTGTAATCTTGTGATGGCAACTTTCGAAGATTTTGTCTTCGATGCTAACATTACAGGTTGTCCGGTAATACAGAGAGACTGGACGGTAATAGATTGGTGTACGTACGAATCTAATGATCCTAATGGAGCAGGAAAATATACTTTTTCACAAGTTATAAGAGTACTTAATTCTGATCCACCTACACTCATGAGTCCTGTAGATACTGTGATATGTGCTAACGAAAGTACCTGTCTAGGAAATGTAAATTTATCAGCAAGTGCGACAGATGATTGTAGCGACCCTATAGATTTTGAATTTTGGTATGCCTTTGATGTGCTAGGATTGGGAACTCAAGTTATTGAAGGAGCGGGCACAAGTTTATCCTTGACAGATCTACCCTTAGGCGAGCATATACTCACATGGGGAGTAGAAGATGGTTGCGGTAATATTTCTAATACAGCTATAGTCGTAGAGATAAGAGAATGTGCTGCACCTACACCTGTGTGTATAAATGGATTATCTGCAGGTCTAGTACCAGGAATGGGTATGGTGGAGATATGGGCAACAGATGTAAATGCTAGTAGTTTAGATAATTGTACTGCGGTAGAGAACCTAGTTTTTTCTTTCTCTAGTGATACCTCGGAAACTAACGCAATTTTTGACTGTAATACATTGGGTTCTCAGCCTATAGAATTATGGGTTACGGACGAGGCTGGAAATCAGAGTCATTGCACAACCTTCATTGACATACAAGATAACTCATCTGAGTGTCCACAGTTTTCTACTAGTGTGGAGATAGCAGGTAATGTAAGAACAGAAGAAGAGCAAGCGATCATAGGAACTGAGATGTATATTACTTATGGAGATGAGGAAGATATGTATATCACTGAAACCGAAGGTGATTTTGCTTTTACAGAACTAGATATGTATGGTAGTTATAATCTTTCTCCATACATGGAGGGGGAAATTCTTGATGGCGTATCTACGCTAGATCTAGCCATGATTCAGAGACATATTCTAGGTCTATTGCCCCTAGATTCTCCATATAAGATTATAGCTTCTGATATAAATAATTCGGGCGACCTTACTGCCATAGACTTAGTAGAACTCAGAAAGATCATATTAGGAATCTATGATGAATTTCCAGGAAATAATAATTGGAACTTTATTCCTGCAAATTATAATTTTGTAGATGACAATGATCCTTTCCCATATCCTTCAGATATAGATTACTTATCTCTTTCTCATGATGAGATGCACAGTAATTTTATAGCTATAAAGACTGGTGATGTTAATGGTTCTAATGGTTATAATGTACTACAAGAGGAACAGTTTGAAAATAGATCTGTAATAGAATTCATATTGTCACGAGCATCAGGTGAGGACAAAATTGCGGTTAGAGCAAGCAATTTTGAAGATATAATAGGTATGCAGTTTGCTTTAGCAAGCGGAGAAAAGATCAGAGGATTAGAAGGAGCACATCTAGACATATCAGATAATCATTTTCATAATGATGGATCGACAGTTAAGCTCAGTTGGTCGACGGTAGAGAGTGTACACGCTGAGGAAGATCAGATACTATTTTATATAGATACAGATGCAGCATTAGACCAGATAGCATTCATAAGTGATAGAATGTCTACAGAAGCATATGATGATTCATTCGGGAAGATAGCAATTAGCTTATCGGTCTTGGATACGCATACTGACTATGCTTTATATCAGAATGTTCCTAATCCTTTTACAGAAACTACAGAGATAAAATTCTCTATTGCTCGGGATGAATGGATTACCATAGATGTGTTAGATATAAATGGAAGAATACTATGGACTAACAAGAGCTTTAGGGAAGCAGGAGATCACGAGCAACATATAGATATAGAAGATATGGGAATGAATAATGATGGAATCTATTTTTATAGATTAATATCAGAATCTTACTCAGATATAAGACAGATGATGATAATAAGGTAGTGCATAACAACCATAAATTACAAAAAGGGTTACGCTTAGAGCGTTGACCCTTTTTTTTTATTTTATTAATAGAAATTGCTTTGAAAAGTAATTGAGTTTGTCTAATTTAGAAGTCTTAATATTTGGAAGTTGTTCTATAATGACTGAGTCTCCCCTGTGGGAGGCTTTTTCTCTTTTACCTCAGATCGTCTTTATCTGATTCTTTGTCCTTATTATATTCTTAGCCACCCCTTTGCCTCACCAAACATCTATCCAGTTCTTGTTTTTCGTTGAGAACATATATTCCCCGAAGGTCAGAACTACGAAGTCCTCTGCCCAGTTTTATACAATCCACTTTATCGTTCTTGTATACCTTATCCTTATGTGATGTCGGTACATCAGCTGGGTTCACTATCCTGCAATCTATTCCTAATCTTTCCAGTTCCCTTTGTAACCAAAATCCACTAAACCCTGCTTCATATACGCAGTGGTAATTAGCTTCTGGATAATGCTTGTTCAGATATTTAAATATGACC
>Ga0209831_1003795_pt1 | contig 12259 bp, 6 predicted proteins | sample Maine_Asex4_meta_FD_187451 | JGI IMG/M metagenome (GOLD analysis project Ga0209831, IMG submission 187451) | Marine algal microbial communities from Maine, USA - Maine_Asex4_metaG (SPAdes) (version 2) | ecosystem: Host-associated > Algae > Red algae > Unclassified | place: Maine, USA | collected...
TTAAAACGGATTTTTGTAGGTCGTGAGTGACGTAAAAGCCGCTTACGACCTACAAAAATCCATTTTAATCCGTACAATCCGTGTTGAATAACGCCATATTTAAAAATCTCGTATACTCCTTTTATTATAATCTATCCTACGCTTGATTTATTAAAAAAGAGAGTAGAGGTCAGATTGTTCTTATCAAGAATCAGACTTGATGCGTTGACACGTCTCAAATCTGACTTCTGACAGGGCTTGTGTAAAAAGTAATAATTTGAATGAAATTCAAATTATTACTTTTTACACAAGCCCGATCTGACCTCTGACTTCTTTTACTTCACTAAACGTACTTCAATTCTTCTATTCTGTGCTCTTCCTTCAGGAGTATCATTTGTGGCTACAGGACTTTCTGCACCAAAACCTTTTGTAGAGATTCTGTCCGCAGCAATTCCTTTACTAATTAATCTTGCTTTTACCGCATCAGCCCGCTTTTGAGACAAAGTTTGATTAGAAGTGGCGTTTCCTTTACTATCTGTATAGCCTTCTACGGATACCTTTACATCTGTATAAGCCTTTAAGATAGCTGCTAAATTATCTACCTCTCCACCAGATGTACCGGCAATAGTAGAAGAACCAGAAGCGAAATTAAGGTTGTTGAATCGGAATTTTCCTTCTCCTTTTGCACCGCCCTTAATAAAGTCCATCATTTGTCCACCGGCAGAACCAGCCGCAAACTTAATACCATCTAAGGCTTTCAAAGCAGCATCATTGACATTGCCTAAAACATTTGTTACTGCTTTAGTTGCACTTTCAACTGTATTACCAGCTGCTTTTACCGCACCTGCACCCATATCTTTAACGATATTGGTCGTAGAAGCTACTTTACTTGCAGCGCCGTCTGCACAACCCTTATAGCCGAACCAACCCAAAAGTCCCAAGACTAAAGGAACTAATAACCAGCGCAACCAACCTAAGCCGCCACTCGCTGCTTCCGTTACTTCTCGTTTAATAACTTTAGGTGCTTGTGTTTTAACAATTTTTTCTTTCTTTGCCACCCGCTCTATCACTTTTTCTTTTTTGACAGCATTTTTCTTTTTAACCTTCTTTACTACAGGCTCTGCTACTTTTATATCTGCTTTAGTCCACCCAAAACTACTAAGCTGTAGCACATTTTTCATCCCTTCTGGTAAAGCAGAAGTAAGGTTACTCTTTTGGCTATTAATTAAATTCATTAAGCCTTTCGAGTCTAAATTCTTTTCCGCTACTTCTTTTCCTAACACACTCATTAAAAAAGGAGTCGCTAATTTCATTAATTTAGCAGATGCCTCTTTCTTCATTCCACTTTCTCCTGCAATAAGATTAGTTGCTTCTCTTTGGCTGCTACCTAAAAAAGTTGGTAAATCTCTAGTACCCGTATTTACTAAACCATTAATCGTTTGAGGACTTCTTGTAAAGATTTGATCTACATTGTTTAATATTTCAGGATTGGCTTTCTGTACCGTTTTAAAAATTTGAGAGGCGCCTCTTTCCGTCGATCCTTTTTCGATTAATCCAGCTAATAAAGTAGCGTAGGTGCCTCCTATAGCTGCTTTGGTTTTATCACTGTCTTCTCCCAAAAATGTTTGAGAGTGTTGTGCAAGATTGCCACCAATCTTGTCTTTAAGTACATTTAATAAATTAAGTGCCATTTAGGTTATTTATGCTTTAAAAAATAGTCGACTTGGTTGGTATTTAAGAGGATAATCCCCCTTATTTTGCCATTTATCACTACTAAACTAGCTTTAGTCCATGTAGTAATATATTTTAGCCTACATACCTTAGACGCAAAAAAATTAAAAAGTATAATATTTATTTTTTATAACTATTTAGGAGACCTTGTTTTTAGAGGTTTTTTATGAAAAAATCTGACAAGTTTATCCATTGTACAAAAGTAGTTGACAGTTCGAGACCTTATTATATGGTCGCTTCCCGCGACCCTGTAATTTAAACCGCTGATTTTCAGTCAGGTAAACTACAGGGTCGCGGGAAGCGACCGTGTAATAAAGTTCCATATATCAACCGACTAGATAAACTTGTCAAAAACCTCTAAAACAAGTCTTCCCATCCTCGCATGTAGCAGGGGGAGGTCTTTTTTCTTGAAAATTTCTTTTTTTCAAGAAAAAAAATCTCTTAAATAGTTACTATTTTTTCACTTCGAATAGAACCAATGTCATTTACTCCTTTCCCTATTTTACAAACGAAAAGATTATTGTTAAGACAAGTGAAAATCACTGATAGTGATAGCATACTCTTTTTACGTTCAGATAAAGTCGTTAACCAATATATCAGAAGAGCAACACCTAAAAACCTAGGAGATTCCATGCAGTTCATCCAAAAAATCAGTAAAAAAATCGCCAATAAAGAGTTAATCTATTGGGGAATTAGCCTGCAAAACAGCACAGGTTTGGTTGGAACAATTTGTTTATGGAATTTTTCAGCAGACAAAAAAATAGGAGAGGTAGGGTATGATTTACACCCAGCATTTCATCAACAAGGGATTATGGGCGAGGCTTTAAGTAAAGTAGTAACTTATGGATTTGTTTCCTTACAGCTACATTCAATAGAAGCTTTTACACATCGAGCTAATGAAGCTTCTAAAAAGCTATTAGAAAAAAATGGTTTTCAAGAATTGATTGGGAGAGTGGATGCGGCTAATCTAGATAATATCGTTTTTAAAAGAAATATACTATAAATGGATAGTGCTATAAATGTAAGGGAGATCTATTGATCTATTGATACCCCACATCTTTTTTGAGCGGACAAATAGGAGCATAGCTCCGACCACGTCTGTAGGAATTGGATATGTAACCACGTCAAAGGAGCGTAGCCTCGCAGGCTGACCGATAATAGCAACGATATGCCAAATTTTCAGAATTTGGCATGTCTAAATGCAAGAATATTAGAGATTTACGCAAAAGTTAAATTTGCCAAATTCTGAAAATTTGGCAAATTAGCCCATTCTCGGTCAGCCTGTTCGGCAACGTCTGCCGCACGATTTTACGTTGCCGAAGCTACGCTCCTTTGACGTGGTTACATATCCAATTCCTACAGACGTGGTCGGAGCTATGCTCCTATTTGTCCACCTAAAAAAGATATGGACCACTAAAGACTAATTACTAAAGTCCAGAATCATAGATGTGCCAGATTTTGAAAATCTGGCACATCTGGGCTATCGAAATATTCATTTTTAACAATCAGAGCTATTTTTTTTCTTAATAGTTGATTGCCAAGGTTTTATTAATCATCCTTTATACCTTATATCTTCTACTTCATATAGTCATTTTACTCATTGAGTACTTACTTTTTTACCTAATTTAGACCTTTAAAAATCCGTTTATTTTTTGTATTTTTGTCGTATGGAAACAGTTGATAATAAAGCAGCTACTCCTACTGCCAATGGCAACTATGGAGCGAATAATATTCAAGCCCTTGAGGGCTTAGAAGCCGTAAGGAAACGGCCAGGTATGTATATCGGTAGTACCGATACAAAAGGCTTACATCACCTTGTTTGGGAGGTCATTGATAATTCGATTGATGAGCACCTTGCGGGGCATTGTACTCGAATAGAAACGGTTATACATAAAGACAATTCTGTTACTGTTAGGGATGATGGTAGAGGGATTCCTGTCGGTATGCACACCAAACTGCAGAAGTCCGCTTTAGAGGTCGTTATGACGGTACTTCATGCGGGTGGAAAATTTGATAAAGATACCTATAAAGTATCTGGTGGTTTGCACGGAGTCGGGGTATCTTGTGTGAATGCGTTATCTTCTCATTTAAAAGCAACTGTTCATAGAGATGGTAAAGTCTATGCCCAAGAGTATGCTAAGGGAATACCGATAACAAAAGTAGAAGAGATAGGCACGACGGATTTGACCGGAACGTTTATTACGTTTAAACCAGATCCCGAAATATTAGAGGAGTTAGAATACAAATATGAGGTTTTAGCAACTCGTTTGAAGGAAATGTCTTACCTGAATAAAGGGCTGTACCTTATTTTAACAGATGAGCGAGAAAAAGGGGAAGAAGGAAAAGAATTTAAACAAGAGACTTTTTTCTCAGAAGGGGGCTTGGTAGAGTTTGTTGCGCATTTAGATAAATCTCGCCAAGTATTAACTGCCAGACCTATTCATGTAACCGGCAAGAAGGAAGGTGTAGAAGTAGAAGTGGCTTTACAATATAATGCTTCTTATTCTGAAAACCTGTATTCTTTTGTCAATAATATCAATACCAGAGAAGGCGGAACGCACGTCAATGGTTTTAGAAGAGCAGTCAATAGAGTATTCAAACAGTATGGGGACGATAATGGCTTGTTCAAGAAATTGAAATTTGCGGTTTCTGGTGAAGATTTTAGAGAAGGCTTAACCGCTGTTATTGCGGTAAAAGTACCAGAACCTCAATTCAAAGGACAAACGAAAGGAGAACTCGGAAATTCTGAAGTAACAGCTATTGTTTCTCAATGTGTAGGGGAAGCGATTAAACATTTCTTAGAAGAAAACCCAAAAGAAGCTAAAAGAATCATTGACAAAGTGATTTTAGCGGCTACTGCGAGACATGCAGCCCGAAAAGCACGAGAAATGGTGCAACGGAAGAATGTCCTTACAGGTGGCGGTTTACCAGGGAAATTGTCTGATTGTTCTTCTAAAGATCCCGTTGCTTCTGAGATTTTCTTAGTCGAGGGAGATTCGGCTGGTGGTACGGCTAAGCAAGGTCGAGATAGAGAGTTCCAAGCAATTCTACCTTTAAGAGGTAAAATTCTGAATGTGCAGAAAGCAATGGAGCATAGAATTTACGACAATGAGGAAATCAAGAATATGTTTACCGCATTAGGCGTACGAATTGAAGAGAATGAGGAAGGGGAACGTATTTTGAATATGGAGAAATTGAGATACCACAAAGTAGTCATCATGTGTGATGCCGATATTGATGGTAGCCACATTGTCACTCTAATTTTAACTTTCTTCTATAACTACATGCGACCTTTAATTGAAGAAGGACATGTTTATATTGCCGCACCTCCTTTGTATCAAGTAAAGAAAGGAAAAAAATCTGTTTACTGTTGGGATGAAGAAGAAAGACAACAGGCGGTGACAGGTATGAGTAAAGGAGAAAATGATAATTCTGTTAAAATACAACGATATAAGGGTTTAGGAGAGATGAATGCGGACCAATTGTGGGATACGACAATGGACCCAAATACAAGAATCTTAAAGCTAATAACGATTGACGATGTAGTTGGTGCTGGCGGTGTATTTGAAATGCTGATGGGAGATGAAGTTCCACCAAGACGACAGTTTATAGAAGAAAATGCTCATTACGCTAATATTGATGCGTAAATAGAGTTGTTTATTTGTTTAGATTGTTTATTTGTTTATTAGACTGTACATCAGTTTTATAGATAGCTAAACAAAAAAATATACATTTACATTCCTTTGTGCTAGTTAAAAAATGAAATAAAAAAGCCGCTTAGATTTTTCATCTAAGCGGCTTTTTTATTTTATTGTTTATTAGAAGCATCGCTTAAAAAAGTAATAATATATTAATCGTTTATTTGTTTAGCAGCGTGCCTAGTAAACAAATAAACAATCTAAACAAATAAACAATTTTAAACGCTACTAATCAAACGAATACCTGAAGTCGTACCAATTCTATTGGCACCCGCATCTACTATTTGCTTTGCCTCCATTTTCGTCTTATAGCGACCTTCTACTTTCAGTTTGATAGAAGGGCTTATAATGCTACGAATAAGTTCCACTTGTTCAAGCGTATTCGTGTCATTAAGGAAACCTGTAGAGAGTTTAATATAATCCACTCCTTTCTCTTTACAGATGTCGCAGATTTTTTGTACTTCTTCTAGTTCTAATTCATTTATTTCAAAAACCAACTTTATTTTTCGGCTTCTTAGATGCGTCATTACCGTTACACTTTCGATGTCATTTCGCACATAATTCCAATCTCCTGCTTTAATGGCAGACATATTGGCTATCACATCTACTTCATCCACGCCATCCATAACGGCTCTTTTGATTTCCTCTACTTTTGCGGCCGTTGTATTGTAGCCCATTGGATAACCAATAACGGTACAAATTTTAACCGCAGAATTAACACCTAAATAACTTCTAGCTTGGAATACAAAATAAGGAGGGACACAAATAGAATAGAACCGATGACTTAAAGCTTCTTGGCAAAGTACTTCTATATCTTCAGGCGTACAATTTGCCTTCAAATAGGTATGATCAATCAAACCATTCAAGTCTATTTTTTCTAAAGCAGTAGTCACCATTGCATTACATTTAATAAGGTTAAACCTGCTTTGATAAGATCCTATTTGAGTATTAGGGGGAATTATCAAAGGCTCAATTCTTATACGAATTGTAATATAAGAAAGTTTTATCTGTAATGAATGATATAAATTTTTTTATGTGCAATAGTGGAGGTATGTGGATATAAATTTTTAGTTTCTGGTATTATGACTTTTTTAATATGATGATTTTTTGCTAATTTATGTCTACTAGTTGTCAAATGAAAAAAGAAGTGAGAAGTCAGACCGAAAAATGAAAAAGAAGTCAGAAGTCAGATCGGAAAATAAATTTTCCTGTCAGAAGTGAGATGTATGACGTGTTCCTAGACGTTTTTTGAAACACAAAAGGAACAAAAGAAACAAAAGGGTTTTCACAAAAGTTTTTTATTTTTTGAAGCATATCTTTAAATGTAAAATATACAGCAACCTTTTGTGAAAATCCTTTTGTTTCTTTTGTTCCTTTTGTGTTTCAAAAAACGTCTAGGAACACGTCATACATCTCACTTCTGACAGGAAAATTTATTTTCCGATCTGACTTCTGACTTCTTTTCTTTCTATACCATTGCCCGTTTCTTTCCGTGGCATTGTTTGAATTTTTTACCACTACCGCAAGGACAAGGCTCATTTCTTCCTACTTTTTTCACTTCTCGTTTAAAAGTAACAGGCTTTTTTCGCTGACCAGCACCTTCCGCAGCTTTTTTAGCAGCGAGATCTTCGCTACGTTCATTCGTCTGCGTCTTACTGAAATCTGTTTCCTGTTTTTTAGCTTCCTCTAAAGGCTTATTTCTTGGGAAAACAAGTGTACCTTTAGATAAGTAAGAAGTAACTTCTTCATTTGTTTTACCTACTAAATGTTCAAATAAATTGAAGGCTTCGAGTTTATAGACCACTAAAGGATCTTTTTGCTCAAAAGAAGCAGACTGGACAGAATCTTTCAATTCATCCATAGAACGTAAATGCTCTTTCCAACTATCATCAATTAAGGCTAAAGTAACTGCTTTTTCTATATCCATCATCACCGTTCCACCTTGAGATTCTATGGCTGGTTGAATAGAAGCAGCAATTGGTAGTGGATTTGTTCGGCCATCTGTAAACGGAACCGCTATTAATTTATAATGGTTTTGATTAGCATGTACATCTTCAATAACGGGCATTAATACTTCCCGAATAGCCTGACTTTTTCTTTCATAAAAATCTAAGAACTCTTCTTGATATTGCTCAATCGCACTATCTACAGAACCCGTCTCAAATTCATTAGCCGTTATTTTTGGATCAAAACCTATCACGCCTACAGAAGCCTTTCTAAAGGTATCAAAGTTTCCTCTATCTCTATGCATTCTTACCATATTCTCCGTCATGGCTAAGAACATGTTGTTCAAATCTACCGATAAACGTTCTCCAGAGAGGGCATTTTTACGTTTTTTGTAAATCGCTTCTCTTTGAATATTCATTACATCATCATATTCCAATAATCGCTTCCGAATACCAAAGTTATTTTCTTCTACTTTCGTTTGTGCTCTTTCAATAGATTTAGAAACCATTGAATGCTGGATAACTTCTCCTTCTTGATGCCCCATTCTATCCATTAATTTGGCAATCTTTTCAGATTGGAAAAGGCGCATTAACTTATCCTCCAAAGAAACATAAAATTGGGAACTACCCGGATCTCCTTGACGACCTGCCCGACCCCGTAACTGTCTATCTACTCGACGCGAATCATGTCGTTCCGTACCAACAATCGCTAGACCTCCAGCATCTTTTACTTCTTGAGATATTTTAATATCCGTTCCCCGACCTGCCATATTGGTGGCAATGGTTACTTTACCGGGGCGACCTGCTTCTGCAACAATATCTGCTTCTCGTTGATGTTGCTTGGCATTCAAGACATTGTGATCAATGCCTTTCATTTGCAACATTCTACTTAATTTCTCAGATATATCTACAGAAGTCGTACCTACTAGTACTGGACGACCTTGAGCTGTTAATTTCTCTACATCCACAATAACGGCATTGTATTTTTCCCGTTCCGTTTTAAAAACTAAGTCATCTCTATCATCTCTAACGATTGGTCTATTGGTAGGAATAACGACTACATCTAATTTGTAAATTTCCCAAAGCTCACTTGCTTCCGTTTCCGCTGTACCCGTCATACCCGCTAGTTTGTGATACATACGGAAGTAATTTTGTAGCGTAACCGTTGCATAAGTTTGCGTTATATCTCCAACTTTTACATTCTCCTTCGCCTCCAATGCTTGATGCAAGCCATCCGAATATCTACGACCATCCATCATCCGACCCGTCTGCTCATCTACAATTTTCACTTCCCCATCCATTACCACATACTCATCATCTTTTTCAAATAAAGTATAAGCTTTTAGTAATTGACTAACGGCATGTAAGCGACGAGACTTGACAGCAAAATCTTGCGAAAGTACTTGTTTGGCTTCTTCTTTTTGCGCAGGAGTCATTTCCTCATCATCTTGAATTTCCATCATTTCCAGTGTAATATCTGGCATGATAAAGAAATTAGGTTCTGATTCTCCTTTAGATAAAAAATCGACCCCATGCTCTGACAACTCTACCTGTCTATTTTTTTCATCAATCGTAAATAGCAAAGGTTCATCTACCAAGTGCATATTTTTAGATTGCTCCTGCATGTAGTGGTTATCTGCATTTTGCAACAAAACCTTTACGCCATCTTCACTTAAAAACTTAATTAAAGGGCGACTTTTAGGCAATGCCCGATGCGCTCTTAATAAGGACATACCTGTATCTCCTTCTTCCCATCCAACATTTCCCTCCAAGAATTTTTTCTTGGCATCCGCTAAATAGCCCGTTGATAATTTTCGCTGTGCTGCCAATAATCGTTCTACTTTTCCTTTAAGCTGTCCATATTCTTGTTCCTCATCTCCTTTTGGTACTGGACCAGAAATAATTAAAGGTGTTCTAGCATCATCAATTAAAACAGAATCGACCTCATCTATCATGGTGAAATGGTGCTTTCTTTGAACCATTTCATCCTCGGATCGAACCATGTTATCTCTCAAATAATCAAAACCAAATTCGTTATTTGTTCCATAGGTAATGTCGCAGTTATAAGCTGCTTTTCTACCGGGAGAATGTGGTCTATACTTATCTATACAATCAACCGTAAGGAAAAGAAACTCAAAAATGGGGCCTATCCACTCGCAATCCCGACGAGCCAAATAATCATTCACGGTAATGACATGAACGCCTTTTCCAGATAAACCATTCAAATAAGCAGGTAAGGTAGCCACTAAGGTCTTACCTTCCCCTGTTGCCATCTCTGCAACCTTACCATCATGCAACACCATTCCTCCAATTAATTGTACATCATAGTGTATCATGTTCCACGTAATCTCTCCCCCTGCTGCCATCCATGTATTTTTCCAAACGACTTGATCGCCTTGGATAGATAAGTAGTTTTTTTTCGGATCGCCTGCTAAATCTCGATCATGGTCAGTTGCGGTCGTGGCCAATTCTTCATTATTAGAAAATCGACTGGCTGTTTCTTTGACAACAGCAAAAGCTGCGGGCAAGATTTCCTTTAAGACTTTTTCCAATTCTTTATCGCGGTCTTTTTGCATCTTATCAAGCTCTTTAAATAAAGCTTCTTTTTCCTGCAAATTAGACTCCGCTTTTGCCTGATCGGTAATCGCTTGAATGTCTTCATCTATTCCACTCAGATGCTCTGCAATGCGGGCTTTAAACTCCAAGGTGCGACCTCTCAGTTCATCATTGCTATAATCGCTTAATTGCTCAAATTCGGCATTCACTTGATTGACAAAAGGCATATAATGCTTTTCATCACGGTCGTATTTCGTACCGAATGCTTTTTTTATCGTTTTTTTTATAAACTTAAACATGGGTTGTTTTATAAACTAAGTTTTTGGCAACTGAGAGTCGTATAAAAGTGCTTGTGTCTAATGTAATTGCCAAATTTATTTGGCAGATTCTATTCGGTATTTTAGAATAACATTTGACGTATTTTGAATCTGCCAAATAAATTTGGCAATTATATTGGATGTAAACACTTCTATACAATTTCTAATTATCAAAAATTAGCTAAGTGTATAATATCTTTCAGGAATGAAATTTCTTGTATGGTGGACTGCTAATCCGTTTACAAAGATAAGAACTATACCTCTCTAACGATTAAAGTAGGCCTCTTAATCTGATAGAATGCTGCATAATTTATACCAATGCAAAAAAAAAGCATAAAACCTGCCAGAATGGCGGATTTGTTTAGGTGGGACTGTAATAATAGCAGGAATAGAAAAAGAAGTCAGAAGTCAGACCGAAAAATAAATTTTTCTGTCAGAAGTCAGATTTATGACGTGTTCTACGACGCAAGTTAAATTTGGAAACGCTTCATCCAAGCTCAATTTTCGTCCTAGAACACGTCATAAATCTGACTTCTGACAGAAAAATTTATTTTTCGGTCTGATTTCTGACTTCTTTTTATTATCTATTCCTTCCATATTGCTCATGGCTAGACACCCATTCATCAGCTGCAACAGCAGCCCCAAGGGATAACTCGCCGCAAAGAACCGTAGCGGCAATAATTTCAGCTAGTTTATTCGCTTTACCCTTGCCAAAGCAATCCATAATATCTAAACATTCTTTTTGTGTCGCTAGACCTGTACCGCCGCCATAAGTCGCCACAATTAGAGAAGGAATGGTAATGGAATAATAAAAATCACCGTTCTCATTAATTTCTCCAAAATAGTAACCAGCAGAGGATTCGGCTACATTCGCTACATCTTGTCCAGTGGCAATAAAAGTAGCAGTCACCCCATTGGCGATATGTGCGCCATTACTAACAGAACCGCTAATAATGGAACCCGCAGTAGATAGTTGGCGTAAATCAAATAATTTTTTGGCGGAGATATGTAATACGTCCTGCATCAAAGCTTTGGGTAAGGTAATTTCAGCAACCACTTTTTTCCCTCTAGTCTGAAGTCCGTTTAACATCGAATGTTTTTTATCCGTATCAAAACCTGCTGCTAAAGAAAAGTTTTCTAGTCCTTCTGGTTGCTGCGCTAAAATCCATTGACAAGCTTTATGCGTAGCCTTTGTTACCATATTTTGCCCAGCTGCATCCCCAGTAAAGTAATTGAATCGCAACCAGCGCATTTTTCCCAGTGGATACTGTCCTATATCTAATAATTTTCCAACACTAGTAGTCGTTTCCGATTCCGCTTTAATCGTTTCAAAATTGACCGTTACCCATGCCCCAAAATCTCTAGCATAGCGAGCGTTTTTAAAAATAAAAACAGGTGCTCTGTTCATTCTATCATCTACTACTGTTGTCGTAATCCCCCCTGCAAGGCGAGCGATTTTCATGCCTCTACTATAACTAGCGACTAAAGTGCCTTCTGTCGTAGCCATAGGTACATAAAATTCTCCTTTAGCATATTCTCCATTGACTAATAATGGACCTGCAAATCCCATTGGGATTTGTGCAACGCCTACAAAATTTTCTATATTACCAGCAACGTGGCTTGGCTCAAAAGAATATTGACTTAAATGATGGGTAGACTGTTTTGTTGCTTCTTCCACTACTGCTCGTCGTTCTGCTGCTTGGGCTGTGGTATAATCGTTTGTCTTAGAATAAGGTAGTTTTTTTAACATAAAGCTGGAGGTAGAAAAGAGAATAGAGAAGTGAGAACAGAGAGCAGAAACGAAGTCCGTTTTGAAAATAACGGAATTTGTCGTTTTAAAACGGAGCTCATCTCTGCTCTCTGTTCTCACTTCTCTATTCTCCATTAGTTTAATAGAAATACATTTGAAACCAATCCCAGATAGCGATTCTTTCTTTGAAAGCAAAAATAGCAGCACCTACCAAAAAGAAGGTAATGCCGACTTTCCATCTGCGGAGGCCCTGTTGTAAACGTTCTCGTCTGCTTTTATAGC
>Ga0209831_1003797_pt1 | contig 12254 bp, 13 predicted proteins | sample Maine_Asex4_meta_FD_187451 | JGI IMG/M metagenome (GOLD analysis project Ga0209831, IMG submission 187451) | Marine algal microbial communities from Maine, USA - Maine_Asex4_metaG (SPAdes) (version 2) | ecosystem: Host-associated > Algae > Red algae > Unclassified | place: Maine, USA | collected...
TATTATCGGAGACGGGCGCGGGCGAGACGCTGAGCAGGATGGGGGCGAACGCGATGGAGACGACGACCGACATGAGGATGAACAGGTCGTAACCGCCCGGGTCCGCGAGGCCGATCACCGCCTGCCCGATCACGATGCCCGCCAATTGCACCATCATGTAGGCCGAGAGCGTCTGCCCCCGGTTCTCGTTGGTCGCCGAGTTGTTCAGCCAGCTTTCGGCGACGACGTAGACGCCCGAGAATCCGAACCCCACCACCAGCCGCATCATCGCCCAGGCCCAGGGCGTGACGAACACCGCGTAGATGATGAACGCCGCCGAGATCAGCGACCCGAGCGCGGCGAAGACGCGGACGTAGCCGACCCGCCGGATCATCCCCGGCGCCATCCACGACCCGCCGAGGAAGCCGATGAAATACGCCGACATGACGAAGCCCATGGTCTGCGGGTCGAACGCTTCGAGTTTGCCGCGCACGCCCAGCAGCGTGCCCTGAAGGCTGTTGCCGATCATCAGCAGGCCGATGCCGAGGAGAAGCGCCCAGGAACTGGTGAATACCTTTATCATGGGCGGTGCCTATGCCCGCAGGGTCGCACCATGATCGCCCGTCCACGACACGGAATGCCGCAATCGGATCATCGCCCGAAATAGACGCGACCGACGGCGGACACGCGGCCCGGGTCCCGACGCGAAAACGGCGGCCCCGAAGGACCGCCGTTCCGTATTTTCGTCCCGAACGGGATATCAGGTCGAGGGCTGGTCGCCCGGATCGACGCCGAGTTCGCGCATGACCTCGATGGTCAACTGGCCTTGGGCGATGCCCTTGGAACGCTGGTAGCGGCGAACCGCTTCCATCGTGCCGCCGCCGAGCACGCCGTCGGCGGAACCGGGGTTGAAGCCCTTTTCCTTCAGCGCGAGCTGAAGCTGGCGAATCAGGGGAACCGATGCGTTGGTGCTGCACAGGATCGGGCGCCATTCCATCTTGCCGGGGCCGCCCTTCTGCACCTCGAAGACGGTCTCGTACTGCGCCGGGATCTCGATCTTCTTGATCTCGGCCTCTGCGACGAGCTTGCGGATCGTGACCGTGCGGCTTTCGGCGGGGATGACCTTCTTGCGCGTGGTAGGCGGCTCGACCATGACGCGCTTCTCGACGCGCTCGGTCACGGCGGGGATGACCTTGGTGATCGTGCGCGGCGGCACCTTCACGACGGTCTTGGTCACGGTCTTGTACTCGGCGGGGATCGTCACGAGGCACATGATCTCGCCGGTCGCCTCGTCATACCGCTGGATCGGGCCTTCGCCCTTTTTCCACGTGGTATAGGCGTCGCGGATCTTGACCTTTTCCTCGACCTCTTCGTAGACCGCATCGACCACGACCTGTTCTTCGCGCTCAGGCTCGACGATGACGGTCTCGAACTGGGTCTCGAACACCGCGGGAACGATCTCCAGTTCCTCGAATTCGCCCGTGACCTCGACGACCTCCTCGGCCTCCTCGTACTGGGCGGGGATGACTTCGAGCTTCTCGCTCGCTTCCTTCACCAGCACCTTGTTCTCCACGCGCTTGGTCTCGGCGGGGATGAAGACGCGGGCATAGCATTCACCGGGGCGCGCCTCGGGGGGCAGCAGCTCGGTCGCGGCACGATAGGACTCGTCGATCTCTTCCGTGCTCTGCGCAAGAGCCGCACCCGTCATCCCGAGTGCGAACGCACATGCGAGAGCAATCTGGGCCTGTGTCCGTTTGTAGGTCATCGTTCTCGGTTCTCCCTTGGGACGCCGTGTCTGAATGTCTGGTGGCGAGCGCCTGATGCACCCTCGGCAATCCGGTGTTTGCCAAGCGATTGCGGCAAGAGCAAGCCTCTTGTGTCGACGCACTTGGATCGCCAAACCTGAACAAAAAATTTACGCTGGAAAAAGAATCGACCCGTCACCGTAGGAGTAGAAGCGATATCTCTCTGATATCGCATGCGAATAAAGCCTGCGCGTCGCCTCCAGACCGATCAGTGCGCTGACCAACATCATCAGTGTGGAACGCGGCAAATGGAAGTTGGTCACAAGTCCGTCAACCTGACGGAATCGGTAGCCGGGGGTTATGAAGATGTCGGTCGAGCCTTGCCAAGGACGGATTACGCCATCCTCTCCCGTCGCCGTCTCCAGTACGCGGAGGGACGTGGTCCCCACCGCGACGATCCGCCCGCCCGCAGCCTTCGCGGCATTGATCCGCGCGGCGGTGTCCGCATCGATCGCGCCGGTCTCGAAATGCATGCGGTGCCCGGCGGTCGTGTCGGCCTTGACCGGCAGGAAGGTACCGGCCCCCACATGCAGCGTGACCGTCGCCATGCCGATACCCGCGGCCTCGATCGCCTCCAGCAGGACCGAATCGAAATGGAGCGCCGCCGTCGGGGCCGCGACGGCACCGTCATGCCTGGCCAGCAGGGTCTGGTAATCCTCGGCATCGCGCGCATCCGCCTTGCGGCGCTGGGCGATATAGGGCGGCAGGGGCATGGCGCCGATGCGGGCGATGGCGGCATCGAGCGCGGGTCCCTCCAGCCCGAAAGCCAGATCGAGGGTGCCGTCCCCGTTTTTCGCCTCCACCCGCGCGTCCATATCGTCGGTGAACCGCACGCTCTCGCCCACCTTGAGACGTCGCCCCGGTCGCGCGAAAGCGCGCCAGCGGGCGGCGTCGAGTCGCTCGATCAGGGTCGCGTCGATGGCCACGTCGTTGCCGTCCCGTCTGCGCACACCCGAGAGCTGGACCGGCAGGACGCGCGTGTCGTTGAAGACCAGCAGGTCGCCGGGGCGCAGCACGTCGGGAAGATCGGCCATCGACCGGTCCGCCAGCGTGCCCCCTTCGGCATGCAGCATGCGCGCGAAGCGCCGGGGCCGCACGGGCCGCAGCGCGATCAGGTCTTCGGGAAGATCGAAATCGAAGGCGGAAACCGGCATGTCCGGTCGCTCCGCCTCCGAAGGGTCGTCGGTCGCCGTCACCGGATCACTGGGTATCGGCGAGAACCTTCACCGAAAGCATCTTGTCGGGGTCCGAAACCTCGCCGGAACCGGGCGAACCCTTCTTGATGCCGTCGACCAGATCCATGCCGTCGACGACCTTGCCGAGCACGGTGTACTGGCCGTTCAGGTGCGGGGCCGCCGCGAGGCAGATGAAGAACTGGCTGTCGGCGCTGTTCGGGCTGGACGAGCGGGCCATGCCCAGCGTGCCGCGTTCGAAGGACGCGTCGGAGAATTCCGCGTCGAGGTTCTGGCCCGAACCGCCCGTGCCGGTGCCGGTGGGGTCGCCCGTCTGGGCCATGAAGCCGTCGATCACACGGTGGAAGACGATGCCGTCGTAGAAGCCCTCACGCGCCAGTTCCTTCATCCGCGCGACGTGCTTGGGCGCGAGGTCGGGGGCCAGCTCGACGATGACATTGCCGCTTTCCAGGGCGATGACGAGGGCGTTTTCGGGGTCGTTAACGGCCATGGCGGCCTCCTGATCTATGGGGATGGCCGATTCGGCGACCGGTGTGGTCCGCTCCGGCGCCGCGCTGGTCTCGTCCGTCGCATCCTCGCCGCAGGCGGTCAGCGCGACGAGACAGACGAGCGCGAGCGTTCCGAGTTTCGACATCGGTATCTTCCTTCTTTCGGCGCGGCTCTTCGGCGCGGGTGTACATAGCACGGGGGCCGGTGGCGTCACGCGAAATCTGCCACGGGCGAGGACATCAGGCGGTGCCGTAGCGTTCCCTGAGGGTCGCATGCACGCTTGGCGTGACGAAGGTGGAGACGTCGCCGCCGAGGCGGGCGATCTCCTTGACCAGCTTGGACGCGATGGCCTGATGCTCGGCATCGGCCATGAGGAACACCGTCTCGATCTCCGTATCCAGCGCGCGGTTCATCGTCACCATCTGGAACTCGTACTCGAAATCCGACACGGCGCGCAGGCCGCGAAAGATGGCATGCGCCCCCACCCGGCGGGCGTAGAACATGAGCAACTCGCTGAAAGGCTCGACGCGCACGGTGGCATGACCCGGGGTCGAGGGCCGGGCCGCGACCTCCTCGCGCATCATCGCCACCCGTTCGTCGGTCGAGAAGAGCGGTCCCTTGCCCTCGTTGGTCGCGACCCCGATCACCAGCTCGTCCACCAGCTTCCGAGCGCGCCAGATCACGTCGAGATGGCCCAGCGTCACCGGATCGAAGGTGCCGGGGTAGAGTCCGATTCGCTTCATCGCGCGTCCCTGCCGTTGCGATACGACAAGATCAGGCGACGCCCGAACGGATCATGGTTTCCATGGCTTCGTTGTCGCTCTGCAACTCCTCGATCTTCGCCTTGACCATGTCGCCGATGGACACGAGCGCGACGACCCTGCCCTCCTCCACGACCGGCATGTGGCGAAAGCGCCCCTCGCTCATGCGCCCGAGGATGGAATCCGCGCTGTCATCGGCGGTGCAGGTCATCACCTCGCGCGTCATCACGCTGTCGACCTTCTGGTCGAGGCACGCGCTCCCGTGCTCGCCCACCGCACGCACGATGTCGCGCTCGGACAGGATGCCGGACAATCCGCCCGACGGATCGAGTACCACGAGACACCCGATCTTCATCGCGCCCAGCTTGGCCGCCGCGTCGGCAAGGGTCGCGTCCACGGTCGTCGCCGCGACGTCGTGCTGAGCCTTGCGTTCGGAAATCTGCTTGACCTTCATGTCCGTTCCCTCTCCCTGCGATACCTAAGCCTAAGCGGGCGGGGTGCATCGGCGAAAGCAAAACATCGCATGCGCCAAATAAAAAAAGACGCCCTCTTGCGAGGACGTCTGAAGTTGGATTGAGGCAGGTTTCATACAGGCAAGAAACCTATCGAGCAGTGAGGTAAAAGTACCCAAGCGAATGCCGGTTTAGCAAGCCCTAAAGCGTATTTACGGAATCGTGCCTCCTCGCTTTTGCCTCACCGGATGGGCATAGTAGAATGAAGATCGTCGTGTTTTTCTTACCGTTGATCCGGGAACCCAAGAGGATTCAAAACATTGCCTAAGTTTCTTCATCTCACCTGTCTGCTCCCCCTGCTCCTGTCACCCGGTGCCCAAATCGCGGCAGAACCCGCTCATGGGCTTGCGCTTTATGGCGATCCGGCCCTATCGAAAGGTTTCGAATCCCTTCCGTATGCGGACGCGAAGGCCCCTCAGGGGGGGCGAATCATCTATGGCGAGCGGGGGCGATTCGACTCGCTCAACGCCTTCACGGTGAAGGGACGCGCCCCCTGGGCGATGAGAACGCATGTCTTCGAGTCGCTTATGGCGCGAAGCTGGGACGAGCCGTTCACCGTCTACGGCCTGCTCGCCGAGACGGTCGACGTGGCCGAAGACATGAAGTCCGTCACGTTCTCGCTCCACCCCGATGCCGCCTTCTCGGACGGTACGCCCGTCACCCCCGACGACGTGATCTTCACGATGGAGATCCTGCGCGATGACGGGCGGCCCAATTTCGGCACCTATTACAAGCGAATCGAGAGCGTGGAGGCGACCGGCGAGCGCGACGTGACCTTCACCTTCCTCGCCCCCGAACGCGAACTTCCCCTCCTCCTCGGCCTGATGCCCATCCACGCGCGCAGCGATTGGGAAGGGCGCGACTTCAGCGAGACGACCTTCGTGGAGCCGCTTGCGACCGGGCCGTATCGCATCAAGTCCTACGAGGCGGGGGACCGCATCACCTTGGAGAAGCGCGACGATTACTGGGGCAAGGACCTTCCCGTCAATCGCGGTATCCACAATTTCGACGAGGTCACGTACCTCTACTTCCGCGACGACAATGCCCTCTGGGAAGCGTTCAAGGCCGGCGTGGTCGAGCAGCGGCGCGAGGTCGACCCTGCCCTGTGGCTCGACGGCTACGACTTTCCGGCCATGGAGGACGGCAAGATCGAGCGCGGCGACATCACCCACGGGCGTGCGACGGGGATGGAGGGGTTCGTCTTCAATACACGTCGACCGCTTTTCGAGGATCGCCGGGTGCGCGAAGCCCTGCTCCACGCGTTCGATTTCGAGTGGATCAATTCCGCGCTGAACCGGGGCGCCTACGAGCGCATCCAGAGCTACTACGCCAATTCCCGTCTCGGCGCTTCCGGCCCGGCGGAGGGGATCGAGCGCGATCTGCTCGAACCCTTCGCCGACGACCTGCCCGAAGGCGCGATGGAGGGCGATTTTGCCCTGCCCGTCACGAATGGCGACGGGCGCAACCGCACGGGACTGCGCAGGGCGGCCAGATTGCTGCGCGATGCGGGGTGGAGGATCGAGGACGGCGCGCTGAGAAACGAGGCGGGCGACCCCTTCGCGTTCGAGATCCTGCTGCGCAGTTCGGGCGATAACGAGAAGGTCGCGGCCAGTTTCGCGCGGTCGCTGGAGCGCCTCGGCATCGACATGTCGATCCGCATGGTCGAGGGGGCGCAGTATCAGGCGCGGATCAACGCCTACGATTACGACATGATGGTGCGGCGCTGGTGGCTGACGCTCTCTCCCGGCGGCGAGCAGGAATTCTATTTCGGCTCCGAAGGCGTCACGAAGGAAGGCACGCGCAACTACATGGGCGCGAAGAACCCGGCCATCGACGCGATGATCGAGACGATGCTGGCGACCGATAACGAGGAAACCTACGTCGCCTCGGTCCGCGCGCTCGACCGGGTGCTGACGTCGGAACGCTACGTGATTCCGTTCTGGTACGAGCCGGTCGACCGCTTCGCGTGGTGGAAACCCCTCGCCAAGCCCGAGCGCAGCGCGCTCTACGGCTATCGGCCCGAAGTCTGGTGGCGCAATCCGGAATGACCGCGACGGCCCGGGGCGGGAATGAAAAAAAGATTGGGGTGGGCCTTACAGGGTAAGGCCCCCTTAACCGTGACGCATCACATTGGTCTCCAGCGAACGAAGGATGTGTTGTCCCCCTGACATGTTCTTTCGCACGTCGCCGGAGCCTGCTGGTTTCATCCCGGGCCGGCGACACATCAGAAAGGCCTGTGCTCCCCCCGGCACAGGCCTTTCGCTTTTCACGGTCCTGGAAGTGGATCAGGCGTTCTGTTCGCGGATCTTCTTCGCCGCGTCCTCGTTAAACGCCACGCCCTTCTCGGTCAGCATCGTGTCCAGTTCGCCCGACATGGTCATTTCGGTGACGATATCGCACCCGCCGACGAACTCGCCTTTCACGTAGAGTTGCGGCGTGGTCGGCCAGTTGGTGAAATCCTTGATCCCCTGGCGCATCTCGTCCGATTCGAGGATGTTCACGTCCTGGAACTCGACATCCATGTAGTTGAGGATCGAGGCGACGCGGCTGGAGAACCCGCATTGGGGAAAGGTCTTGTTGCCCTTCATGAAGAGGACGACGTCGTTGGCGTCGACGGTCTGCTTGATCTGAGCCTGGGCGGCGGTGGTGTCCATGGGGTCGGTCCTTTGTCGGTGGTCGGTTTATTCGGGCACGCCGGTCTGAAGCGCGAGGGCGTGCAACTCGCCCGCCGCGCCGTCCATCTTGCCCTTGAGCGCGGCATAGACGGCCTGATGCTGCTGCACCCGGTTCTTGCCCGCGAAGGACGGGTCGAGCACGGTGGCGGCGTAATGGTTCCCGTCCCCCGCCAGATCGCGGATCTCGACGGTCGCATCGGGGAAGGTCTCGCGGATCAGCGATTCGATCGCGGCGGCTTCCATGGGCATGGCGGTTCTCCGGGTTGTTCGGTGTCGGGGTAGAGGTAAGGTTTCGGGCATACAAGCGCAACGGGGCAGGCATTGCGTCCCGTACCGTTATGCCCGGCCCCTGGGTACCGGCACGGAATCGGGATCGAGCAGCGCCATCGCCTCGTAAGGCAGGACCAGCGGCAGCGCACCCGTGTAGAAACCAAGCATGTCCGGCTCGTATTCCTCGAACGCCGCCAATGCGTTACGTCGTGCGTCCGGGTAGACATCACCGGCGATCTCGTCGAGACGCGCGGCAAGGCTGGGATTGCACTTGAGAAGCCGTGCAAGGTCGGCTTTCTGCACGATGACGGTACGCTTCCATCCTCGCGCCGGATCGCGGCTGAGGCCGAACTCGTATTTCAGCAGGTGTTCGAGGATCGTGACGAGGCGGTTTTCCATCTCGCGAAGCTGTGAACTGCCCAAATCCGCGATTTCCTCTGCAAGATTGTCCCAATCGAGCGAGGTTGCGTCCCCCTGCCTGAGTGCTTCCGACTGCCAGACCGCCCATGCGTATACATCCTGTCGATAATCAGGCTTTCGCGGCTTTGCCGAAGATACGATAGGGCTTTGGATTGTCATGGGCAGACGATAGCCGCATCGGAAGAATCATCAAAGGCTCAGTTTTCCATATAGCCGGGGAACCATCCCTCATGCGCATCCCGCAACGTAGCCAGCGGGACCGAACCGGAGCCGAGCGCCACCGCGTTGCCCCCCGTCTCGCCGATCCAAACGGCGGGGACGCCGGCGGCATCGGCCACCTTGAAGAGTTGCTCGACCGATTCGCTCAGGGTCGTGACGATGTAACGGCCCTGATCCTCGCCGAAGAACGTGGCGTCGTCGCGCCCGCCGGGGGAGCGCACGGTGCAGCCGATATCCCCCGCCAGCGCCATTTCGGCCAACGCCACGCCCAGACCGCCATCGCCGACATCATGCGCCGCCGTCAGCGCGCCCTCGCGGGCGAGTTGCTGCACCAGTTCGCCCGCCGCACGCTCGGCATCCAGATCGACGGGGGGCGGCATGCCCGCCTCTTGACCGTGGATTTCGCGCAGGTAGAGCGAGCGGCCGAGCCATCCTTCCATTCTGCCAAGCATGAGAATGGCTTCGCCGCCGGACTTGAACCCCATGGTGAGCATCGTGTCGAGGTCTTCGAGCAGGCCGACGCCGCCGATGGTCGGGGTGGGCAGGATCGCGGTGCCCTCTGTCTCGTTGTAGAGACTGACATTCCCGCTCACGATGGGCATGTCGAGCGCCGCGCAGGCCGCGCCTATCCCCTCGATACAGCCGACGAGTTGACCCATGATCTCGGGCTTTTCGGGATTGCCGAAGTTGAGATTGTCGGTCGCCGCCAAGGGCCTGGCCCCCACGGCGCAGAGATTGCGATAGGCTTCCGCCACCGCCTGCCTGCCACCCTGCACGGGGTCGGCGACGCAGTAGCGGGGCGTCACGTCCGCCGTCATGGCCAGCCCCTTGGCCGTGCCGTGCACCCGCACGACCGCCGCATCGCCGCCCGGTCGCTGGACGGTATCGGCCATGACCATGTGGTCGTACTGCTCCCACACCCAGCGGCGCGAGGACAGATCGGGGGAGGCCATGAGGCGCAGAAGCGCTTCGTCGACAGGGGTTTCCGGCACGTCGTTCAGCGCCGCCGGAGCCGGGGTCGGCACCCACGGGCGATCGTATTCGGGAGCCTCGCCGGAGAGGGCCTTGAGCGGCAGGTCAGCCTTCGTCTCGCCGTTCAGACGAACGAGGAAGCGATCTTCCGCGATGGTCTCACCCACGACGGCGAAGTCCAGATCCCACTTGACGAAAATGGCGCGGGCCTCGTCTTCGAGTTCGGGGCGCAGGACCATGAGCATCCGCTCCTGCGACTCCGAGAGCATCATCTCGTAAGCGCTCATATTCGTCTCGCGCGTCGGCACTTTCTCCAGATCGAGGATCACGCCCAGATCGCCCTTGTCCCCCATTTCCACCGCCGAACAGGTGAGGCCCGCCGCGCCCATATCCTGGATCGAGATCACCGCGCCGGACGCCATCAGCTCCAGCGTCGCCTCCAGCAGGCGTTTTTCGGTAAAGGGATCCCCGACCTGCACGGTCGGGCGCTTCTCCTCGGCATCCGCGCCGAATTCGTCCGACGCCATGGTCGCGCCGCCCACGCCGTCGCGCCCCGTCTTGGCGCCGAGATAGACGATGGGCATGCCCACACCCGAGGCCGCCGAATAGAAGATCGCATCCGCATCGGCGAGGCCCACCGCCATCGCGTTGACCAGCGGGTTGCCGTTATAGGCGGCGTGAAACTCCACCTCGCCCCCCACGGTCGGCACGCCGAAGCAGTTGCCGTAGCCGCCGACCCCCGCCACCACGCCGCGCACGATACCGCGCGTCTTCGGGTGCTCCGGGTCGCCGAAGCGCAGCGCGTTGAGCGCCGCCACGGGCCGCGCGCCCATGGTGAAGACATCGCGCAGGATGCCCCCCACACCCGTCGCCGCGCCCTGATACGGCTCGATGAAGCTGGGGTGGTTGTGGCTCTCCATCTTGAAGATGCAGGCCTGACCGTCGCCGATATCGATGATCCCCGCGTTCTCCCCGGGACCGCAGATGACCTGCGGCCCGGTGGTCGGCAGGGTGCGCAGCCATTTCTTCGAGGACTTGTAGGAACAATGCTCGTTCCACATGGCCGAGAAGATGCCCAGTTCCGTGAAGGACGGCTCGCGCCCCAGCAGGGCGAGTATCCGCCGATACTCGTCGGGCTTCAGGCCGTGTTCGGCGATGAGGGCGTCGGTGATGGATGGCTCGGACATGCGCGTTCCCCGCTTGCGGCTTGCGCGGCTTTACTAGCGGGGCGAGGGGGGAAGCGAAAGGGCGGTTTTGTCGGGTCGGGATACAGCGATCCGTCTCCGCACACCCGCATCCTAGCTCAGCGGCGCGCCCGTACAGTCGAACGCCCCCTCGACGATGCGGTCGAACTCGACGCGGTCGCCGCCATGGGACAGGGCGTAATGCGCGCCCTCCTCCGTGCGGTAGACCCGCCAGCAGGACGGCTGATCGTATTGAAAACACAGGTAATCGGCGATCGAGCGCCACGTCCCCTCCATGCACTGCCCCCCGGTATCGCGCCAGATGACGCGGCGGTCGGGGTGGTAGGCTTCGGAGCCGTAGGGCACGCCGTCATAGGTGAAATGTGCCGTGCGCCCGTCCATCAGGTCGAGAAAGGCGTCCACGTCGAGCTGCACATCTTCGGCCATCGCCGGGGCGGCGATCAGGGCAAGTGCAAGGCAAGCTGCTGCGGTGCGCATCCGACCGGCTCCTCCGATATGCGGTCGATATGGACCGGTGAGCCGATACCGGGGCTGCCGTCCAGTTCCAGCGGCGAATGGCGATACCCGTCCGCGCTCTCCACCACGTTCCAGCATCCGTAGCGCAGCGCGCCGTAATAGTAGCACAGCGTCTCCTCCCGCGCGACCCAGACGCCGTGCATGCAGGTGCCATCGGGAAGGCGCCACGTCACGCGCCCGTCGAGGAAATGCTGCTCGGCCCCGCGCGATTCGCCGCGCAACGTGTAGTGAAAGGTCTTTCCGGCGGTGAAGTCCCTGATCTCGTCCTCGCCGAGAGTGCGCTCGCCCGTCCCGTCGCCGTTATCCGCCGCGACGGCGATGCCCGCCATCAGGGCAAGGAAGGGAAGGAAGAACCAGCGGGTCATGGGTCGGCGGCCTGTCTCGTCAGTTGCGGGTGCGAAACCCTGCCACGATGTCGGGCATTTGTCACCTGTCTGCGGCGTCGTGGCGGTCGGGCGGCGGCGTGCTATCATTGCTCCAACCGCAACCCCTCCGCAGGAGACCCGCCATGCAACTCGTCTGGAGTTCCGCCTCCCCCTTCGCCCGCAAGGTCATGGTGGTCGCCCACGAACTGGGCATCGCCGACCGCATCGAGACGATCTCCGGCACCGGCACGCCGATGGCGCCGGGCGAGGCGACCCGCGCGAACAATCCGCTCGCCAAGCTGCCCAGCCTCGTGCGCGAGGACGGCCCCGCCATCTACGACAGCGCGGTGATCTGCCAGTACCTGATCAGCCTTGCCCCCGGCCAGACGCTGCTGCCAGACGATGGCGAGGCGCGGTGGTCGGTGCTGACGCTCGAAGCGCTGGCGGACGGTATCTGCGACGCGGCGATCCTCGTGCGCTACGAACTGGCCCTGCGCGAGGAAGCACAGCAGTCGACCGCGTGGATGGAAGGGCAGATGGCCAAGGTCGGCGGCGCGCTCGACGCGCTCGATGCGGGCGGGTCGAACACGCTGGGCGATGCCTTCACGCTGGGCCACGCGGCGGTCGGCTGCGCGCTGGGCTATCTCGATTTCCGCTTTACCGAACTGGACTGGCGCGCGGAGCGCCCGGCCCTCGCGACATGGTACGAGACCTTTGCCGCGCGTCCATCGGCCACCGCCACCATGCCGGGTTAAGGCGGTATAGACGCCGCTTCGATAGAACCCGTGTCAGAACAGGAGGGTCGGGCCATGACCGACAGGAGCGAAGAAGCCGCCGCGCGCACCGCCGCCCATCTCGGGGCCGCGATCCGTG
>Ga0209831_1003799_pt1 | contig 12249 bp, 9 predicted proteins | sample Maine_Asex4_meta_FD_187451 | JGI IMG/M metagenome (GOLD analysis project Ga0209831, IMG submission 187451) | Marine algal microbial communities from Maine, USA - Maine_Asex4_metaG (SPAdes) (version 2) | ecosystem: Host-associated > Algae > Red algae > Unclassified | place: Maine, USA | collected...
TTTCGATATCGGTCATATTCCATAATGGGGAGAGTTTGAATTTTGTTGTTATTTTCATTTTCTCCCTACTTGCCCTTCATTCTCTTTTTATTTTCTGTTTTAGCCTTTCCGTTAGTCTAAACTACAGTAATTAGATAAATATAAAAATTATCGTATAGAGATATACTTTGACCAAAAAAAACTGGTGTTAGCATCATTGGCTGAAGAAAACCATTATTAGGAATTCAGCTATGATTACTAACACCGCAGCCTATACTATTATCGCGATCGCCTATGTTACCTTTATTGTTGGTACTTGGTTCATGTTCAATTTATAGTTAAGCAAGCCGAACGACTAGACAACTCGGAAGATAAAAGGATAGTGAAACGCTTGCTCTGGGGTTTGTAGACATTGCACAACTGCCCAGATAGACAAACCCCAGTGAGCTGCCAGCCAAATAGGACCTAATACAAAACCAGCTAGACCAAAGGAGAAAAACGACATTACGCCAATAATCGCTCCAACTAACCAAACATTTAGATGGAAATTGATTGCTTCTTTCGCATTGTCCTTAATTATGGGGTCTTCAGAAACCGTTAAAATTGCAATGGGAACGCCAATAGATAAGACTAGGGCGCTGATAAAAACCGAACCATGAGCCAGAGCCGAAAGTAGCTTGGTTTTGTCTAAACTAGAATTTGTTTGCATCATTTCTCCTGTGCCAAAATAAGCCAAACACAACAGTTAAATACTATCGTTTACTATGCTTCTGAGGAAGTAGAGATTTCACGCTGCTAAACCTAGCTATTTCTATTTGATATTAGTAAACGCAGCCCAAAGATACAGATACATAAAAAGCACCCAGATGTTTCTGGATGCCTCAATTGAGCGCGATCTAAATCCATAGAACGACATGCATTTACTTAAATCCGACTGCTGCCTGCCAAACGAAAGCTAAAGCCAAGAAAAACACGGGAATAACTGGTAGTACATCTACCAAAGGTTTGAACATAGCATAAGCTTCTGGCAAATCTGCCAAAATCATTGTAGCTTCCATATATCTATATACCTTTCAACAATTTTCTTAAAATATATTATGAATATTATCATAATTTGTATCAGGAACTGTGGCGTAAAATCGACTTATGTTTAGGCAATATATCCCAAGATCATTCCCGCTAAAAGAATAAAGCCCAGCCAAACATTTTGACCGAGAACTTTGCCATAAACCGAACGGGGAATATAAGGTTTGCGGAGCGTGAGATATTGCCAAGTCCAGCCAGCAGTAGCTAATACGAGGCTAAACCAATACGCCGAACCTAAAGCTAGTTGCCGACCTAACATAGCTAACAGTAAAACAGTAATGCCATAGAAAATACCGATCGCTTCGGGGGTATATTTGCCGAAAAAGATGGCGCTAGAGTTAATTCCTACCTTAAGATCGTCTTCGCGATCGCTCAAGGCATACCCCGTATCAAAGCCCAGAGTCCAGGCGACCGTTGCCCCCCAAAGGAGCCAGGTAGCAGGTTCAACTTCTGCCGTAACCGCAGTCCAGCTAATCAGCACCGCGAATCCCCAGGCAAGAGATAGCACTAGCTGAGGTATGGGAAATATGCGCTTGGCTAGGGGATAAAAAATAATCAAAGGTACAGCAGCTATGCAGAAAACAAAGCTGAGAGGATTCAAATAGAAAGCCAAAATCGCAGCACAGGCAAGAGAGATTAGGAAAATGACAATGCCCACTTTGACAGAGAGGGCGCGAGAAGCAAGGGGACGAGTTTTGGTACGGGCAACCTGCGGGTCAATATCCTTGTCCCACAGGTCGTTGACCACGCAGCCTGCTGCGCTAGTCGCCAAAGTACCTAGAATAATTACTCCCACTAAAGGTAGGGGTGGTATTCCCTTCGCAGCAAGAACAATAGCCCAAAGGGCTGGAATCATCAGAATAAGCCTTCCTGCTGGCTTATCCCAGCGCAACAGACGAATTATTTTTTGCCAGGTTGCTTCCTTGGCTGGTTGTGATTGGGTCATAGTCGATCGATGATTGGAATGAATTAATAGCTTAGAGCGTAAATTGATAAATATTTATAAAATCTTAATGTTATTCGTTGCTTCAGGCAAAATACATGAGAGTATAAAAATATCGGGCTGCTAATGCTGTAGTTTTAGCAAAATCTTTATTCTACTGGGTTGGTTCGAACTAGATTTATTTATAAAATCATCGCTCTGGGGAGATCGTCTCCATCGTTAAATTGCCATGAATCAAAAGATTATCGCCGCAATCGATATCGGCACGAACTCAATTCACATGGTAGTTGTAAAAATTGAGCCCTCTCTACCCGCTTTTTCGGTAATTGCTAAGGAAAAAGATACGGTACGATTGGGAGATCGCGATTCAGAAACAGGAGAGTTGACACCAGAGGCAATCGGACGCTCTCTTAATACTTTAAGACGATGTAAAGAACTTGCCACCAGTCTCGAAGCAGAACAAATTATTGCCGTGGCAACCAGCGCCACCAGAGAAGCGCCAAACGGCGAAAGTTTCTTGCGTCAAATCGAGTCAGAGTTGGGTATTGTCGTTAATTTGATTTCGGGCAAGGAAGAAGCCCGCAGAATCTATCTCGGAGTTCTTTCGGGAATGGACTTTAACGAACAGCCACACGTGATTATTGATATAGGTGGTGGTTCGACAGAAATAGTTTTAGCAGATATTCATGAGCCTCGTTTTTTAAGCAGTACCAAAGTTGGAGCAGTTCGACTATCTAAAGAATTTGTCACCACCGATCCAATTAGTGATAGCGAACTAAAGGTCTTAAGAGCCTACGTTCGTGGAATGTTAGAGCGCCCTGTTGATGAAATTTGGAACAATCTTCAATTGAATGAAGTTCCCCGCACTATCGGTACTTCTGGCACGATTGAAACGATCGCTGAAATTCATGCCAAAGATGAGCTGGGGTCTGTTCCCGATCCTCTTAATGGTTATGAAATTGGCTACAAAGATATCGAAAAGATCGTCAAGCATTTAGCAAAGATGAGTTATCAAGAGCGCCTGGACGTATCGGGGCTAGCCGAAAAAAGAGCCGAGATTATCGTTCCTGGGGGAGTAATTCTTTTAGAAGCAATGAGTATGCTCAAGCTCAAGTCGATTGTTATCTGCGAAAGAGCTTTAAGAGAAGGCATGATTGTTGACTGGATGTTAACCCGTGGCTTAATTAATAGTCGTCTACGCTATCAAAATGAGGTTAAAAACCGCAACGTCATTAAAATTGCTCATAAGTACCACGTAGATTTAGACTACAGCAGGAGAGTAGCGGGGTTTGCATTGAACATCTTCGACCAGCTTGCGGAAAAGCTCCACGACTGGCAGTCAGCAGAACGAGAGTTGCTTTGGTCGGCAGCAATTTTACACAATAGTGGCGTGTATGTGAGCCATTCGTCCCACCACAAGCATTCTTACTATCTGATTCGTAACGCAGAATTATTGGGTTTTACGGAATTAGAGTTAGAGCTGATAGCTAACATTGCTCGCTACCATCGTCGAAGCAGACCCAAGAAGAAACATAATGCTTATAATGAATTGCCCAGCAAACATTATCAGTTGATGGTGCGCCAGCTAAGTGCCATACTGCGTTTGGGGGTAGCCTTAGATCGTCGCAACAAAGGAGCGATCGCGGGAATAGACTGCAAATACAATAGTAGCGATCGCACCCTCTCTTTTCAAATTCAGCCGACTGAAGTTGGCGATCGCTGTCCTTTGGAATTATGGAACTTGAGCTATAAGAAAGACGTGTTTGAAGAGGAATTTAATGTAAAACTAATTGCCACTATCTCCGAAAAATCTCTGGTTAGCTGATAGTTATGCCCAAAATGACTGTTGTGGCAACTGCAAGCTGTATTGAGAACAGTATGAGCTGATGAGCGATCGCTATTCAAAGTAATCGACAGTACCGACTCAAAAGTAGCGTTAATCGACGTGCTGCTGGATAAGCTGCTTGAGTTTTTTTAACTGACAGCTTTGGGCAAGTTTGGTAATTTGTTCTAAAAAGGGAATCCAATCAGGTTGGTTTTCTAAGGATTTAACATAGTTGAGGGTGCCTCGAATATCACCTCGCATAATCAAAGTTTGTAAAGATTTCAAGACCTCTAGATCGGGTATTACTAGAGGTGGATGTGCAGCATCTTGAATACTCGATTCCGATCGATCCAAAAGCGATCTCTGACTACCATCTGCTGTAACCCAAACTAGGTTGAGATACTGTTCGATAAATTGTAGTAACTGTCTAAAATCTAGCGGTTTAGGCAAAAATTCGCTAGCTCCTGCCCGATAAGAGTCAGATTCATTTTTATTTAAAATGCTTGCTGAAATAATAATTAGTGGCAGGCGGTCAAATTGAGGTTGTTGACGTAGATGTCGAGTAACTTCTCTACCATCCATATCGGGCATAATTAGATCGAGCAGAACCATGTCAGGCTGATGCTCTTGAGTAATAGATATCGCCTCCGAACCCGAAGCAGCTTCAATGATTTTAAAGCCCAAGGAAGCGAGCAAATTAACTAAAATTTCACGATTGTTGTCAAGGTCATCAACCACTAAAATTTGCTTTGGTTGACCCCGATAGCCAGCAATATCAAGCTTGCCATGGTGAGCAACTGCTGTTTCTGAAGAAACTTTTGTAGTGGCAAAAGTCAGATCGAACCAAAAAGTACTGCCTTCACCGACGATACTCGTGACCTTAATTTGACTATTCATTTGTTCGGCTAGGCTATGACTGATACTCAATCCCAAACCCGTTCCTTCCTGAGATACTCGATCGGGATCTAGCTGATAAAAGGGCGAAAAGATTTCCTGAAGCTTGTCTTGAGGAATCCCGCTACCCGTATCCTGAATATAGAAGCGAATTGTGTCTTTGCGAAAGGGAAACTCAGCCATTTCTGAGGGCAAAAAATCCTCTACGTAACCGACTTTAAAAGTTACCTGCCCTTCTATGGTAAATTTTGCAGCGTTGCTCAAAAGGTTGAGCAGTAATTGGCGCAGACGAGTTTCATCACCTTTAACAACGGTAGGAAGTTGAGATAGGGTTTGATATTCAAAAGCGATCGCTTTTTCCTGGCAGCGCACTCGAATAATCGCCACGAGATTATCGAGAAATGAGGGAAAGACAAAATCCCGCAGCTCTAACTCCAGCTTTCCCGCCTCAATTTTGGCAATATAGAGAATATCGTCGATCAGGGTTAATAGATGTTGACCAGACTGCCGAATAACCTCAATACTTCGGCGATCGGTATTGGGATTGGCTTCTCGCTGAAGAATTTGGGCAAATCCTAAAATAGCATTGAGGGGGGTGCGTAGTTCGTGGCTAGTGTGGGCGATAAAAGCGCTTTTCGCCTGGTTCGCTGCCTCTGCAGCCTCTTTTGCCTGCTGTAGCTGCTGTGACTGGGTTTGAATTTGTTGAAATAAATCGACCTGAGCTAGGGAAATTCCCAATTGAATTCCTGTTTGAGTCAACAAACGAATTTCTCCTTCTTTCCATACGCGGGGACAATTATTGTGATAGGCAGCTAAAAGTCCCCAAAGGGTATTTCCTTGAAATACAGGCAAAATACAAAAGGACTGTGCGTGAATCTTTTCATACATCGCTCGATGACAGTCACTTAATTTAGCTTGGGCGACATCGTTGACAATGAAGGAATAGTCATAGCGCGAGTAGTTTCCACCCTGAGTACTTTGCAGACATGTATCATTCCAGCCTGTCTCTAGATCGCTCCCTAGTAGGCTTTGCCAGCCCGAACCTACAGATTCAGCGACAAATTCGCCACTCCAATCAGGATTAAAACGATAGAGAACTAGGCGATCGCATTTAATCGCTTCTCGTAGTTTTTGGGTGGCATTTTGAAATATTTCTTTCAAATCGAAGGTTTCCCGAATTTGGCTGACTATTTCCAAAACAGTCCTTTCTCTAATGGCGCTTGCCCTCAGTTCTGCCTCGATTAGTTTCTGTTCGCTAATATCAGTGGAAATACCGCATACTGCGTAGACTTGCCCCCGATCGTCGATTAAAGGAGCTTCGATCGAAATATAGGTGCGTAGATCTCCGCCAATTAGTCTCTGTTCCTCAAATTTTAATACCGAGCGAGAAGCAATTACCTGTCGATCGTGAGCCATCAAACTATCGGCAATGGCTGGGGGAAACAAATCGCGATCGCTTTTGCCCAAAATTTCCGTTTCTGACACTGAGAGAGACTCTTGATACTCTCGATTGGCAAGCAGATAGCGTCCTTCGAGATCCTTAAGATAAATAATCGAGGCGGTAGTCTCTAAAATTGCTCTGAGCCTGGCTTCCGACCTTTGTAGGGCTTTAGTACGTTCCTCAACTCTAGCTTCTAAATCTTGATTTAACTGTCGTAACTGAAGCTGAGACTGCTGTAGATCTTGATTGACTAGATGAATTTGTTTTTGAATTGTTTTGAGTTCGTCAATATCAATAAAGGAAATGACTACACCATCCAAAGAACCATTTTCCAAAAGATAGGGATTGACCCGCATTAAGAGATGAAAATCCTGTTTGACCAGCTTGACTTCGCGATCTACCAGAGTTTTGGTTTGGAGTACCGTCTCTAAGACAGGCATCAAGTCATCACAGTCTAAATTATGAGTAATATGCTCTAGGGGACGATTTAAATCGCTTTCTACTAAGTTAATAGCTACCGTTGCTGCGGGGGTAAACTTACGGATTTTCAAGCTGCGATCGAGAAAAACTACGCCAATATCAGTACTGCGAAGTAGGTTATTAATATCATTATTTAACTCGGTTAATTCCTCAATTTTTGACTGGTATTCGACGTTGACGGTATATAGTTCCTCATTAACCGAATGTAGCTCCTCGTTCGTACTCTGTAACTCCTCATTTGAAGCAGTTAGTTCCTCGTTCGTCGCCTGCTGTTCCTCGTTAGTTGCTTCCAACTCTTCAATTACCGCCTGGAGATTTTCCCGTGTCTGCTGTAGCTCGTAATCCAATTCCACAATTCTCTGAGAGGTTGTAGCATCTACCTCAAATTTTTCGCCCTTCACCTGAAGAGGCGGATCGTCTAGCTGCACCACAACTGTAAAAAAATCGTCAGCCAGCTTGCTGCTTTCGTTGTAGGTGACTTCTAGTTTTAAATAGCGAGTTCTATCTGCTCGGACTTTGATTCCCAGATAGGAAGTAGGAGAACCCTCGCTCTTAGAACGATGCAAAGCAGTGATCAAAGGTAGCTGAAGATCCTTGACAATCAACTTGGTAATATCTGTGGTCATCTTACCTTTAGGCATTTTGAGTACATCGATGCCATCGTTGAAAGTATGAAACAGCTTGTGTTGACGATCGACCAAAAAACAGGTCGCCCGATACTTAGCCAGAAAAGCGCTAAACGCCTTGTCTAACATTGGTTCTAGCCTAACCGCCTCCGTCGCCTTAGTCGGAGCATAAAAAGGTGTATGGGGCGTTAATTTTTCCAGTCCTCGAAAGGAAGTATGAAGCCTTACGTCTCTTTTTTTCTGATAAATTTTTGCCTGCTTGGCTAAAGTCTTAAATTCAGCATTAAGATCTCCCAAAGTTTCTGCTTCCCCTAAAAACAAAACGCCTTTAGCTACGAGGGCATAATGCAGATTGCGTAATACCTGCTGCTGTAACTGTGGTTGAAAGTAAATCAAAATATTGCGACAGCAAACCAAATTCATGCGCGTAAAACCCGCATCTGTAGTCAAATCATGGGGCGCAAATAACAGTTTTTTCCGTAGCTCGCGCGCAATTTGCCAACAGTTATCTTTTTCAACAAAATAGCTTTGAAGGCGTTCGGGTTCTATTTCATTAATACTACCTTGAGGATAAATTCCCAGAGCAGCCTTTTCCAAAGCGATCGCATCAATATCCGTCGCAAAAATCTTAAACCGCAAAGATTTATCGGAGTTAGCGATCGCTTCATCGAGTAGGATTGCTAGAGAATAAGCCTCTTCGCCCGTAGCGCAGGCTGTTACCCAACAGCGGATCTCGGTTTCTGGGGATGCTCGATCGATTAGCTGGGGAATGACATTTTGAGCTAGATAATCCCATGCCGAGCGATCGCGAAAAAACTGCGTCACGCTGATTAGTAAATCTTGTCGTAAACTCAAACGTTCTGTAGTAGAAGTTTTTAAAAGTTGGACGAATTCTTGGAGATCGTTACAACCACTCATCAAATAACGACGGTAGATACGTCGGGTGAGGGTGCTGGTTTTATAGTGAGAAAAATCGGTTTTCTCGTGGCGATCGATAATTTCTGTAATCTGCCATAAACTTTGAGAATCTAATAGGCGATCGAAATCATATTGAACTCGAATATCTTTGGAAGAACACACTAGCTGATAGACTGTCTGCGCTAAATCTGAAGGTGGAAGAATTCGATCTACAACTCCTGTAGCGATCGCTGAATGGGGCATCCCGTCAAACTGTGCCGATGATGGATCTTGAACCAGAGTAAATCCACCTGTCTGATGAATGGCTGACAATCCCTTTGTGCCATCACTACCAGTCCCCGACAGGACTACGCCAATACTGCGAGCTTTTTGTGTGTGAGCCAAAGACTCGAAAAAGATATCAATCGGGAAATTGAGTTCGCGATGGCTACGATCTTTTTGCTGAATTAAATGTAGTCTGTGTCCCTCTAAAACCAAGTTTTTGCCAGGAGGAATTAGATATATAGAATTAGGCTCTAGTTCCATGCCCTCAACGACTCGATGCACCGCCATACGAGTGCATCGCTCTAATAACTCTTTCATCAGACTTTTAAAATCTGGCGAGAGATGTTGAATCACGACGAAGGCAGCACCGCTATTATGATTGAGATGCTCGAAGAACTCTTCTAGCGGTTTTAATCCTCCTGCTGATGCACCAATACCGACTACAAAAAAATCAGGGGGGTGAGATGGAGAGAGTTTCACCCTAGAACCATTATCTGACATAAAATTTAGTAAATCGGCAAGTAGCTACTATTACCTGATTTTATCTCTCCTATCCATTTCTAAACTACAATCTTGAGATTTCTTTCAATTATAGAAATTAGCGATCGCTTTAGATTGGGATAGTAAATTTAAAATGCTACTTACTTCTTATTAAAAAAGCACATGAGGTCAATTAAAAGTTGAAATTAACTCCCACCTCAGCACTTAGATAGTCGATCGCATTATCCCCTGTTTGGCTGGCATATCTTGTCTGCCCCAAAATACCAAACTTGCTGCCAACAGGAACTATTATTCCGCCTTTAATTTGCCAGGTAAAACGAGTATCGTCCTCAATAAAGGTAGTGCGATCGAAGTCATCTATCTCATCCTCAATAGTGCTGTTTGCTTGAGATACGCCAATTCCAGGACTTAGAAACAGCGACAGACTGTTACGTTCTTGACCCAAAGGTAAAATGAAGCGAGGATTGAGGAAAAAAGCCCCCAAGCTATAGGTTTCATCTTCATCCAGATCGGAATCTACATCACCAACAAAGCCACTCAGTTCAATATCTGTAGCCAAATAACGATTAAACCTAACCCCTGCAAAAGCACTGCTTCCAAAAGCAGCATCGTCTACTTCCGTATCGTTGCCCCTAAAAAACTCTCTGGACTCATCAATATCTGGGAAGAACACCCCTAATGTTATTCCCGCATAACCACCAATACCATCTTTCTTTTGCGACTCTGGTTCTGAATTCGAGCGTCTACTAGGTCTGGTTCTTCTTTCAGATTCTAATTGATTTTCCCTTTGCAAACGCTCACATTCTGGATTTAGCTCGTCATCAGATTCGGAAACGCATTCTGATAAATAATCCTCTAGAGTTCTAATCTCTTGGGCGGAGGTAACATTTCCCCAACCTAAAGCGGTTGCCGTAACTATAATTGCCGTTAAATATTTGGGTAGATATTTTATATATTTCATATTTGTTTTAAACAAAGTAAGTAATGCTACGGAATCTATAGTTTAGGACAAACAGCATTCTACCTGCGTAACCCTTGTAGGGCATGAACTATAGCCTTTACTGGCAAATATAAATTATTAATACTTGTTACTTAATCCTGAATCTAGACAACTAGCAATAACAGAATCAAGCGATCGGCATAAAATTAAAGCATCAAATCATCTCGGAGGATAACTGCATCCATGTCCACTGCCACTACGCCTCGTAATCATCTCAATCCAGTTACCAACGATTTACCCAATATCTGTGGTCATGAATCAGAAGTCGCGATCGCTACAAATCACGATAGCCCAGTATTCCTCACTGACAGTAAAATCGATATTAGCCAGGTCAAGGCTGGTTTTGCCTGCGCCCTCCACATGCATCAGCCAACTATTCCTGCTGGGGCAAATGGGGAACTGATTAGCAATCTACAGCATATGTTCGAGCATCCTCATGATGGCGATAATCATAACGCTGAAGCTTTTGCCTGGTGCTATTCGCGGATGGGAGAATGGATTCTTGAACTAGTAGCAAACGGCTGTAATCCTCGGATTATGCTGGACTATTCTGGTAATCTACTTTGGGGTTTCCAGCAAATGCAGCGCCATGATATTCTGGACAATCTCAAAAAAATAACCTGCGACAAAACATATCAACCCTACGTCGAATGGCTGGGAACAATGTGGAGTCATGCGGTAATTCCTTCGACTCCTATTCCCGACATCAAGCTGCATATCCAGGCTTGGCAACACTATTTTGCAGCTATATTTGGCGATGAAGCCCTAGCGCGAGTTAAAGGGTTTTCTCCGCCAGAAATGCACCTACCTAATAACCCTGACACTCTCTACGAATATATTAAGGCGCTTAAAGAGTGTGGCTATCGCTGGTTACTGGTACAGGAACACTCAGTCGAAAGACTAGACGGTTCGGGTTTACATCAAGACGACAAATATATTCCCAATCGTTTATTTGCCCGTAATTCTCAGGGAGAAACAATTAGCATTACTGCGCTAATAAAAACTCAGGGTTCGGATACCAAGCTAGTAGCGCAAATGCAGCCCTACCACGAAGCCAAAGGTAGAGACAGACAAACAATTGGCAATGTTTCTGTACCTAGCTGCGGAAGCCAAATTGCCGATGGGGAAAACGGCGGGGTAATGATGAACGAATATGCCCGCGATTTTCAGCCTGTTTGGTACGAACTTAAAGATAATCAAAACGTTGTTGGCTTTAACGGTACGGAATATATCGAGCTAATTGAAGCTGCGGGAGTCGATCCAAATGACTACCCTGTCTGTCAGGCAATAGGACAGCATAAAATTTGGCAGAAGGTAGATCCAGATACAGCAACCCCCGAAAAAGTAGAGAAAGCGATCGCCCACCTGAAAGAAACAGACCACCAGTTTCATATGGATGGGGCATCTTGGACAGACGATCTAAGCTGGGTTAAAGGCTATGAAAACGTCCTCGAACCCATGAACCAGTTGAGCGCCATGTTCCACCAAAAATATGATGCTCTAGTAGATCGAGATCCTGAAATTACCAAAACTAAAGAATATCAAGAAGCACTTCTATACGTTTTATTAGTCGAAACAAGCTGTTTCCGCTATTGGGGACAGGGAACTTGGACAGACTACGCCCGCGAACTATTTCGCCGTGGTGAGGCTTTATTGAAATAGATTTAATTGCGATCGCCCACAAGAGTTTTGGATCGGCAGGGCGATCGCTCCGATAATTCAGCAGAGTTGACAGTAGGGACGGGGGTAGTAATTGTGTCTCTTGGTGCTGAACGCTATATTGTTTACCGTAATAAGAAAGAGCAGGCAATTAAACATAAATATCTATTGAATAATGGCTCTCTTTTATATATGGAAAATAATGTCCAAGAAATGTGGATGCACGCCATACCCAAACATAAAACAGCAGGAGCAAGAATTAGCCTGACATTTCGCTCGATCGCCACAGATTAGTGATTAGATGGCTGTCTGGCAGAATATCTCTGACTTCAGATTCGGCTTTTTCTATTCTGGTTAGCCTTGCCTACCCGATCGAAGCTATTCTTTGGGAAGTACTATCGCGATCGCTTTATGGATTCACTACACTTCAAATTTCAAGATCCAGGAAAATTAGTCGATCGCGATTTAGAACTGATATTAGTTAAACAAGTATTGCCATTTGATGAAATAGAAGTCCCCACCCTGATTGCCTGACACAAGTACCTGAAAGTATTGAAATTCGGTAGAAAGTAAGAAAAGGTAGAGCATTCATGGGAAGCTGAAAATGAATAGTTTTAAGCTTAAATTCCATGC
>Ga0209831_1003805_pt1 | contig 12222 bp, 16 predicted proteins | sample Maine_Asex4_meta_FD_187451 | JGI IMG/M metagenome (GOLD analysis project Ga0209831, IMG submission 187451) | Marine algal microbial communities from Maine, USA - Maine_Asex4_metaG (SPAdes) (version 2) | ecosystem: Host-associated > Algae > Red algae > Unclassified | place: Maine, USA | collected...
CGGATGCCCTTCAACAAAAGGTCTTCTTCCTCGCCGCGACGGCGATAGAACTCGCTTTATTGCTTGGCTACGGTCGGTCTCAGTACACTGGTAATTGAACTAACGTTATTAATACCACACCCATGTTGTGTAGTACCGCGCAGCAAGTGCCCACCTGCACTAGCGTCTCAACACGACGGAAGCGCGCGGGTTGCTCCAGAACGTTCCGCTCCTAACAGAGGTAGAAGTAGATGCGCTCTGCGTCCTTACGCCTTCGTTCCTGACGGGAGGCAAAGTACTGCTTCTTCTCGCTCTCCCACATCGACGTGCCGATTGGGATTGCCCACTTGGGGTAGATGCCGTCACACAGCACGTACGGTAACGTGCGCTCTACATCATTCACTGTGTAGGGGATGGGGGGAGAAAAAGAACCTGAAGACATTGAATTGAAAAAGGGAGAGAAGCCATGACGTCCAAATCATTCATAGTGCCGGGTAAGCCAACGTAAAAATGCCATAGGTACATATCTTTGTCGGCCACAGTCTCCATGACAATGGATCGCTTCTTTGTCTTCCCTGGGTATTGGCCATGAAAGGCCACGGGACACATCCGCCAAACTCAGTGGGAGCATGCCACGCACCCAATGCATCCCAGGAAGCCCGCGCACGCACAGTCGTTCATAACGCGCTGCAGATCTGCTTGTGTGGGCTCACGTAGATAAACAGGTTTGTACTTCTCAACCACAAAGCGTGTAAAGCGATGAACAGTCTCGTTAGTAGTCGAGTCCGACAGTCGAGCGTACTCATCTACCTCGTCAGCAGAAAATCCATATGCTAGCACACGGAGAGCGGCCGCCGCCTTCTGCAGAATAGAATATTGCTTGTCTCCTGTCGCATTCACTCACTGCTGAAAATAGGGCACGGACAATATATCTCGGTGAACACTATCAAACACAATGCGAGAAAGACGGAAGCGACGCTCAAAGTCCTTCTTGTCGTACGTGGGCGGTCGGCCATCGACACCAAAGTAGTCGCGCAGAATGCCCCTCTCCCCACAGGAAAAATCACGAAGCTTGTTAGACGACCTCCCAGGAAGCGACCCCCTCCGCTCTGCACCGTCGGATCTCGCGATCGCGCTGTCAAGAAGAAAGTCATGGTGCTCAACGGCCGACAGCGCCGTGGCGATATCGTCGTTGTCGTCGTTCGAAAATGCCGTGGCAACAGCAAGCATAACCTAGGCATCATCCGAGTCTGACATGATGCTCAACAGGTCATGGGGGGCGTGTTGTGGGTGGGAGTTGGGATGGGTAAGAACAAGAAGACGGCCAGCCGTTGGGCTGTGCAATCGGGCGCGGGCGTTTCCCGCGAGCACAGTGGCAGTGGAGGCGATCGAGGCTTCCTACCCTCTATCCAGTATGTCCCCTGTTTTGTCTTGACGTATCATTGCTCTTGTTTCTTAGTCTTTTCCTGTCTCGATATCTCGAACTGTCGTTTGATGTGGGTTTGGATGGTACGGTATCTGTCGCGGTCTTTGTGCCGTGTTTGTGGTCATACCAGCCGACTGGCACCCCCACTCGCGTTGTTGCCGCCGTTAGTACATGGTCAGCTGTGATGGGTGCTCCGTTTGATTGTTTTTATGGCCGTAGTCCCAGCCGTTGCCCCTCCGAAAATAAAACAGAACAGCATCAAAGAGTGGTCTGCATGGGCCGCCAGGTCCCCGTCATCCCTATGAAATTAGCGCAATGATAATCGACCCTTGATAACAGGAGCATTAAGTGTGTGTCTCGCGATCTCCTAACGTCTGACCTCGAGATCAGGTCCGTGCACCCGAACAACTTTTGTAACAGGAGTTCCTTTGTTCATGTGCCGTGCCGTAACAGGGGCCTGAACGGGTTTTCCTCCCGTCCAGGATGACCATTGTTCTGTCAATGCCAGGCAGCCGCTTCGCTGGGGGGGGCGGCGCTGCGGGCAATGCCAGGCAGAAATTTCGCAAGGGGCGGCGGCACTGGCTGTGTCGCCAGAGCCCGTTGTGGCTGGAGCACTGGGGGGTTCTTCGGGCACAGCTCCCACCGATGTTCAATTACATTACTTAAATGCAACTTTACATGTGTAGATGGAAAGCAACTACCAACACGTCGGGCACGCGTTGCATAATTGTAGTCTGCCTATCCATGCTTCGCATTAATACAGTTAAAGTCCCTGGTGTATTAATCCGACTATAATTATTCCCTCTAAACCCTGCTCTTTTCGCCCAGTCAAGACCGTACGCCAGGCACGGTTGGGTGCCCATGTTTGATAAATCAAACACCTAACATCTTCATCAATACAATAGTTTGTCTGCGGTCGATTGCAGGACGCTCTCATGATGCTCCAGAAGCGCCTTCTCATTCGGACTTGGAGTCGCACCAGCACTCGGGGCTTGACTTGTCTCATAGACTTGGTGACCGTGCCGCCAGAGGGACTCTGATCGTCGGAAACCTGGTGCCGCCTGACGAATTCCGAAAGATACCTGTCGAGCCCGAACGCGACGAAATAGTTAAGCGCTCATCCAAGGACACGTCCGGGAGACGAATCCCGAACGAATGGCTTTATTCGTCCTGCAGTGGAATTGAGCTCCCACAGACGACTCTGAGCGGGGGTGCTCTTCTGTGGCCCTGACTGCCTTTTCGCACAGTGGGCCGCGGCTGTCGTGGGGTATCGAGGCAGTGGGCAGGCCCTGTGGGCACCTGGTAGACGGTGTTGTTAAATAAAGTCACGAGCCCGCACGGCTGTACACTCCGACGTGCGCCGGAGGCCTGCGCTTTTCTGTCAATCTCTGGATTCTGCCAATCTGGGCCCACGCTGTGCAGGAAAACGGGGAGAGCAGCGTCAGCTACAGGTTGGAAGGGTCGAGGACGGAGTTGTGTGGAAGTCGGTGCTGCTTTGAAGCGTTTGCCAGAAAATTCGCTGACCGCGCGTGCCCAGGCCATGTCAAACGGCTGTACACCACCGCATGACGCAGGCTCGTACCATCTACTCCGCGTCGCTGAGGGTGCAACCTGCGCGGTGTGTTGAGACTGTTGGCTGCAGCACGGCAGGAAATGAACACGGTGTTTTAGAAAAGTAACATTGATGATAAAGATTGTAAGAAGTCCGCAGTGGGGGGGATGGTGGGAAGCTGGCCACTGTGGACATTGAGTACACGAAAGCTACACGTGCATCTGGGCAGACGTAAGCAGGCAGGCCACCTGGAACATTGCTTCTGTCAAACAGCATGTTTAGGCTCTACAAAATTTAAAGAGTCGCCCTCTTTTCTCTTCTCGGTTCATTCCCGACCCCGCCGTCCTCCTCTCGGGCCCCAGGCGCACGCCACTTTCTCGTTTGCCACTTGCAGGGAGTCGCAAGGCCCCACCCGGTCTCTGCTCAAGGGGCGTCCGTGATGCTGTTGGTCGTCCAGAGGAAGAACGCATTCGTAAAGAAGCGCTGCTCTGCTCGCTCTCGAGGTGAGTCGGGGAAGGTCGTCGGCGTCGACGTCGTGCCCCAACGCTCGGCCAGGTCCTCAAAATCAGGGACCACGTGCTCGAGCCGCACCACGTCCGACAGTGGGACAAGGACCAGCTCTGGGAAGCAAGTGGCCGGACCCAGGACCCACATATTACTCCTGCAGATGAATGATGTCAATACGCAACCCGGACGCGCATCAGCGTCCTCTAGGCGCTAGGCGACGACAAAGTCGCAGCGCCGCCCGTCGACGGCACGTTGGAGTAGGCGCGAGAGCCCAAGTTGGGGCTCGACGCCAGGAACAGCGCCGGTCACTTTGTAGAGAACGTGGTCCCACCACGGCTTGTGGTAAAGCTCGCGCGTGGCTCGAAAAAGCTGCCCGACCGGCCGCAAGCGCCACTCGAGCCGTGCGTCAAACTTGAGCGAGTTTGCTGTAATCAGCTGAGAAGCAGCAGAGCACCCCGCAAGGTTGTGGTGGCTCTTGAGCAGGCTCGGGAGGTGTTGCAACCGGCTGCCGTCCGCTGTTTCCACTTGCGCCACCGTCGCACGCTTGCCAGAGATGTGCAATCGTCGGCCGGTGGATCGTCGGCGATTCTGCCCACTCGCTTTTTCGGGTTACTTCTTGGTAACTTCGAGGCGACACAGGCGCGAGCTGTGTCGCCAAGAAGTCGCCAACAGGGGCTACAAAGAAGGTCATACGGTGGATCCAAGGGGACACCCAAGCAAACGGATAGCTAACCGGTTTCTCCGGTTTCAGGCATAATATGCGAAACACATTTACCACTGATTTTGGGTATATGTTTCAGTCCTATTTGGCGGATGCAGATTTGTTGATCCAATTTTGTGCCAATCAACGACTGACACGAGACCAATTTTATCACGGGGACACGTTGAGGCGGCGCTTCCCGCCGCTGCCCCACCGCCGGTGCAGCCCGCCACCTTGAGGCCGGCAACAGCCGCCGTGGCCCTGCAATCGCCCGAAGGCGGCCGGCCGCGCCCACCCACCGTCGCAGAGTCGCCACCGCCGAGTCACTGCCACCGTCGGCTGCCGCGGCGCCGCCCCTGCGCGGTCTGCCTGTCGCCCGCGGGCGCGAAAACCGCGACAGCCGCCGCGGCGCCGCCCCCTGCCGCCTCTGGCGCCCGCCCCCCACACGGGTTCGACGCGGCGCCGGCGACGCCGTCCCCCCCCCCAGCCGCGCGAACCTCCTTGGCCACCAAGACCACCGCCGCCGCCGCGTCGCTGTCGCCACCCACCGCCGCGGCTTGCTGCCGCCGCCGCCGACACCGCGCACCGCCACAGAACGTCCGCCCACTTCGCAGCGCCGACAATGCGGCAGTTGCGGCCGCCGACTGCCGCATCGCCGCCGCCCCTTGTCGCCGCCGCCGCCTCGTACATTTGCGGCTGCGGCGGCGACGCGTGGCGTTGGCGGCCGACGCCGCCGCAACGCCCGACTCCGCCGCAGCTTACCGCCGCCGCGGCCGACTCCGCGCACGTCCCCCGCACTTTTGCCTCCCACGGCCCCCCCGCGGCGGGAGGCAGGGGACGCGATCCCGCTCCTCTCCGCCGCCGCTGTCTGCCACCTAACCGCAGCCGGCCGCGGACCGCGCCGGCACTACGCTGCCACACGTCGCCGCCAAACCGCCGCCGCCCGCCGCCGCCTGCCGCCGCCGTCCCGCCGCCAGTGGCCGGCGCGACCGACCGCCCCGGCGGGCCAGCCTCACCGCGGCCGCCACCGGTGCGTCCTGCCGCCGCCACCCTTGCCGCCCCGCCGTCGCCGATCCGGCGAAGCTACAGTCCCGGCGGCGGCCTCCGCCACCGCCGCCACTCTTCGGCGGCGCCAGCAGACGCCGCCGTGTCCGCTGCCTTGGCCGCGACCCACAGCAGCCGCCCCCACCGCCGACCCGCCTCCCCTCCCCCCCCCCTTTCTCAGCCGCCGCCGTCTCCTCCGAGGCCATGTCCACCGCCATCACCACCGCCGCCGCACAGGCCGCGACCAGAGTCGGTGTCAACGCGCAGGCGGCGGGGGCGGGGTTTTGCCGCCGGCCGCGAGGGTTGCCCTTCGCGGCATCGGTAGTGGCGGCTGGGGTCTCTCCCGCCCCCCCACGTGCTCTGGGGGCATTTATTGGAGAAGTCGCGACCGCCAACCAGTCATATTACTGATAACACCCGGGTACACGAGCAGAACAAAACGGACATGGCTCTGATCCAATGAAAATCGTCTCTAAACACCTCGCCGCAGGACGGAAACACTCAACCTCGGACGTCGAGGCCGGTCGCTGCTGTCCTCACCATTCCGCGCTGACAGTGATCTCTCCTGAGTGCACCAGGGGCGAAGCCCCTTCTGAATTCGTGAAATTGCGTCATTACAGTGATACACAAGTCTGAGACTTTGCCGAGTGAGCTTGATTCTCGTTGTCTTAGCCGTCGTACATGCCATCCGAACTGAATAATTGTATCTCCACAACCCCGACAGGCCATTCCAAGTCGTAGGCTCCGGTTTCGAAGGGGCACCACACTGTGTCGCCCCCAAATCGCTTGAAGGTAACCTAAGAAGCGCGATGGCAGAACCGCCGAAAATCGTGCTCCAGAGACGTCGGCAGGACCGTCGTTCACCTCATCCTGCACCTCAGACTCAGTTGGCGACTCGACAGGTACGCCGTCGAATTCTCCAGCGGTGGCAAGCTTGTCAAAGACGTTGAGCAAGTCCAGCTCAGGGCTCCCGCGAGGTGGGCCCATTTTGTTCCCGTCGTCGTTGTTGGTGTCGGTCACTCCGTCATCGAAGCCGCATCCGTCGCTTGTGCCAGCTGAAGCGTTGTCCCTCCACCTTTCCACCACGGGGTCTGCCGCACCGCTCGCAGCGCCACCGGCAATGTCCGACTTAAGTTCGTCACCAGATTGGCACCAGTGAAAGGCGTCTGTCTTGACGATGTGCGCGAGTGTTTTTCTCCGCACGTTACATCTGCAGCAAAACAGATGCCGTCTGCTTGTTGGTGTTGTCCCACATATTTTTGACGAGGTCGTGACGCGCCTCGTTCAAGGATGTGTCGGCCTCGATGACGTTACCGCGCAGCAGAAGCTCAGCAAGGAGGTGGTACGCCAAGGCGTGGAACTTTGTAGTTTGTACCGCGCCGAAGAGCGTGACCACGTACTTCGTGACAAAGTCAAACGACTCCTTCGACAAAGTCTTAGCTTCCACCTCGTTTATCTTGTATCCCTCCTCCTTGTTGTCCCTAAATAGCTTGCCCATGAAGGCGGCTGCACGAAAGACGACTTCGAGAACAACATCGTGCGTCGGCTTGCTGCCAAATGCAACCTTGGACTCAGCGCTGGTGGTGACAAGGTTCGGCACTGGGGCGAAGTCCTCTGCTTCCTCTCCGGCGGACATCGAGTTGTCGGTCCCGGCGTCTCTGTAGGTGGCGTCGCTGGAGACACTGGCCGTGTCGTTTGACAAAGCGCTCGATGCGTTCAACGATTCGCCGCTGGGGGCACGGGTGTCGGACGTGGAGCTTCCAGAGTCGCCTGCGACCCGCGCACTGCAACCAGCCGTTGTGGCGCGGCGAGAGCGCTTGCTGCGGCCGCGCGCTGCTGCCTGCCGTGCTCGTTTTTTTCCGAGGTCGACGGGTGCTGTTGAATGCTGTTGCGGACGAGACACCATTCCTGCCACCATAAACTTCAGCACCAATAGACCGTGACGCCACGATTTCTCCGTAAAGGTGGCCTTCTTATTGCCCTTGGTGACAAGGTAGCTGCGCACAGCGTATTGGAAAAATAAATGGAGCACAATGCAGAGAAGCAGCTTTCTGAATGCAACCAGGTAGCCTTGTGTTCGTGGTTATGGTCCTCGCCAACGCGCCAAGGACACACGAAGCGGCGAGGCACCCACTCGAACATTCCTCGCGGCAGACCAGTCGGCGCCGCGCACTCGCAATCTGTTGACAATGGCGACCCAACAAGCTGCACACGGAGAAAAACAACGTACCCGGGAGCCGTGGTGGAAGCGTCTGGCAGGCGGCGTTCATACCGAGCGTGTTCGGCCATCGCCACAATCGCCTTACGCCAGAGGCCAATTCGGGACATGCCGCCTTTACACAGCACCTGTAACAGAGCGGGCATCGTAATTTCAAGTACACAAACAATACCGATTATCATGACCTGGGACGCAACGAACAGTTCGCATGTAAAATGACACTCGGCGCGCATGCAAGAGCAGAGCGCGGGTGCGGGCGTCAAAGGTTAGCAACTCATTGACACTGACATTGCCATTTCTGACTGTGAGGACAATATAAGCGGCAAAAGGATCACGCAAAACAGGGCGCTCATACAGACATGGGACAGCTCGAAGAGGAAGAGGACACATATATGGAGGAGGTCGAACCCGAATATGTCATACATGTCCCGGATGCCAGTGCAAAGACCGTGAACTGCCGCCAGCAACAAGCAATGGTAACATTGGACGTATATGCCGAAAGCTTCTCCAGCCTGGCGGCGCTGCCATCACTCTTGAACAAGTTGGCAGACAACAGCTGCGCCTCGACGTTACAGAGCTTCTCTCGTTGGAGTTGGTCGCGGTGGGGATAACCCGACTGGCTCTTTTCCAGCATGCAATGACTTCACTGGTACATGCAACCAATCATCCTCAGTCCACGGAGGTGCCGCTCCTCGGGCTGGTACGCGGCGTACAGCACGATGCGCGGGACCACCTACACTGCTCCCTCCCCTGGCAGGACCCAAAGGACCCCAGTTTGACTGGCGGCGATGACGTCGTGCAGGAGATCGACCAAACAGCGCTAGAGCACCTCATTCCTTAGCATCCGCGCGCGCGTCTTCTCCTCATCACTTTAGTTCTTTGGCTTGATCATGGGGCTGAAGCCGACGGTCATCCACTTCACCTTAACGGTGAAAATGCAAGGGAAAAGTACCCGGATTGGGTACACGAAAACAGATGCAAACAGAAACGGCAAGCACGTGTACAAGCAACAGCCAAAAGAAATCATTGCGCACGGGTAAGGCGGGGATCAAGTACGCGTCAGGCCGGATGAGCGGCACACGAGACCTCGACACCCAAGCAAGAGCGTCAGCCTAAACCAAAGACGTGGTATGCACACTTACTCTCATTCTTGGACACCATAGTAGCGTCGAAGGAGAATTGCCTCGCCATGGTAAAGACCTTCAGTGGCTTGCCATTGAGGAAGCGGCCGGCGTGCATTAGATCGACGTCATCCTGCTCGCGGAGGTACACATCGCTGTCAAGCGACCCGGACGGGAGGACTGACCCGTCGGCGGCAAACTTGCGTTGGCCACGCACGCAGCGCGACGTGGCGCGCTTGAAAGTGTTGAATGCCGCGCGCGTGAATTCACGGCTGTAGAATTTGTTGACGTCCTCGCAATTGCCAATATCCGACACGTGCGACCGCTGCTCAGCCAAACAGCGTGAGGTCTCGCCCTTCAGCGAGTTGACGAATGATGTATCGGGTGTCAGAGCCGTCTCCAGAAGCCAGACTGCGACCTCCAGCTCCGCTTGTGCCGCCAACACAACAGCGTTGATGCGCTTGCGCAGGTTGGTATTCTTGCGAGGCCTTGCCGGCGCCTGACCCGCCGACCATTTGGCAGTCGCCGCTGAGAAATAAAACACCGCCGCCACCGGTGCTGCAGAGCATCCTCCGGCCGAGGTGTCGCCGTCCGAATCGCTGCCTTGATCCTCCATAAGCTCCTCCAAGACCCTTCCAAGTGCGGCCACTTCGGCGTAGCGCTGTGCGAGGAGAGCCGCCCGCTCAGCTCGCACAGTCGTTTGGTAGTCCTCGGCTCTCGCGTTTTGTGACAGGCCATTGCCACCGGCGGACATTGCAAAGAACCGCATGTCCTTGAGTGCGCTTGTGTCGAACGCCGACGACTGAGTTGCTGACGACGGGACGAGCAGTCGCGTCCGCTGCATGTCGCCGAATTCCTCGTAGTAGCTGCGCACTTTCTCAGCGGTTGTGCGCAAAACCGGCACGGATGGCGCATTGGACGGTGTCGTCGAACAGGTAGACACTACAACAGCGCCGTATTGGCATCCAGGTTGCGCACCGTTGCAGAGAACAGAATCCCGCCCGTCGACATGTTGACGGAAAAAGGAGAAGCTCATTGGCGTTGCCGCGGTTTTCTGCGCTTCGCGCGATGCAGGAGGGACAGCCGACAAGGTGGGCGGCTCGACAGAGGGCGCCTCTGCGGTTTAGCCCATCTCCTTCTGGTGCTGGTTCATGAGATGCTGGACGGAATGTCCGTGACGCACAAACCGCCGAAGGCAGTGTGGGCAGCGGTTATCGCCTTCTCTTTCAATGTCAGCGTCCATCATGAACGACCGCAAGTTCGCGTGTTAGGTCGTTGCGACACAGCGTCACTAAGTAGAGAAGAACGGCTGTGGCTGGAGCCGCGCCACGAGCTTCGTCGGTGACGGCGGCCGCAGTCTCCGATCGGGGCCGCCGACAGACCCAACTAGTGGTCGTGCCAGAGGGGACAGCCTGCCGCCGCCGCGGCTAACCGCGACGGGCTTTTGCAGTTGCGGTCGCCGTCGACGCAGCGGCGAGGGCGGTAACGCAAGCCGTCGCAAAAGAAGCGGCGGCGGTATACGCATCGGCGCGGCGTCCGCGGGTGTCATCAACTGCTCTATCCGCTGCGAACAGCGGCACACCTTGGCGCTGCCATCCCATGCAGAGGCCAGAACAGCTGCCGCACACAGCGAGGGCGGCGCTTGCCACCGACGCCTGCCTCTTCGGTGGCGGCGGCCGCCGTTTTTGACTAGGACCGACCGACCCAACTCGTGGTCGTGCCGGAGGCCGCAGCCGGCCGCCGCCGCGGCTAACCGCGACGGACCGTCGCAGGTGCGGCCGCGGCCGACGCAGTGGTGAAGGCGCCAAAACCAGCCGCTGAAGAAGAAGCGGTGGCTGTTCCTGCGTCGGCGGCGGCGACAGTTGTCGCCTGGTGACCGCGCCGCCGCCGACGGCGGAAGACCTCGCACAGGACTTGAAATGGCCTCGCCACCCCGGCCGCGGAGACGGTGTTGGGCCGCACAGTTAGCCTTTCCTCCTCCACACCGGCGCCGCTCCTACGGCAGAGCACCGGGACCACGCGTGTCGCGGGTGGTCTAGTCTTCAGTTGCTGAAGCTCTGGTGCCCGTTGCGGTCGAGGCGCGAAGTGTCAGGGAGCGTCGTGGCAGGAGTCGAATTGAATCCGAGTTTGCCGGAAGCGGATATTCTGGCCGCGAGGGAGCAAGCGCCGTTTACTCAACGCAAGACTGCTCTGAGTAATTTTTAGATGTCAATTTGATTTAGTCCAAGCCCTACCATGCGTATATTGTGAGTAGCTGTTTTCACAGGTGTAACTGTCTGAGCTCCCGTACCCGTAGGCAGCAAGGCGGCTGGCACCCACACTCAAATAAACAATTGAGTAGAGAGCCGTGGGTATCTATCAATTCCGACCGACAGCGGAGTTAAAGCCAGAAGAGCGCGCCATTTGAGTGCAATTTCAGCTCCGCTAAGTACCAGATGATCTTTGGACTTGATTTAAATACTACAACGGCTCTAGTTGGCGTGGATTCTCCGAACCGTGGTGAACTCGCCAAGAGGCGCCCGATAGAATTCTCACGCGAGCCGTTGAACACGCCGCAAACAGGGTGACTCACGTGACGGAAGCGATCCGACATGCTTGGGAAAAATAGGCGCTTGGCGCTGGTCAAGGTCGGCAGCTGATCCAAGTCATTCAATTTGAGAATTGATTTGTCCCCGTGTTCTCAAGGTATATTTCGTATTGATACACGTGAAGTTATACGTGGCCAGCACTTGAACTCGAATTAAACCATTTGTACATACCGTGCCCGAAGCTGAAAACGATACTTACGATAGGGCCTGATTCAGTCCGGATGCTAATGCGAGTGAAGACACGCTAGTTCCTCACCGATAGTACGATCTGGGTACAGAGATGTCACAGCGCGCCTTTTGACTGCCGTGCTTTCTTGTGCCACTTTGGCACTTCGTCTTGCTCCATCTGTCGGCTCCACCCGTACCCACCTTTTTCAGCCAACCCCAGCGGAATGCCCCGGCCGGCAGCAGGCATCAGCCACCCCTACATGTGGATTTTTGGGACGTCGGCTGTTGTGAAGCGGCATTTCCAGCACGGTTTTTGGGCGCCTCCTCGCTTCCTTTTGCGTCTGACAATGGCGCCAACGATGATGACAGGTATGCAACAAGCGGCACTGTGACAAACTCGAAAACACTCACGATACATGGCGCCACCGACGAGACGGACGACGCGTTGTCCCCCCAAAATGTATATCACGCGACGGCAATCTTAGCAGAGCCGTGACAGCCGCTGCAGGCGGAGAGACCGCCCCTCCTCCGCGACGATGACGGCGGCGGCCTCTTCGTTTGATGGCGGTTCGCAGTCTTCGTTAATGACGAGCGTGTTTGTAAGCTCGACAGGTACGCCTGCGTGGAGTGGTTATTCTTTGGCACAGCTGTCCCGAGCAAGTGGCTGATAAACAGTTGTGTTCCACCAATGTAGGCGCTTAAACCGCTTTACATGTCATCCCAGCCCTGCATGTCCTTCTCGCTCTTGGTCTGCACCCTAACTGTAGTACTACGCCGAGGCGTTGTACTCGCGGCTGTGGGCGCTGGTGCTCGGAAGCCGGGTGGTCGGTGGTGTGTCGCCTTTGTGGCGTGCCACTGCGGCGTGTGAGCGCGTGCGGCGCACGTGTCTGGGTGAGCTCGTCGGATTGTCCGGTGCTGA
>Ga0209831_1003807_pt1 | contig 12222 bp, 11 predicted proteins | sample Maine_Asex4_meta_FD_187451 | JGI IMG/M metagenome (GOLD analysis project Ga0209831, IMG submission 187451) | Marine algal microbial communities from Maine, USA - Maine_Asex4_metaG (SPAdes) (version 2) | ecosystem: Host-associated > Algae > Red algae > Unclassified | place: Maine, USA | collected...
CACCGTGGTATCGGCACCGGTAGCTGCGGCCCCGATGTCCTCTCGCAGTACGAGATCCCAACCGGTCGACACACCTTCGCGTACCGCCTCTCCACGACCTAGCTGCGATCAGTCGACGCTGATGCCGGTGGTGCTGTTGAGGCCCTCGACCGCACCCTGATCACCGGTGCTCGGTGTTCCCTGCGGTTCGAACATCATGATCTGCGTGCCAGGCGCAGCCTCGGGGCAGTGCTCGACGCCGCTGGGCACCACGTAGGTGTCGCCGGGACCGAGAACGACCGGGCCGACGTCACGCAGATGGATCGTGAACTGCCCGGCGGTGACGAGGAAGAACTCGTCGGTGTCAGCATGGGAGTGCCACGTGTGGCGGCCCTCGCACTTCGCGATACGAACGTCGTAGTCGTTGACCTGTTGCACGATGCGGGGCTCGTAGATGTCGTCGAAGGAAGCAAAGGTCTGATCGAGATTGCGCACGGCGGTCATGAAACAAGGCCGATTGAGCTCGGGCGCCAGGCAGCCATCTCGGGCACGGAGAGCAGCATCGCCGCCGCACCGTTCTCGTCGGTGAGATTGTCAATGCGATCACCGATCCAGTCGAAGAGACCCTGGGTCGCGACGGCCTGGAAGAGCAACCAGGCGATGAAGAGGAACACGGCGAGGCCGATCCCGATCTTCGCGTAGCGCACTGCCTTACTGGTGTACTCGCTGATCAGCGGCGTGAAGCTGCGCACCGCAGTCGTGGCTCGGGCCGAGAACTCGTCAGCCGCACGATCGAGTTCCTGGCGTGCCACCGTGCGGACCTCGGCGATGATTGCTTGGGCATCCTGGCGGTTGTAGCCGCCGTACTGCTGCTCGCTGACCTGCTGTGCCTGGCCCACCGGGCGCTCGGCGATCGCGCTTGCTTCGGCTCGCGTCAACTCCGCGGTGCTCGGAGGTGCGCGGCGGATGTCGGTCCAATCCAGCCCGTCCCACCAGCGCAACCGTTCACGGCCGTCCGGGTCGGGATACCACCCTTCGCGCGGAGCATCGATGATGCGCATGATCAGGTGCCGCCGCTGCGGTGCTCGGCTCGATCAGGCTCGGGCAGCTCGACCCGGTCGTTGTCTTCAGGAATTGGCAACCCGTCCTTCGGCCGGACGTCGTCGCCGGAATCCTCGGGACGGATCGTCTCAGCGAACGCGGCAACCGTTCCGAGTAGCCCGGAGAACTCGGCGGGAATGACGAGCTTGGTGGCGCGGCCATCACCGATCTTCTCCAGCGCTGACAGATACTCGACGGTCAAGACGTTGTGGTCGGTGTTCGCGTCCTTGATGCCTGTGAGCCGCGCCTTCGCAGCGAGACCCTCACCCTGGCCGAGCATCTCGAGGCGAATCTTGTTCGCGTGAGCACGGAGCTGAATTGCTTCGGATTCACCCTGCGCGTCGAGGATCGCAGCTTCCTTACGACCGGTCGCCGACAGCACTGCCGCCTGCTGCTCACCGTCGGCGCGAGCAATCGCCGCTTCCTGGTAGCCCTTGGCTTCGGTGACCGTGGCTCGACGATCGCGCTCAGCACGCATCTGCGCGTGCATCGCAGACACGATGTCCGGCGGCGGATCGATGCGCTGGATCTCGACACGGACCACTCGCACACCCCACTTGTCGGTCGCATCATCGAGGACCTCACGCAGTTGCGTGTTGATCGTGTCGCGCGACGTGAGCGCCCGGTCGAGTTCCATGTCGCCGATCAGGTTTCGGAGGTTGGTCTGCGCGAGCTTCGTGATCGCGGTGAAGAAGTCGGCGATGTTGTAGACGAGGCGCTGCGGATCCGTGGCCTCGTAGTAGACGACAGCGTCGACGGACACGACCACGTTGTCAGCAGTGATGACTTCCTGCGGCGGGACGTCGACGACCTGCTCACGCATGTCGATGAGCTGCATCGTCTCGATGAACGGCAGAATCAGGTTGAGACCTGGCTCGCGGGTTGCCTTGTATTTGCCGAGACGCTCGACGAGACCGCGCTGGTACGGCCGGACGATCTTGACGGCACCGACGAGAACGGCGATGCCGATCAGCGCGATGACGCCGACGACGATGGCGATGGGGTTCATGGTTGCTCCCTAGCTGGACGGATTTGGCGGAGTTGGCGGATCGGACGGCTGCGGATTGCGCAGCGGTGGTCCTTCGGGCGCGCTGGCGGGCGGCGCTGCGTTGATGGCTTCGACCATGACACGGGTGCCGTGCATCTCGATGATCTGAACGTGGGTCCCCGCAACGATCTTGACCGCACCGGCAGTCAACGCGCTCCAGGTTTCGCCTTCGACCTTGACTCGCCCGCCACGGTTGGTGTCGTCGGGGTCGATGGTGGCGGTGACGATTGCGGGCATGCCGATGAGGCGGTCAGCACCCACACCGGGGGCCATCTCGTTCTCGCCGGCGAACTTCATCACTCGCTTGTACAACCCGACCCACAGGAGCGCTCCGCCAATGATGAAGACCGCCCACTGGACCTCGATGGAGACGTCATAGAAGCCGAGCAGCGCGGCGACGAAGGCCGACACAGCGAACGGCAGCAGCACGAACGACCCGGCGAGGACCGTGAGCTCGATGGCGGCGAAGAAGACGCCGATCGCCAGCCAGACCCATGGCCACAGGTTGAGGTCGATCCCCAAGTCGAGTACCGCTGAAACCATGCGATCAACCTAGTGGCGTTCCGATGCGGAGTCGATCGCGGCCGCCACAACGTCATGCCCGCTGCCAGCTTCGACGCGCGCAGCCCCGGTCAGGCGGGGCGGATTCGCAGGGGAGTCTCGCTCGGCGAGGTCAGGCACGCACCGGTCTCACAGTCGAACCGCCAGCCGTGCAGTGTGCAGACGAACTCCTCGGCGCCGGCATCGTTCGTCACGATCTCGCCGAACGCCTCGAGGTCGGCGTCGCGGTGCGGGCAGCGCCGTTGCACGACGAACTCACCGACCTGCACGTCTGGTTCGTCGCTGTGGACCCCGCCGCCGGCAGCCAGTTCGAGCTTGCGGACCACTTCGGCCTCGGCACGCTTCATTCGCTCACGCGACAGTGACTTCAAGAAGTTGTAGACGTACTCGTTGAACTCGCCGTCGCGCCAGGCCGTGAATCGACACGACAGCAGCAACGAGTTGCTCCAATCGACGGCACGTTTCGCGGCGACGGCCTCGACGAGGTCGCGCGAGATGTCGAATCGGAAGGAGAACGGTTCGCCGTCGTGCGCACGCACCTCGCCGTTCGGGAAGTCGACGAGGATCGCCAGGTCGCCGGCATTGATCAGCACGTTGGCGCCGACCATCGACCGCAACGTCGGTGCCAAGTCGAGAAGTGGCTCCCACCAGCTCTGCAGTTCGGCCAGCAGATCGATATCGAGCGCGCTCCAACCGGCCTTCATCTCGTCGAGCCAGGGCAGCCAGTCAGCCTGATACCGCTTGAGGTAAGCCCGTTTCTCGGAAAAGATCGCATCGACGTCGGCGACCGGCATGGGATGTGAGGACTCGATGCCCGAGGGGGTGATGTCGATCGTTGTGCCGGGAACGTTGAGCACACCGGTGCGGCCGGCGTCGTCGAGCATCGCGAGAAAGACGGTCTGGTCGGGAAAGATCGACGCCTCGTTGCCGTCGATCATGTTCAATCCGAACAGATCTGGGTCGAGGAACGCCGGTGGTCCAGCACTGGGCACGACGGCGCGCGCCCCGACCTTCTCGACGAAGCGCATCGCCCGGGCGAACTGGGCGTTGACCTTGGCACGGCACTGGCGCAGCTTCTCGTCGGCGGGCATCTCGTAGACCATCGGGTACCAGATCGCACCGGAGAACTGCAGCCAGTGCAGGTCGACCGGTCCGTGCGAGGCGAGTTGGCCGAGGTCATGGGTGCGGCAGTCGTTCTGGTTGACGACGATGGCATCGTCAGCCATCACGACGAGCGCCGAGTCGCCGCCCGGGCCGTCGGTGATCGACGATTCGATGTGAATCGCGACCTTCAGACCGGGCGCGATCTCCAGTTCCTCGGTGTCGACGGTCGGGATGAAGTTGGTGAACCCGTGCTTGGCCAGCGTCCGCCGCTGCTCGCGAGTCGGGAAACCCGGGAGCAGGATCGGGATGTCGCGACGAAGGTGCTGATCGAGCCATGCCTCGTCGTGATGGTCTCCGTGGAGGTGCGACACGTAGAGAAAGTCGGCGTTCTCGATCCGCTCGGTCAGGTCGCTGCTGAGCTGGTCGTTGCGCGGGAACGGGAACCAACCACCGAAGAACGCCGGCTCGAACCACGGGTCGCAGAGGATCGAACCTCCCGCGGTCTCGATGAGCATTCCCGCATGGCCAATGGACGTCGCACGCATCGGAATCAGGCTACGCGCACGAACCGAGCGGACACCGCAATCAGGTGGTCGAAAATCAGGTGGTCGAAAACGAAGCAAGCAGCACCCGCCGAGGCAGATGCTGCTTGCTTCACGAAGTCAAGGCGAGTCAGGCAACGGGCGGGTCGGTGAACTGCTGGCCGGACCGTGACACGTGCTCGGTCCAGGCGCTGCCATCCCAGTAGCGCAACTCGTAGCGACCAGAGGGGTCGGCGTACCAACCTGCAGGCACACCCGATTCTGTTGTGGCGGCACCAGCGCCGGCAGCGGCACCGGCGGCTGCGTCGCCGGCCTGGTCGGCTGCTCCGCTCGCTGCGTCGGAAACTGCATCGGTTGTTCCGGCGGCTGCGTCGCTGGCCTGGTCGGCTGCTCCGCCGGCTGCGTCGGAAACTGCATCGGTTGTTCCGGCGGCTGCGTCGCTGGCCTGGTCGGCTGCTCCGCTGGCGGCGTCGGAAACTGCATCGGTTGCTCCGGATGCTGCGGCTCCGGCGTGGTCGGCTGCTCCGCTGGCGGCGTCGGTTGCCTGGTCGGTGAGGCCGGATGCGGCGTCGGCTGCGTCGGTTGCTCCGCTCGCTGCGTCGCTGGCCTGGTCGGCTGCTCCGCTGGCTGCGTCGGTTGCCTGGTCGGCGAGTCCGCCGACAGCATCGCCGGCACTGCCGAGCCCGCCAGCGGTGGCTGCGCCTGCTGCACCGACCACCCCTGCTGCGCCGGCACCGAAGCCGCCGGCACCCTCACCGGCGTCGGCTGCGACATCGACGTCGGCTGCGACATCGGAGCCGCCCGAATCCGAATCGGCGTCGTCGGAGTCGGCTGCGACATCGGAGTCGTCGGAGTCAGAATCGGCGTCGTCGGAGTCGGCTGCGACATCGGAGCCGCCCGAATCCGAATCGGAGTCGGAATCGCCGTCAGAGCTTTCGGGAGCCGCGGCCCAGCCTGCTGGCTCCTCATCGCTCGAGTCGTCCGACATTGCATCGTCGGAGCCGCTCATCGAGGCGGCATCGGCATCGGGATCAGTCTCCGAGTCGGCCGTGTCGTCAGAGCCGCCCATCGTGGCACCTGCGACGCCACCTGCGACGCCACCGGCGGCGACCGCAGCTGCAGCGACACCGGGAACGACGACAGCGTCATCGCCATCGCGTGCGCCGGCGGCGCCATCACCACGGCTCAGATAGGCCACGATGTTCGTGCCGGCGGCGACGATGGACACGACGTTCCAGCCCTCTGCTGACTTCTCCGTGAGCAGCGGCGCAAGTGAATCTGCGTCGTAGGACGAGGCGGTAACCGATGAAAACTCCTGCATGGCAGCCAGCGTAGACGACTCATCTGCCGTGACGCGATCCTCCGCCGGCCATTCGCGCAGAATCTGACCGCCCGGACCCTCTTGATCGTGCAGTGCGAGCGCGGTGCAACCGAAGCGAGGTCAGTTCTCGACCGGTGGCAGGCCCTCGGTGAGCGCATGCACGTCGGCATCTGCGGCAGCACCATCGAAGGTCAGTTCACCTCCGCTGAGCGCGATCACGCGCTCGCTGTCCGCCACGCTGCTCAGCTCGTGAGTCGCGACGATCAGGGCGGCGCCGTCGGCGTGAGCTGAACGGAAGAGATCGAGCAAGGCGGCCCGGCCGGTGCGATCGAGACCGACGAACGGTTCGTCGACGACCATGATCTCGAACGGTCGAACAAAGGCCATCGCGATCGCTGCCTTCTGCTTCAAGCCGCGACTGAAGGTCATCGGCAGATCATCAGCACGGTCGACGATTCCGACAGCATCGAGCAGGTCGATGGCGTGCTGCTCCCACGCGTCGGTTCCATGGAGTCGGGCGATGAACTCGAGATGCTCCCAGACACTCAGGTCGTCGTAGAAGACCGGTTCGTCAGCGAGATACGACAGCGCTGAGCGCGCCTCGATCGACCCGAGCGCATGGCCCCCGATCGTCGCCGTGCCGCCGGACGGTTCGAGCATGCCGGCCAGCATCCGGATGAACGTGGTCTTGCCGCTGCCGTTGTGGCCGATCAGCGTGATCCGTTGGCCCGACGCCACGTCGATGTCCAGGGGCGCGAGCGCAGTCGCCTCGCCGTAACTCTTGGTCAGCCCCGCTGTCGAGACGATCGACGCGCTCATGATGTTCGGCGCGCCATCGCGCAGCCGCCGTTCTGCTGGTGTCGTTTGGTCCGGCTCGTCATGACGTTGCTGCTGCCTTCTGTTCTCGGCCCGCTGCGAAGAACGCCCGGATCTTCACGCCCCACGCATCCCGACGACGAATCCACACGAGAGCGAGGGCAATGACGAGGACGATTCCCAACGCGGCCCGGATGGCAGTCGCCGCAGTCGGGTCCGCACGGATCGCGAGCAACGGCAGGACACCCAACGCGCTGATCGCCACCGGCATGAACGTTGCGAACGCATTGCTGAACCCGGCGAACTCGGGCGGGACAAAGGAGACTTCGGCGTCGCGCGGTGTGCCGAGCAGCGTCGTGTCCGCAACCGCAATCGGTGTCGCCGCGTCGAGCACGGCGCCCACAGCGGGCCCGAGGGCGCCTGCCCACGCGATCGGAATGCAGATCGCGTAGGCCGCAGCGGCGTGGGACGGTTCGACGGCGGTCGCAGCGGCCGCGCCGATGAGGCCGGCGAACGCGAGCAGCACTGCGGGTGCGGCGAGGTGGTAGGTGAAGAGGTGTCCACGTTGGATCGGGACGCTGTCGGTGACATCAGGGCGATCGACTTCCTGGGACAGCGGCTCGATCGATTCCATGCCGAGGAGGAACAGCGCAGCGAGGAGTCCGACGAGCAGCAGCAGGGAGGCCGTTGCTGCGAGCGAAGCGCAGACCCCGGCGACGACGGCAAGCGTGGTGATCCGGATGACGCGGGCGAGTGGGAGACGCCGCAGGGACCGCAGCCCCCGACGAAACACGAACATTGGTGTTGACGAACCGCCGATGCTGCGCCGACGACCGCCCGCAGCCGACGATCCACTTGTGAACCGGCCACTGAACCAGCCACTGAACCAGGGCGACGAGCGCAGCGTCTCGGCGCGGAGCTGGCGGCGCAGGAGCACGACCGTGCGGAGGTCTTGCACCGTTGCCGCGAATCGAAGCTGCGACACGAGGCGTCCGCGGCGAACGAGCGGTTCGATACGCAACCGTCCGGCGAGGACCAACGCGAGGACCACTGCAGCGCCGACCACCACGACGGCCACGACATCGACACCCCGCTGACGGATGCCCCACAGGGCGATGCTGCCGGCCAGGTTGGCAGGGCCGACCCGCACAGATCCTGCGGAATCGGTCCAGGTGGCGGACACCGCCAACGCCTGCCAGCCGAGGAGGGCCGCACCGATTGTGGTGGCAGTCCAGCGGGGGAGACGCAGCGTGTGGCCGAGCATGGCGCTGGCAACGAAGGTCGCGCCGGTGAGCGCGCCGAACGCGGCACCGGCTGCGGCCCACGCAACACGGGAGCCCTCCACCTCCCGCGCAACGAACTGCCCGAGCACGCCGACGGGCAGTGCAATCGAGAACATCGCCGACCGGAGCCGCTGGACCACCGGTCGCAGCAGGACGTCGCGTCGTTCGACCGGTGCGAGCAGGAGGTGGGACACATCGGCGACTTCGATCGAGACCGGTCCGCCATCGGCGCCGCTGCGCATCCCCAGCCCGCAGGCAATGACGATGACCAGGCCAGCAGCCGACGGGCCGCGAGTGACGAGATCGTTGCGGGTGACGTCGTCGCCGATCACACCGCCGATCGCGTCGGATGCGAGCACGATGCCGATCAAGCCACCGAGTGCGAAGAGATACACGCGATAGGCGACATCGAACCATTCGGTGTCGCCGAGCCGGCGGCGCTGCCGTGTACGCCGCAGGTCGCGCAGGGCAGCGCGCTGTTGAGGTGCGGTCATCGCTGCGCGACGCTACCGCTCCACGACTCAGCCACGAGTCCCCACCAGTGCGGTGAGAAGGATGGGTGGGTCGCGGTTGGTTCCGTCGATGGAGCGAGCAGAATGCAACCATGACGTTCGCGAAGCCCTCCCGACTCGCCGCCATCATGCTGACCACAGGGCTCGCCGTGGCCGCATGCGGAGCAAGTGACACCGGCACCGGCGCTGCTCCGGACGCCGCAACCGAGAACGCCTCCGACGAGACCACCTCCGAAACGGCGGCGCCGAGCGAGACAGCTGCCTCGGCCGATGGGTCGGGTGCGGCGCTCGAGTTCTCCGCGTCACTCGACACCACCGGGGACGCGCTCGTGCCGTTCGAAAATCCCAGCGGCGACCCTGCGGTGGGTGTCACTGCACCGATGATCGTCGGCCAACAGTTCGACGGTACCGACATCACGATCGGCGGCCCGACCGACGGCCCGACGATGCTCGTGTTCCTCGCCCACTGGTGCCCGCACTGCAACGACGAGATCCCCGAGATCGTCGAGCTGCGTGACGCCGAGTCGCTGCCGGACGCCTTGAACATCATCGGCATCAGCACCGCAGCGGTCCCTGACCGGGACAACTTCCCACCCTCGCAGTGGATCCTCGACAAGGACTGGACCTGGCCGGTCCTTGCCGACACCGAAGCAGCGGACGCCTTCCAGACCTACGGCGGAACCGGGTTCCCGTACACGGTGATGCTCGACAGCGACGGCTCGGTCATCGCCCGCAAGAGCGGCAACGAGTCAGCCGACCAGATCCTCGACTGGATCGTCGGCAACACCTTCACCGCCTGACGCCCAAGCTCTGATCGGAACGCATCGACTCGCTCGCGCTGGCCTGCGTCGGACTCACGGCTCGCCCGTGCGCCAGCTGCGCTCGTCAACCGGCCCAGGTCGGTGGCAGGACCGTGTGGTCGGTCACGGCGCAGTTGTCTCCGAACACCACGTAGCGGTCGAAGCCGCGCAGGAACCATCGATCGTGGGTCACCGTCACGACGGTCCCGTCGAACTGCTCGAGGCCGACTTCGAGTGCCTCGGCTGACACCAGGTCGAGGTTGTCCGTCGGTTCGTCGAGCAGCAGCAACGTGGCTCCGGACAGTTCGAGCAGCAGGATCTGAAAGCGCGCCTGCTGCCCGCCCGACAGCGTCTCGAACGGTTGGGCCGCCGCGCCCTGCAACTCGTAGCGGCGCAGCATGCCCATTGCCCTGCTCAGGACCACGTCATGGTCGTGCAGAATCGCCGTCAGCTCCCGACCCATCCACTCCGGATGCTCGTGGGTCTGGTGGAACAGGCCGGGGATCACGCCCGCCCCGAGCCGGCACACACCGGCATGACTGACCGCAGCGCCGACACCGGTGTCTCCACCCACGCCGGTGTCCGTCGGCTGCGGTGCTCCCTGCGACGATGCGGAATCGAGCAGTCGAAGGAAGTGGCTCTTGCCGACACCGTTGCCGCCGAGCACCGCGACGCGTTCGCCGTACCACAGCTCGAGGTCGAACGGATCGGTCAGTCCGGCGATGTCCAACTGCTCGCAGATCACCGCGCGTTTACCCGTCCGCGCGCCACGCAGCTGGATATCGATCTTCTGGTCGGCGATGTCGACCGGCCGCTCGTTCTTCTCGACGAAGTGCCGCAACTTGGTCTCGGCGGCCTTGAGTTTCGGGGCGAACGTCTCACTGATCGAGGCACGTTGGCGCATCAGCTTGACGTAGTCCTCGAGCCGCTTGCGTTCGGAGTCGTACAGCGCACGGTCGTGTGCGCGGATGTTCTCGTGGTGCTCCTTCGCCTCTGCGTAGGTGGCGAAGGACCCGCCGTGGGTCCACGCGCCGGCGGCGTCGATCGTGACGATCTTGGAGGCACTGGCCGCGAGCAGCTCGCGGTCGTGGCTGATGAACACGACCGTCTTGCGGGTCTCGTTGAGCTGATGTTCGAGCCACCGCTTCGCCGGGACGTCGAGAAAGTTGTCGGGCTCATCGAGGACGAGCACATCGAACTCGCTGCGGAACAGCGACTCGAGTGCCAACCGCTTCTGTTCGCCGCCGCTGAACGTCGCGAGTGGCCGATCCGCAATGTGCTCGAATGCCTCGCCCACCGCCCGGGTCGTGCACTCGCTCCACAACACCTCGGCGTCGTAGCCACCGACATCGCCCCACTTCGTGATCGCATCGGCGTACGCCATTGGATCCTCGTCGAGGACCAGTTCGCTGGCAGCGAGGGCGGCCGCCGCAGCGACCAGTCGCGCCGGCGACACTGCAAGGAGCAACTCGCGCACGGTGTGGGCAGGGTGATCTGCGGTGCCGACGAGCTGATGCATCACGCCGAGTTGGCCGTCGATCGAGATCGTGCCCGAGGTGGGCGTGAGGTCACCGGTGATCAGCCGGAACAACGTCGTCTTGCCGACACCGTTCGCGCCGACGAGTGCAACGCGGTCACCGTTGCCGACGGTGAAGTTGATGTCGTCGAGCAACTCGTCGCCGCTCGGCAGTTTCCAGCCGACATGGCTGACCGCAATCGCTCCCATCCTGCGACTCTAGGAACGGTCCCACCCGTTTGCGTGCACCGATTTGCACGCGCCGCGTACATCCAGGTGCACGCAAACGTGGGGTTGGGGTCACGGGTTGGCGGCTGCGACGGCGCGTTCGATCACGGTGCGGACCGGGACGCCGAGTGCGGCGGCTGCTCGCGCTGCGTCGGCGAACTCGACCTTGACGCGATGTTCGGCGAGCTTGATGCCGATCGTGTGCCCGTCGATCTCGACGGTGGACATCTCGCGGGTCTGCGGCCAGCGCTCCGACGACGTGGAGCGCACCCCGAGGCTGCCGGTCTCGGCGACCAGGAGCGCGCGCAACTGGTCGCGCTGCGACGGGTCGCACAGGGCACTGACGATGTGGGCCGGCCGACCCTTCTTCATTACGATCGGTGTGACCCAGGCATCGTGTGCACCCGCTGCGAGCAGTGCGTCGACCGTGTGGGCGAGGACCTCGCCGGTGACGTCATCGACGTTCGCATCGAGCTGGATGATCGGCGCACCAGCACCAGCACCAGCACCTGAGCCCGGGCCGCTCGGTTCGGTGTCGACGACGACGGCCTGGACGACGTTGGCGCGGCTCGGTGGATCGGCCGTGCCGGCGCCGTAGCCGACGCTCTGAGATGTGCCCCGCGGCATCGGACCGAAGCTGTCGGCGAGCGTGACCATCAGCGCAACGCCCGTCGGTGTCGCGGTCTCGAGCGAGGTGTCCAGGCCGTGCGTGGGCGCGCTCGCCTCCGACAGCAGCGCCATGGTCGCCGGTGCGGGATGCGGCAGTTCTCCGTGGGCCGTGGTGACGATGCCGCTACCCAGACCGATCGAGGAACACGTCACCCGGTCGACGGACAGCAATTCGAGCGCAGCGCACACACCGACGACATCGATGATCGAATCGAGAGCACCGACCTCGTGCAGTTCGACGTCGAGCGGATCGATCCCGTGGATCGCGCCCTCCACCTCCGCCAATCGTTCGAACACCGCACGGGCTCGGGCTCGCACCCGGTCGGCCAGGTCCGCAGCGTCGAGCAACGCGAAGATCTCGCGTGCCGGACGATGCGGCACATGCGCGCCGTGATCAGCATCATGCAGCCCGTCGTGCGTCACGATGTTCGCCCACGTCGCCCCGACGCCGCAGCGCTGCACCTGCTCGAAGAACAACGCGTACCCGTCGACACCCAACCCGGCAATCGCATCGGCGACCCCGTCAGGGTCGGCGCCTGCGTCGATGAGCGACGCCAGCAACATGTCGCCCGCGACGCCCGCATGGCAGTTGAACCATGCCGACCGCGCCGGCCGCGCCGGCCGTGCCGACCGTTCCGACCGTGCCGTGTTCGTCACCGGCACATCCGAGCAATCGCACACGCCGCGCCGAAACCGTTGTCGATGCCGACGACCGTGATGCCCGACGCGCACGACGCATGCA
>Ga0209831_1003814_pt1 | contig 12210 bp, 14 predicted proteins | sample Maine_Asex4_meta_FD_187451 | JGI IMG/M metagenome (GOLD analysis project Ga0209831, IMG submission 187451) | Marine algal microbial communities from Maine, USA - Maine_Asex4_metaG (SPAdes) (version 2) | ecosystem: Host-associated > Algae > Red algae > Unclassified | place: Maine, USA | collected...
TGATGATATCATGTATCTGGATTCGGATCTGACCTCGTCGGTCGGATTCAGGATCAGCATTATATTCGGATATGTTATCGCTCCGATTTCGATTATAATCTGTGTACCTAGAGTGAGTATATTCCGTCCGAGGACACTTCTGCGCAAATAGGGATCGACGCATGTACCAACGAGAGGTTGTCCGACGACGCCGCCAACACAGTCTAGCGCCAGCCAACGTACGTTTTGAGGTGGTCTCAATCTCCTGGGAAACTGGAGTGGTATGGTGTACCTGCACAATTCCAGCGTGCAAACTAAAAGCTACAATCTCGTCGTCGGACACAGAAAGATTTGTGGTGCTGCGGGCAGTGCTCCCCAAGTCACGACGAGTGCTCGTCGGGGTGCAACAGTGGTCGACGCTGGAGGGTGTTGTGACAGCAAAGAGGCGCAGTTTTTATGCGACGAGAAGCAGGGCGGCAGGGCTGCTCCTCACGCGAAGGGGATAGGATCATGCTGCGGATACCCAAACACCTTCACGTCGTGGTCCGGGCATCCGGCTCAGGTGTGCCAGACACATTTCTCTCTTAGTTGCGAAGGTCCAGCCCCTATCGCATATCTGGTAGCCAACATTGGCATCTTGTTCGCCTGCGGCGTCGCAAGGGCTGCCCCAGACTGTTGTTGTAGCGCACAGCCGATTCCGGGAGTCGGATAAACTCAGGCAAAGTATCTCCACTCTGATTACATTATATCCTGACCTCAGAGAATTATTAAGGCACATTATAATCGTCGGTGCATGGACAGAGTACATTAAGAATACGCAGCTACGGCATGAATATGGATATATCCGAGTATACTGTGCGGATATATCTAGCTCGACTTTATCCACCTCAGCCCCTGGTAGCGACGCGTCTGAAGACGGAGCAGATGGCCATCCCTCGGACTACTTTCACCTCTCTTCCACGACGCGACGTGCCGCAACTCGACGTGGCATCTGGTCCGTCGTGAAGACAGTTGGAGATGGGGCGGCGGTTGTGGACTCTTTGGCCACCCTCCTCGGCTGCAATGCAGCCAATGTCAGGCGCACGATTGCCCTAATTGAGAGACGTGCCCGGGACAACGAGACGGAGAGGGTGGAGCAGGCATGGACAAGAGCCCGCCTTAAGTGTCTTGACGAAATCACGGGTGGTGTGAGTCTCGCTGTTGTTCTCGGCAGCGGTGCGCCTCCCTCGGATCCCGGACCATTGTCACGGGCGCGTCCAGACTCCGACGCTTCTTGGACCAGGCGGCCGCTGTCCACATGTCTGCCGGTGCTAGGCGCCCTCACAGTGCTTCGCGCACGTGCGTGCAACGATGCCGTGGACGACGCCACGGCTGCCGGTCTTGGCCCCTCGAGCCGGGCCTGCGCGGTTCGCCAAGCCGGCGCCGCCGTAGCTGCGTGTGAGGAGGGGCTCCGTCTTCGTGCCGACGTGTCCGGACTGCGAGAATTGCGCTCGGTGTTGCGGTCGCCTGGGGCTGGTGTTGTGGCAGCGGAAGCGTCCCTCGGCGGGTCTCTTCTTGAAGCAGTTTCTCGACATGTCTCCACCGGTACGCCTATGGCGGTGCCCACAATGCCACCTCCAATGGACACGACGGTACTTGAACGGGATACGTTCTCCCGACTGCTGTGCCGCGTTTGTTTACGCTACGCGTGCCGTCTTCATGGTCCCGCATGCAGTGAGCCAGTACCGACTACCCCCGGCGTTGTACCTGTTCATCTTCCACCCGATGCCAACGTGCTTGCCTTCCTCGAGGCGCACCAGAGGAGGTCAAGCGTGGACCATCTCGTCGCGGGGCACGAGGAAAACCCCCCTGCGGCCGGGCATGGCGCGGTGGTCAGCGCTCAAGTGTGTCGCGGTGTCTCTTTGCCTGCGCAGTCGTCCGTGCGTCTCGCGCGGCTGGCTGCGGCAACTCACGGGGCGGTTGGTGTCGCCGCCAACGCGCGTCCGGACTGCGGATTCGATCCCTGCCGTCATCTGCGTGCAACCGCAGAGGGGGACGACGGGTGGACGGCCGACCAGGTTGCTCTTCTTCGAGCCGGTAGCGGCATAGTGGGCCAGCACGACAGCTGTCGACTGGCAGCCTTCGTACCTGGGCACACGTGTCGTACAGTGATCGCCTATATTGCAGCAATGAGGCTGCCTGAGGAGCGTCGCCGTTATGTGACGCCTCCACTTGAGGACGCGCCCACGAATGACTCCCCTCGTCGGGCAACGGGCTCCCCGAGGTTCTTGTCGCAGGCTGTTTCTTCGCAACGCCCGCGATAGCAAGGCACCACACTCTCCCTCTCCCCGAGAGGCATGAACGACGAAGATGGGCGTGCTGCGGACTATCGGCCGTGCTTTCATGTCGGCCGTTGCAGTCCTGAGGTCTGCAGGTGCGCACGGGTGCAAATTCTCTGTGAGAAGTATTGTGGGTGCGCCCGGGTGCGGTGGGTGGGGACTGCGGCACCTGATGCGGTCACCGCCTCCAGTCCATCGTTTGGTGCTTTGATGTCTACGGTCGGTGGACGACATGTCGTCGACGACGCGGGGCGGACAACTGCTGGCGGCTCTTGGGCCGGACCTCTCTCTTCCTTCTCTGCATCACAATCGGGGCCGGCACCGGCGCGTGGGTCCCACCTCTGCTTTCGTCGTGTCTGGTGCTCGTGCGTGGCTCCCTCGCGCTGCGCTACGGATTACTGCCCGTGCTTTGCGGTCGACCGAGAGTGCGACCCGGACGCTTGTGGGATGTGTGGGGCGCACTTGCCCCCATCGGCTGCAGCCGATGGCGGATGTGGTACGAGGCGCTGCGGAAACGTGCAGGGTCAGCTGGTCTTGCGCGCTCGGCTTGTGCTGGGTAAGTCTGATACGCACGATTATGGAGTGTTTGCTGCAGAACGGACGGGGACCAGCGACTTTGTTGGGGAGTACGTCGGCGAGCTTGTGCCCCACGATGAGGGGCATGCAAGAGGGCAGGTGTACGACGCGGTGGGTGTCAGATACTTGTACACCTTGACGCGAGACGTCGTACTCGACGCCACTCGCGTCGGCAGTCGCATACGGTACGTGAACCACAGTCGGGCGCGGGCGAACCTCGTTCCGAAGCTGTTGAGTGTTTGCGGTTACATCTGGGTTGGCTTGTTCGCTGCGAGAGAGCTTGTGCCCGGGAAAGATACTTTTTTTTTCATGGATACGAGGTCACCGGCTGGCAAGAGTGATTCGTAAACCATGGTTCAGATGCCCTGGTTGAGTGTCGAGGGGCTCCCCGACAGAGCGTGGGAGACCCAGGAGCGTGTGCCGGAATGTACGACGCCTGGTGTCTTATGGCATCTTTGGCGCAAGTCATCAGTCGGCTCTCCACTTCGTGCAGGATTTTTTTCTTGTTGTTCTCATGTAGGGCATGCAAGAAGACGCCTGACAAGGATGTTTCAATAGGCCCCCAAACGTGCGCTTCGTAACTTTGCTCTGGCGGAGGTTTGCGGCGGCGGGGGGCAGTACGGGCGGCCCAAGCTGGGTGGACGAGGGCGGGCGGAGCGGGGGCTACCCGAGTGCAGCTGCCCACGCGGGGAGATGGCGCTCGGCGAGGCAGGTCGGCTAGCGGTGCGGGCCGGCGGCGGTTGTGATGGACCGTGTGGGGCAGGGGGAGCGGTGTGGCGGCTTGCTGGAAACATGGAGGGGACAGCGACAGGGTGCAAATCAAACAAAGTCATGCGCGATTTACGTCGGCGTGACGGGTGATACTCCGCACAAGAGTCAAAGGGAGGCATACATGGTGGACTTGACAATGCGCTGCGACGACGCCACCCCCACGTGACGCACAGCTGCCGGACACGTATACACGCTGCGAGTGCAGCCACGTCATCCACCGTACCACCGCCTCGTGCGTCAGACGAAAACGCTGCCACCGCAAACCACATGATGTGCCACTCGACGGGCGCCCAGTGCATGCAGCGCCTGGGCTGCGTCAACGTCGGCCGTGCAGCCGCTACCCGGTCGTAGACCGCGACAGTGAATGCCAAAAAGTCGGCCGCCTGACTCTCGTCCACGGCATTTATTCCACCGACAAACTGGGCCACCAAACCGGACCGAAGCGCCACGGCGGCGCGCACCCAATGATGCACGTGATGACGTACAATAGGCACAGACGCCCCGTGAGGACGGAAACTGCCCGCCGCATGCGCGCGCACCCGCTCCTGCAAGAAGAGCAAGCGCCGTACCCGCAAGCGTAGCTTGACGAGGGCCAAAGGAATGGCTGCCCAGCGAGCCGCACGGGCCGCCCCGTCCGGGAGCATGGTGGGTGTCACCTTGCTCGGCGCGCGACCGACCGTATCTTGAACTGCATCCGCGACCTCCTCGAGCGCGCCAAAAAACGCCATGCGTAGCACCGACCCCGCGTCAAAACGAACCTGCACACTGCCGTCCGCCACCACATCGGCGGTCAGCTGAATGCTCCACACCCAAGTAACTACCTCAGCGGACACGTCGCGCGGTGACCGATCACGCACACGGGCTGGTGACGGAAAAACACGCGAAGAAGAAGTAGCCGCGACGTGCTCCGACCACCGTTCGATTTCGAGCATAGGCGTCGTACCACCGGCAAGCCCGTCCAGCAGGCGGCTCACAGTCGCAACGACGCGCAGCACGAGGAGGATGAACCGTCCTTGCGTCTCTACCTCAGCCCGTGCGGCCAGTGGTAACGCGGACGGCAGCAGCTCTCTCCCTTCCTCCACGCTCCCAGGACCCCCCGTCTTCGAAATCCCGGAGGCACGCCAGTGAAACAGGCGGCGCTCGTCTGACGTCGCGTCATCTCCGAGAACGGCCCAGCCAATGGCTGTGTGCAGGGTGTCGGTCGTGCACGCCTCGCGCCAGCCCTTCGACACGTCAGCCATCGCCAGGCGGTCGCAGACGGGCAACTCGTCCAGCACCAATTGGCGAACCTCACTTGGGAGGCTCTCTAAAGACGCTGTTTGGGGGCACTGTGAAAGTGAAGGCGGGGAGATGGTGACCAGTTGAGGGCCGTGCACGGCCCGGGTACTGTCCTGACGCGTCCGTTTCGAGGCAGGCCCGCCGTCGATGACTCCCGGTTGCCGCCGCTGGCCGCCACCAATGTGTGGTTGCGGAGCATGATCGCGTGCAAGCGGTGATAGAGATCCCCCACGCAAGCGGTCCGGCCGAGTTTACGACATGCAGCCAGGTCAAAGGGGGGATGAGGCTGGGTCCAAGCGGGGAGGATTCCGGGTTAAAGAGAGGTGCCCGGGCTCGCTGCGACCAAGCGTGCCATGCGGCGACGACAAACAAGATCCAGCAGTGTGCCCCGAGGGAGTCGTGCGAGCGACCAGTGGGACGCACACGAATTTGCGACCCGCAATGGTGCCTTGCTAAGCATCGTCGATTGGTCCAGGCCAGCCGTGCTTCAGCCGAGGACCCCGTCGATCGCCTTGCTCGAATGCCGCATGATCGCGTTGGGATGCATGTACTCCTGCATTCAATAATTGCATACTATTGCATTCAAAAATTCCAAGGAAAAGCACGGTTCTTGCGGTTCTTATTGGCTGTCGCCCTCTAAGTCTATCACGTTGAGATCGAAAAAAAAGAGTCCAACAGTCATTCTCGTGTCCCGTTGCAAGCTGAATGGTCAATCGCAGTGTTCGCGGCATGTTTCCGTGTTGCTGACGACCTGGCCCAGCAGCACATCTGCTCTGACTCTCCCCATGTCGCCCTTGCACCCTGCTGCTACATCCTCGACGCGCCACCAATCTTTTTCGAGCTCGTGGTCATCTGCGCGTACCGGGAACCGCCCTTGGCCGCTCCTCTTACCGCACCCTTTCTCCCACCATTGCGCGCACCGCCTGGCCATGGCTGCTCCCCACTCCCCCCCTCTTCCTCCTGGACCCTCCCCGCCGTCCATTCTGAGCATTCCGGGATTGACTGATTGTCGTCTGTGTGCAATGAAGCTCACGGGGCCGGCGAGTCTCACTCAGCATGTCCGTGGGAAGGAGCATCGCCGTCTGGAGGCAGCTGCGGCGGTTCTTGCAAGCGCCTCTGCCGCGCACCCCTGGGCCTGCACTCTGTGCGCGCTGCACAACGACACCGGAAAAAGCCTCTTCTCGCACGTGAGCGGCCATCATCATCGTCGGGTGGTCGAGCGCTTGCGAAGCGCCGGACGGATTCACCAGAACGCCCCTCTGGTGCCGCGTCTGCGGGCGGCGCTGGACGAGGTTCGTCGGACGGGCGACGAAGACGAGCACTTTGCTGGTCTTCTGGAGGCGGCCGAGGCCGAAACCGCAGACGCAGACGAGTCGGCGAACGACAGCGATTCGTCGGCGCCGCGTCAGGACGGAGCGGGCGGCGAGACGGACGAAGGCGACGCCCGGCAGGCGCCCAGCGCTCGTGTAGCCACGACGGCGACAGACGATGGTCGCCGTGCCTCTCCACCGGGTGCGGGCGCTGGCCCGAATTGTCTCGCTCGTGCTTCCACAGGGCGCCAGCACGACGGCCGAAGCCGACCCGTCGATCGTTCCAGTAGAACGCCGGCTGTTGTCGCCCCTTCGAGAAGTCGCAAGCAGCGTCGGGAAGACGGAGCGGCCAGCGGGTTGCGGCACGTCGCAGCTGCGGATGGAGAAGAGACCGGGTGTAGCATCGCTTTCCGCACGCAATTGAGCGGGCGTGGTGGGCCCGCCGATGAGGTCAGCGGCGGCACGACCGTCGTCGTGCCGCCGGGAGCCAACGTGCTGTTTGAGTGCCGCCGATGCGAGAGGCTGTTTGACACGGCGTCGGCTTTTGCGCGACACACGTGCAGCCTTGCTTGTTCCTCGTGATGGTCTGTGGTGGATGTGCCCGGTGCGCTTCGCCCGCTCTTTATTCTGTTGTTGTGCGCTGACAATTGAGTATGCTGTGCTGTCGCCTGTAGCTTGCCTCATGAGGATGTATGCTTTTTTCAGTCATTGCATACGCTGTTCTGATGTCGCATGCCATGCTCTTTCCCGTTTTCTGGACACTACTCGACGACAACTGTGACCGAACAGCGGCGTCCCTTAACCTCTACTCTTTCCTATCTCCCCCCCCACATGACCGCTGACACAAACACGGTGCCGTGTCAACGGCATCGGCCTTGAACGTGCAAGCAGACACAGTTGGGGGAGAGACGCCCACCACAGTACAAACGAGGGGAGGAGACGCGCCGACCAAAAACACAGACGGGGGAAAGACACGCGCCCAACGGCGGCGCAAACGGTTGGAGGAGAGGCGCCTACCCGCAACAAAGACAACGGGAGGAGACGCGCCAACCCGCAGCACAGACGGGGGGAGGAGACGCGCGTACCAGAAACACAGACGAGGGGAAGACACGCGCCCAACGGCGGAGCAGACGGTCGGAGGAGAGGCACCCACCTGCAACAAAGACGACGGGAGGAGACGCCCCAACACGCGGCACAGACGGGGGGAGGAGACGCGCGTACCAGAAACTCAGACGGGGGGAAGAGGCGCGCGCAACGGCGGCGCAGACGGTTGGAGGAGAGGCGCCTACCCGCAACAAAGACGACGAGAGGAGACGTGCCAACCCGCAGCAACGCCGGACCTAACGCAAACGCAATGCTGATTTATTCAAACACGCACGATGATCACAAAGCAAACACTCATATACCCTCAGAAACAAGACGCAGGACGTGCACAGTCCCGACCACCCTGGAAGAGATTGTCATAGGGGGACCGGTGCTCGACGGGCCACAATCCCTGAATCGGGGTCCTCGTGGCCCCTGCCAAGGATCAAGGGACCCCCTTTCACTGGAAGAGAGATCAGGCCCCTGGACTTTAACCAGCTTGGACTTGAATAGCCCAATACATCACCAGGGACTTATCCCCAGATTTTCAAGTCTTCGATCGAAGTCCTCGTGGAATGTCGACCGTGGCCGAGATCTAATCTCGCCCCCGGGATTTGCCCCGGTCAAAGAAGCTTCCACAAGATTCCAGGCACCTCTAGGGGGTCCGGATCGAGGGGTCGCGTGTCTCCTCGTCCGTGTTAGGCGCTTCCCCCACTCGGGCCCTGGGGGAGAGGGATGTTAGCCTCGGGGGCTGCCCTAAGCCCCACCTGGCATGCGCCGTAAGGGGGCACCGCACACCGCTCCCTTTGGGCGCAATTCGTGTGTGCTCGCGGCTCCTCCCCCGGCCCATACCGGGGGGATCGCGTCACCAGAGGACAGGAGGTTTCCCGCACAGAATCGCATCAAATGATGCTGTTGGTAGTTCAGGCACTAGGGTGCTTTGGCAGCAAGATCCCTCCGCAGGCAACTAGTACAACCGATTATAAAGTGGCTCGGTTGGCAGAAGGGACCCTACGTGCCATGGGCATCCTCGGACCGCCCTGATGTGACTTTTCAGTCTCGACTGAGTGTGTGGATCGTATGAAAGCCATCACACACAGAGAGTTGACCAGCATGCTTCTCCTTCTTGGACCAGATGAAAGCGAGTGACGCGGTGGTGACCAAACCGTTCGGTCTCTAAAAAACACATTGAAAAGAATTGGCAGAGAGTGCTGTAGGACGTGCGCACCGTTTTTTTCTTTGCAAGAAAAGATGCAGAACATGTATCTGCAGCAAGAGAAGCGCAGTGTCGCAGCCCACCGGTGTGAACAGTGTTAGAGAAAATACATGATCCATGGGATTGGACAGTGTCAGTATCGATCTGCGTAGTACACTGGATCTGAAGCACTGTCAAAGAGGGTCCATTCACGCTGCATGGTGGAGCCGTCTGCACTCTCCTCTTCCTCCTTTCCCCTCTCAGCTGGTTGCCAGGAGGGCTACAACTGCCGTCTTCAGTGCCTCTCTGTCTCATACACTATGTCTGAAACACTGTCAGAAGGGTTTATCTCCCTCTTTCTCCCATTTCCCGTCTCTTTCACTTCGTACCGACGCGACCTTGCCCACAACCACGCTCATTCTCATGTCCCCCGCCCATTCCCCAATAGCCGTTGCTTTCCCACACCGCCGCTACCTTCCCCATCTCTGATGCATATCTCGGCCCTTGTTGCCTCCCCAGACATTCGCTGCACCCCCTCCCCGTTGTTGCTCTCCAGCATCGCCGACGCTTTCCCCCGCCGCCGCTGCCTCCCCCCACATTTTCTGCCTCGTCAAACATAATCAATGGCCGCGACCGACCAACCCCAACACCTGCCACCCGACACCGAAGGCCCTCCCTAAGGCAGCCCGCAGACGCACCGGGGTCGCTGCAACCGACTGCCCTCTGGGACAGCGGCCAGTGGCGGGGGGGGCGGCAGCGTCAGGGGAGGCGACATACGGGGAGAAGACGGCCCGCGGCGGGGGCGGCACCAGCGGCGCGAAGCGCGCCCAGGGGCGGGGGGCGCGGAAAGGGGCGGGGGCGGCGCCCGTAGAGGGGTGGCTGCGAGCGGCGGGGGAGGCGGCCGGCGGCGAGGTGTCTCGTGTAGGGAAGCTGGCGTCGGGGAAGGGCAGTCTCAGAGGAGGGGCACACCCTGCCAGTAACTGTGGCGCGGCAGAACATGCTGGGGCCCGCTGTCATACTCTGTCTTATGACGTTCACATCCATCGGAGAGCCATCGTTTCGTCACGTCCAGGATTATCCAGATTTGTCACTGGGGCACTCCTCGTTAGGGTTCCGCACGACTTCCCTACTTCGGGGGCGCCAGGGGCGCGCGACGGATAAGACGCCTGAGAGCCCTCCCCGTCGATTGTAGCCCACCTATACGTCGAATCGACGGGGTGCGTTTTTTAGATACAACCTCCCGTCAGATCCCGAACGCAGAATGTCACCTCTGAAACGGAGAGCAAGTCCCTTGTTCTAAGTATTTGTAAGCATCACGACACTTTGAGAGCACGTCAACTGCCCACTGGTCAATCGTCTTTGTCCGGCTGAATGGGTGGCTGAGAAGCAGCTTCGCACAGATGATCACCCCTCATGACATCGACGCCATCGGCACAAATTAGGGAAGACAACAATACATGCACTGACGACAGCGCAGTGGTGCTTATCGTGTGTTCACGCGCAAACGCGTTTTTCTTGTAAAAAGCTCCGAAACCTTCTCCGCAAGGCCCTCCGCAAGGACGTCGATATGTGGAAGAACTGTAGAGGAACTGCGAGCAAGGGCGAAGGTGTTGGTGGCTTATATTTCACGGGATGACCCACAGGTTGGTGCAGATAAAATTTCCAGTTTTCAACAGCGACGCGGACCCAATAGCCATGACGGCAAAGAGTCTCCATGATCCAATCATCAATCAAAATCGACCACGTCACCGCATGTGTGGCTGTTGTTCGCCAGCTGCACAGGCTGCTGACTGCTGGGAGATCGTCAATGCCTATGGCGTAAGCGACATGGTCATTATCCAGGTAGGCCTTCTCCGTAAGATGCTAACGCCGCAACAATTTGCGACAAGCAGGGAAGCGGCGACTGAGCTGAGGGAAGGCTATGGCCGTTCTGAGCGCCTCGAGACGCTTCGGATGTTATAAAGTTGACAGACCAGACAACGCGCTTTTCCGCCGCGCAAATTGACGTGGGCAAAATCTCCATTTACGGCTACATGCAGGGCGGTCCGCAGGATTGTTACGGGGGACCGTTTATGTCTCGTCTCATGCGCTTATCATTCGGCTGCGCTTCCTCTGCAAATACTGCATGACATGTTAAGCAGAGTCTAGGCCAGAAAAATGGAACAAGAATAAAAACTGAAGCAGAGGTCACACCGCCCCGGCTCGACCGCATGCTAGACCCCCGCGTGCCCTGGTGAGAGCGTCAATGAAATAGAAACGAGTTGACCAGCGTCGATCGCAGAAACGCCAGAAAGAGATAAATATGTGGCCAATCACGAGAAGAAAAGAGATCGACGAGCAACACGGAAGCGCGAGACGTGCGTCCGTACAATGACACAAAAACTCAGTACGTCCGCGAGACCCGCAAGCAAGTAGCCAATAACTAGAAGCAAAGAGATCGACAAGTGACAAGGAAACGCGAGACGTGGGTCGGTACAATGATACAAAAACCCAGAACGTCCGTGAGACCCGCACCGGCACCCACGAGGCACGCAGATACAACACACCACTGAATTGTATCACTCTGAGCAGCTGCACGACAAAGCATCCGCCTCACGGCCGGTACCGAGGAGCCTGCGGCAGATCGGAGAATGATCGAGGGGGTGGCGAACGATGGAGACGCCGGCGGGACGTCGGTCGACGCCAGAGGCCGATTCACGGTTCCTTGTTGCTTAAGCTTTGGCTCAGAAGCCGGCTCAGCCACGTGTACGGGATTTACGTCATTGTAAATGAACTTCGTTTTCCCTGTTGCTTCGACTTGATTGAATTCAGGATGGAGGGAAAGCAAGTCGAGGGACCTGCACCAAACAAGCATCCCGGCTGTGCTTCAGATGGCTGCAGGCATGGCTGCAGCTAGCTTGGCATGTACGGCAAGCTCATTAAATCCCAACAGTATCCCCGTACGCTCAACCACACAAAGAATGGTATCCATTGAGTCCGTGACTGGGGCTGAAAACCTAGTGGCTCGTATGGCATTCATGTGCAGTACGTGCCATGGTGCCGGTCTCTCGAGAAAGAAAGCCATCCGATTGTAAACATTCCAAAACAGAGCTCCACGCCGACACCAGACACCCTATTGCGGTTCTGCGCATTTTACAGATTTCCTTCGTGAAGATTGAGGTTGTAAAAGTGGGGGGGTGCCTCCCACTATACAGGCGCGTACATGAGTGACGCCCCGCGAGACAATCGGACCTGCGCGTGTGAGCTGCTCTCAGAAGACCGTCCAGCTGATTGTGGCTCATAAATGTCACAGCAGGGGCGCTGTTCTGTGAATTGCGACCAAGCGACCAGAGTGAGACGTTCGAACAGCGCCACACTCTACATTTGGTACCATCCGCCTGTAAAACGCCTACTGCGCATTTTAGTACGGCTGTACAAAAAAACGTGTGTGCACAGTGGGTAAAGGAACCACGGGCTGACAGCGTTCGAGGTTGATCTGGACGCCAGGCCTTGTGCGGATCGCCAGCAATGTTGCAACGCAAATCGCAGCTGATTGGCTGGCACCGCCCCGCCGTGCAAGGCTGCCCCAGGACTCTGAAAAGGCCAGAAAGGGCTGCGCGGGGCGGTAAAGCGGGGGCACGGCAGACGACCCTCAGCTCCTCGCAAACGCTTTCTTTGCCCACTCCCTGCCCTTCGTCCTCCCCCCCATCCTGCGCTGCCG
>Ga0209831_1003816_pt1 | contig 12206 bp, 12 predicted proteins | sample Maine_Asex4_meta_FD_187451 | JGI IMG/M metagenome (GOLD analysis project Ga0209831, IMG submission 187451) | Marine algal microbial communities from Maine, USA - Maine_Asex4_metaG (SPAdes) (version 2) | ecosystem: Host-associated > Algae > Red algae > Unclassified | place: Maine, USA | collected...
CAGCTAATAGGAACAAACACCAACGTTTGGGGTGACTGTATTGAAACGCAGCCGAACTGGCTAGAGGGTGTGAACGCCTGGCAGCCTGAACCGACTGCATGGCAGATCTTGATCCCCCGTGCGTAGACAGTGGTTGTCGCCCTGCCTTCTGGTGCTCACTGTGCTGGCTATCTCGTTTGTGTGGGTGGCGCCCGCCGTGGGTCAGACCGGAGACGAGGTTCAGAACGGCCCGGACTCCTCCACTGCTGACCCAGCGAAGACTGCGAAGAAGAACGATCTCGGTATTGGCACGACAAGCGCTGAGCAGGAGGCTGAGCTGCCTCCAGCGTTCCTCGTCTTGGACGATGACGGCAATTCGATTCCTGCGGACCCGGCGACTGAGCCGGACCCTTCTCGTGGCACTAGCGGAGCGGCGGCTGCGACGGTGGCGGATGATTTGGAGCCGCCTTGTGTTGCTCGTGAGGGTGGGTCGGGGTCGGCTGCTGGCGATGCGGGGTCTTTGTCGGCTGATGAGTTGGCGGCTCGCGGGATTGAGTCCCCGGAGGCAACCCAGAATCATCTTGATGCTGTTATCCAGGCTCAAGCAGGCGCCGACACTTCCTCAACCGATGACGGATCCGCGGGCGGTGGTGCAAGCAGCCGAGCGGGCGGCGAGGGCCTGAAGGACATGACCTACATGCCGGTGGTGGTGGCTGCGAAGCCGGTCAAATCGGCGAGCTTCTGGCAAGACGGAGACGCCGAGTCTGCGCCGTCAACTTTAGAGTCGAACACGGCCGCAGTTCTAGACATTTGGCGCGACATCAGGCAGGAAGAAGCCGCCGACAACGACTTCGACACTTCCAGCGAATCAGTCGGTGACGACGAGTCCAATTGTGTCGAGTTCTACTGCTAACAGCGAACGCATCGAAGACGTCCGATTCGTTGTGCCACGACCCCGGTCGTGATATTCGGCGCGTACGCCTCCGGGCATTTGCGCCAAATCGCGGCTGACTACAGCCCACCGATGGGCATCGAGCTTTAGACCGAAGCCAATGCCACGATGGTTTGGCGCGAATACCCCCAGGGCATTCGCGCCAAAACGCGGCTGACTGTGGGTTGCGGGGTGTGGGGCCTATGGTCGGCTTGCGGCGGTGACGATCCGGGGTTGGGGTGATGGGCGATGAAATACTTGAATAAGTATCTTCTGGTGCTGACGGCTGCGATCTTGATTGCGACGGGATGTGCGTCGGGATCCGAGGGCGAACAAGTCCCTGCGCCGACGCCCGAAGACGGAGCTGCTGCGGAGGCTGATCCAAGCGCGACCCCGGCAGTCGAAGAGACCGAGGTTGCGGTCGATGAACCAACGGCCACGGCCGAGCCGATCGAGTTGACTGAAGAAGACATGATCGCGGCTGCGCTCGCTGCGTTCGACGCGAACCCGGAACCCGAAACGTTGATTGCGTGGGATCATCTTGACGCCCGCGTCTCCGGCACCGAAGTGATCCTCACGATGTGCACCTGGACCGGCGACACCGTGTTCGACGAAGTACGCGCCGCCAACTACATCGTCACCCCCGGCGACGACGGCAACCCTAAAACCCGCTTCAACTTCTCCAACGGACTCTTCGGCCAAGAATGCCTCAACACCGCACTCATCGAATCCGCCCTAGCCTTCACCCGCGAATACGACGAGCACTGGCAAGCAGTACTCAACGACCCAACCAGCTTCGATCTCGAAGAGGCAGCTTTGTTCAAGACTGCCGATGTCCTTGCAGCCAACACTGAGGGAGTAGAAGGTTGGAATCGCGATGATTTGCACTGGGAAGGCGACCTCCTTGATGGGGAGCTACCCGATTCGGCCATTCGAGATATTCTCGGTAGACGATTTCTTTTCCAAGAGCAAGAGTTCTTTGAGTTGATCGCCTGCCGCCAAATGAATGAGCGCTTCGGGCTCTATCAAAACACCACCCTGATCGACGATTCAAGGGGCGACTCAGTCCACAAGAATTCGGTAGTCCGTTACCAGCTGCGACGCGACGCCGGCGGCTGGTTATTGGCCGGAAGCTTCACTGATGTATGGGCGGATTGCATCAGTCAGCCTAGTTGGCTCGATCGAATCAACGACCAGCTACCCGAACCGGCTCCCTGGCAGACGGTTGTGTCGCATGAGTAGGCCCTTGGCCTTCATTACCTCGATAGGCCTGTGCTGCTTTCTTTGCACACCGCTTGCTGCAGCAAATGGAGAAGATGGCGATGGCACGAGGATCGACATCGCTGATGGGGGCGTCGCATTCAACGAAGCGACTCTAGACGTGCTCACCCCTGGTAATCCGATTCCTGCGGAGTCGGCGACTGAGCCGGACCCTTCTCGTGGGAGTGGCGCTGGTGCTGCTGCGACGGTGGCGGCTGATTTGGAGCCGCCGTGTGTTGCTCGTGATGGTGGGGTCGGCTGCTGGCGATGCGGGGTCTTTATCGGCTGATGAGTTGGCGGCTCGCGGGATTGAGTCCCCGGAGGCAACCCAGAATCGTCTTGATGCTGTTATCCAGGCTCAAGCAGGCGCCAGCACTTCCCCAACCAATGACGGATCCGCGGGCGGTGGTGCGAGTAGCCGGGCGAGTGGCGAGGGTCTGAAGGACACGGCCTACGTACCGGTGGTGGTGGCTGCGAAGCCGGTGAAGTCGGCGGGCTTCTGGCAGGACGGCAGCGGTGATCAGTCTCCGTCTACTTGATAGTCGAACACGGCCGCCGTGTTGGAGATTTAGCGCGACATCAGGCAGGAAGAAGTCGCCGACAACGACTTCGACACTTCCAGCGAATCAGTCGGTGATGACGAGTCCGATTGTGTCGAGTTCTACTGTACAGCGAACGCATCGAAGACGACCGACTCGTTGTGCCACGACCCCGGTCGTGATATTTAGCGCGTACGCGTCCGGGCATTCGCGCCAAATCGCGGCTGACTACAGCCCACCTATGGGCATCGAGCTTTAGGACCGAAGCCAATGCCACGATGGTTTGGCGCGAATACCCCCAGGGTATTCGCGCCAAATCGCGGCTGACTGGGGTTGCGGGGTGTGGGATCTACGGTTTCGGTTTGCGGTGCTGGCGTGCCAGCGTTAGGGTGATATGCAATGAAATACTTGAAGAAGTATTTTCTGGTTCTGGCAGCTGCGATCCTGCTTGCGGCGAGTTGTGCGTCGGGATCCGAGGGTGAACAAGCCGCTGCGCCGACGCCCGACGACGGTGCTGCCGCCGCTACCGATCCGACCGCGACTCCGGCAGCCAAAGAGACCGAGGTCGCGGTCGATGAACCAACGCCCACTGAGCCGATTGAGTTGACTGAAGAAGACATGATTGCGGCGGCGCTCGCTGCGTTCGAAGCGAACCCGGAACCAGAAACATTGGTTGCGTGGGATCACCTTCACGCCCGCCTTTCCGGCAACGAAGTGACCTTGACAATGTGCACTTGGACGGGCGACGCCGTCTTCGACGACGTACGCGCCGCCAACTACATCGTCACCCCCGACACCAACGGCGACCCCAAGACCCGATTCAACTTCTCCAACGGACTCTTCGGCCAAGAATGCCTCAACACCGAACTCATCGAATCCGCCCTCGCCTTCACCCGCGAATACGACACGTATTGGGGCGGAGTGCTGGCAGACCCCACCACCTTTGACCCAGAAGAAGCTGCCGAGTTCGGCACTGCTGAGGTGGTCGAGGTCAATACCCAGGCAGTTGAGGAATGGGTTCGAGATGATCTTCACTTTGAGGGAACGGCGCGCGATGCAGAACTTCCTGATTCAGCAGTTGCTGAAATCCTCGGCCGTAGGTTTCTAGTTCAGGGTGAGGAGTACTTCGAGTTACTCGCATGCCGCACCATGGATGAGCGATATGGGTTGTACCAAGGGGAAGTCTTGGTGGATGATGGCAAAGGCGAACGAGTAGAGAACAACTCGATAGTCAAGTATCGCCTTGCGCGCCGCGATGAAGCTTGGCTGTTGGCGGGGGCAGAAACGAACCTTTGGGGCGATTGCATCAACACTCGGCCGAACTGGCTGGATGGCGTGAACGAATGGCAGCCGGATCCCGTCAGCTGGCGGATAGTGGTCCAACTGTGAATCGATTGAGAATCCTTTTGATTGTGCATCTCGACGAAGTGCGGCCAGCCGGGTTCTTCGGCGGCAACGAAGGCGACCATCTGCACTCTGAAGAAGGTGGCAGCGAAGGCGCGGTCGTGCTGCTCTCGATGCAGGCCGTCGACGACGTGATCTGGGAAACCTTCGATGACAAAGGCCAACTGATCGAAACCACGTTGTTGAGCGACTTCGCTCGCGTGCTCGACCGCCAGAAGGCAACCGCGCAAATCGCCTAGCCCGCCAGTGGCGAGGTCAGTCTGGCGGTTACAGCGTCGCGGATCTGAGCGTCGAAGGAAGCGACATGGTCATCGACCAGCGAAGCTGCCAGATCGCTGTCGCCAGTGCGCAGCGCGTGAAGGATGGCCACGTGTTCGTCGACCGCGTGGCCGGGATCGGCGACTTCGGACAGATACAGATGCCACAGCCGATCGCTTTGGGCGTAGAGCATGTCGAGTGTGTCGATCAGGAACCGGTTGCCGGCCGCCTGCCACATCAGCTCATGGCACGTGCGGTCGATCGCCAACAGTTCAGCGCCGTCGGAAGTAGTGACCGTGAGATCAAGCGCTTCCTCCATCGCATCCCAATTCGCATCGGTGCCCCGCAGGGCGGCCAGGCGAGCGGCATAGGGTTCGAGAACGCTGCGGGTCTCGAACAACATCGACAGTTCGCTGACCTCGATGCCGGTGACAAAGATTCCCTGGCGCGGCACCACGTTGACGAAGTGTTCACGCTGAAGCCGCTGCAAGGCTTCACGGATCGGCGTGCGACCAATTCCGAGTTGCTCACGCAGATCGTCTTCCTTCAGGACGTCGCCAGGGGCAAAGTCGAGATGCACGATCATCGATCGCAGCTGGCTGTATGCCTGCTGGCTCAACGATTCGGGCGTGGGAGGTGTGGTCATGTCATTCCGTCACAGGGTCGCCGCGTTTGGGGGTTGCCCCACACCCAGATTCCGTCGTAGGCTCGCTTTGATACATGAGTGATATATCACTCATCGATCAGAAACTCAACATTGCTTCGGAGATCTACATGAGTGACTTCCCCACCTCGGCCAAAGTCGTGGTCATCGGCGCCGGCATCGTCGGCAACTGCATGGTCGGCCACCTGGCTCGACTGGGCTGGACCGACATGGTGCTTATCGAAAAGGGTCCGCTGCCGAATCCGGGTGGCTCAACGGGTCACGCCTCGAACTTCATCTTCCCGGTCGATCACAACAAGGAGATGGCGCTGCTGGGCGTGCAGAGCGCGAACCAGTACCGCGATCTGAACCTGAGCGTTGACTCTGGCGGCATCGAAGTTGCTCGCACCCAGGAACGTATGGACGAGCTCCAGCGCCGCATGACCTCGGCCACTGCCTGGGGTGTCGAAGCCGAGCTGCTGACCCCTGCCCAGGTCAAAGAACTCGTTCCCTTCATCAACGAAGACGTCATCATGGGCGGCTTCCATTGCCCCACGGTTTCGGTCGTCGACTCACTCGAGACCGGCACCGTCATGCGCAAAGAAGCCCAGGAGAAAGCCGGCCTGCAGGTGTTCGCCAACACCGAAGTCCTCGATGTTCTCACCGAAGCAGACCCCGTTCCCGGCATGAGCCGTGTGACTGGCGTGGTCACCGACAAAGGCACTATCGAAGCCGAATACGTCGTCATTGCCTGCGGTGTCTGGTCGAACCGCATTGCCAACATGGCCGACACCTACATCCCCCTCGTGCCTGCCGTGCACCAAATGGCCGACGTTGGCCCCATGGACGTGCTCGTTGAGACAAACAACGAGATCGGCTACCCGATCGTTCGCGACATGGACACCTTTTGTTACGAACGCCAGTCCGCTGGCTCGATGGAGGTTGGCTCCTATGGCCACCGAGCCATCCTGCACCACCCCGACGAGATCCCGTCGAACGAAGAAGCAGCTCTCTCGCCGACCGAGATGCCGTTTACCCCCGACGACTTCGACGACCAGATGGAAACCGCCATCGAGCTGATGGACATGCTTGGCGATGCCGAGATCAAGTACGCCATCAACGGCCTGCTCTCGCTCACCCCCGACGCAATGCCATGCCTGGGCGAGCTGCCCGACGTGCGCAACCTGTGGTCGGCCGCTGCGGTCTGGGTCAAGGAAGGCCCCGGCATGGCTCAGGTTGTGGCCGAGTGGATGACCTACGGCTATCCCCGAGTCATCGATCCGCACGCCTCTGACATTGCCCGCTTCTATCCCGACGAGAAAAGCGACGAGCACATCTGGGCTCGTGCCGACGAACACTTCATCAAGACCTATGGCATCGTGCATCCATCAGAGCAGTGGGAAAGCCGTCGCGGCCTCAAAGAGTCAAGCCTCAAGGGTCTGACCGACGCTGCCGGCGCCGAGTACTTCACCGCTCGGGTGTGGGAACGTCCGCACTGGTACACCAGCAACGCCGACCTGGTCGAGCGTTATGGCCTGAGCGAGCGCGAAGTCGAGTGGGACAACCGCTGGTGGAGCCCGATCATCGACGCCGAGCACCTGAACCTGCGCGAGAACGCAGGCATGATTGACCTGACTGCATTCCAGATTCTGGACTTGACCGGTCCGGGCGCAGTTGCGTTCGCCGAGTACCTGTCGGTCAACAAGGTCGACAAGCCCGTTGGCACCAGCACCTATACACCTTGGCTCACACCCGACGGAGGCTTCCACTCTGACCTCACGATGCTGCGCCTTGGCGATGAGCACGTGCGGGTCGTGACCGGTGCGTTCGACGGCGGGCGCGACGAGGCTTGGATCAAGAAGTACATGCCAACCGACGGTTCGGTGACCTACACCAACCGCACCGAGGACTATGTGACCATCGGCTTGTGGGGGCCAAACGCCCCTGCGATCTTGGGCCAACTCACCGACGCTGACCTGAGCCACGAAGGCTCGCCGTACGGTTCGGTTCGCACGGTGAAAATCGCTGCCGAAGGCGGCGAGGTCACGGTCGACATCTTCCGCATCAGCTACGTGGGCGACTCCGGCTGGGAGATCTACATCCCGTGGGAACAAGGACCAGCGATTTGGGAAGCAATTGCCGAAGCCGGCAAGGATCATGGCCTGCGCCCAACCGGCGCCGGCGTCTATGCAGTCGGTGGCCGCATCGAAAAGGGTTACCGCTTGATGGGTGCCGAACTCGAAAGCGAGTACAACCCGGTCGAAGCTGGCCTGGCTCGCCCCAAGGTCAAGGCTGCTGACTTCATTGGCAAAGAGGCGTACTTGGCCGCTCGTGACAAGGGTCCCGACGCAATCTGTTGCACCTTCGCGGTCGACGACAACACTGACAGCCAGGGCCGCCAGCGCTTTATCCAGGCGGGCAATGCACCCATCGTGACCAACGATGGCGAACGCATCGTCGACAGCCACGGCCGAGTCAGCGTGGTCACCACTGCCGGCAACGGAGCGAGCTACGGCAAATACCTCTGCCTGGGTTACCTGCCAACCGACATGGCCGAGATCGGCAACACGTTCAAAGTCATGTACATGAACGAGCTGTTCCCCGTGACCGTCGTGGCCACAACCGGCTCAGCCTTCGACCCCGACGACACCCGCCTCAAGGGATAGCGCCGGTCCATATGAGCATCAACGAGCAGACCCGTTTTGAGCGGGCGAGGAACGAGTCCCGGACGAAACCCGGTCCTGTCCGAGCGAAGCGAGGAACAACATGACCGGAACCAGCAATCAGCTCGGCACAGCCGATCGCCCGGCGCCGACAGGCGACGCTCCGAAGGAGACGAAGTGAACATCCTTGTCTGTGTGAAACGAGTCTCGGTCGCTCGCTGCGCTCGCTTAACGAGTTGCTCGCCTGCGGCTCACAACATCGGCATCGCCGGATTGAAAGAGTCCTCATGAACATCCTTGTCTGCGTGAAGCGCGTACCGGCTCCTGGTGCGCGGATCAATGTGACTGATGATGGGCAGGCGGTTGATGCTGCGCATCTTGGCTTCACGACCAGTCCGCACGAAGAGTGCGCGCTCGAAGAGGCCGTGCAGATCACCGAGCGCGATGGCGGCGAAGTCACTGTGCTCACACTTGGTCCGGTCGATGCCGAAGAGCAGCTGCGCTATGCGGCCAGCGTTGGTGCGCACAAGATCATCCTCGTTCCAACCGACGGCTCGGCGTGGGATCCGCAGCGAACCGCAACTGCGCTCACTAAGGCAATCAGCCAGGCCGAAGACGCCAACGGTGCACCGTTCGAGCTCATCTTGTTTGGCAACGAGAGCGCCGACTCTGGCGGCTTCCAGGTCGGCGTTCGAGTCGCCCACAAGCTCGGCCGACCAATCGTGAACGCCATCAAAGGCATCGACCCTGGCGACGGAATGGTTACCGCCCGACGTGAAGTCGACGGCGGTTTCGAGGTCTACAACGTTGCAACTCCGGCCGTGCTGGGCGTCAAAGAGGGCCTGAACTTGCCTCGGTACCCGACCATGAAGGGCCGCCTGGCATCGAAGAAGGCGCAGCTCGAAACGACCGAAGTCGACGCACCTGCCGGTGGCCAGGCCATGGTCAAACTGCATCGTCCGACTGAGCAAGCAAGCACGACCGAGATTCTGGGCACCGACGAATCGGCTGCAGTAGCGATCGTCGACATTCTTGAAGAGATCGGAGTCCTGTCGTGACTCGCCGCCACTCGTCTCTCGCTCCCACTTGTTCCCGTTTCGAATCCCATGCCTGGAGTAGCTCATGACTCTGTTAGTTGTTCTTGAACACGACCGCGGCAAATGGTCCGAAGCCAACGACGAAGCAATGACCGCCGCCCGCACGCTGGCTGCTGACATGAATAGCACTATTCACGCTGCGCTCATCGGCGACGGCGCACTCGATCTCTCCGGACAAGCCGGCGCGGCTGGAGCCGACGTCGTGCATGTCGCCAACCACCCGATGCTGACCGACTTCGGGCCCGAGGCTGTCGGCGAAACCGTCGTGCAGCTCATTGCCGCCCAGTCCCCTACTGCCGTCATGGCCGTGGGCACCAGCCGCGGCAACGAAGTTCTTGCCCAGGTCGCGGCCCGCATGGACTTGCCGTTCGTCGCGAACTGCATGACGGTTGCCCCCGCCGACGGTCCGTGGTCCATGACCCGCATCCAATGGGGAGGCTCACTGCTCGAAGACACCACACTCGACGCTGGCGATGGCCCCCGCCTGCTGACCTATGGCCATCACGCGGTGGCTGCCGAGGTAGCTGCTGCGCCCGGCGCTGGCACCGTCCACGACTTCGCGCCCGTTCTCGATGACTCACTGGCAGGCACGATCGTGGTCGATCGCGACGTGCAACAAGCTGGCGTCACGCTGTCGACTGCACCCGTGGTGGTATCGGGCGGACGCGGCGTTGGCTCGGCCGAAGGTTTCGCCCAGCTCGAAGAATTGGCCGAGCTGCTCGGCGGCCGCGTGGGTTGCTCTCGTGCTGTGACCAATCTGGGCTGGCGCAATCACGCCGACCAGGTCGGCCAAACCGGCACCCGGATCGCACCCGAGATCTATATTGCCACCGGCATCTCGGGCGCAATCCAGCACTGGGTTGGCGCCATGGCCAGCAAACGTATCTTGGCGATCAACACCGACGCCGAGGCCAACATGGTCGTCAAGGCTGACTACGCCGTTATCGCCGACCTGCACAAGGTTGTTCCCGCAATCACCGCCGAGATCAAGCGCCGCCAGGGCTAACCCAGCTCGCTATCGAGGTTGGCGACGCCGCTCAGCCCGAGCGTTGTCCGTGACCCCAATAGAAGTTCCCAGCGCCAGAAACGGTGATGTCCCAGCCGAGATTGCGACGGCGGCGTTCGAGGGGCGCTGCAGTGTGGGCCACTTTGATCACACGGAAGGTAGTGCCGTCGTTGAGCTTGCGTGCAACCGTCGAAGACTCAGGCCCCTCGACGAGTTCGTGATCGGGTCGGGTAGTTGTCATCGCAGAAGAACACCGTGCCGACCGGGGTCAGCGCCTGATCGACCGTCACCCAGAACGAGTCGAAGTGTTCGTCGGGAACGTGCGAGATCCAGAAGCCAAAGAAGACGGCGTCATAACGCCGAGTCGGCTGCCACGAGAACAGGTCTGCATGGACGAAGTCGACCGGCGCATCGGGCCCGAGTCGGTTGCGGGCTCTCGCCAGCATTTCGGGAGCACCGTCGACGGCGGTGATTCGATCAGCGTGCTTTGCGAGTACCGAAGTCCAATTGCCTGAGCCACAAGCAAGTTCCAACACATCACCGGTTGGGCGAAATCCATCGACCGCCGCCAGCAACTCGCGCTCACCCGGAACGTCGATCTTGTGATCCTCATATTCGCTGGCGATCGCCCGGTAGTACGCCTGCTGCTCATCGACTACGCCCATCGCCCGAATCTACGCGAGATGGGACGGCGACATCCATCGCCCGATGGACCGGGAACGATCTCACTCATTCTGGCAAGAAACTGTGGTTCACCGAGGACCAAGCTTCAACTATGTTCCACAGATGGGTGCTGGCGAGATCGTGATCATTTCGGGGCCGCCGGGCTCGGGCAAGACCACGGTTGCGGGAGCGCTTGCCGAAGCCGCCACTCTCGGCGTTCACTTGGAATCGGACTGTTTCTATCGATTCGTCAAAGGCGGCTTCATTGCGCCGCATCTGCCCGAGTCGCACCAGCAGAACATCGTGGTCATGGACGTCTGCATCACTGCGGCCTCAAACTATGCCGCCGGCGGGTACACCGTGTTTTGGGATGGCGTGGTGGGTCCATGGTTTCTGGATCAAATCCGCCTCGGCCTTGGCAACCATGACATTCAGCCTCGTTACTTGGTGTTGCGCCCGACCCGCGATGTTGCGCTGCAGCGCGTCCGCGGGCGCGACGGCGCAACCGAACTCTCCGGCGCAGAAAAGATGTATGACGAGTTCGCCGAGTTGGGCCGGTTCGAAAGCCACGTGCTGAACAGCGACACTTCGCCGAGCGAACTGGTAGCTGCTTGTCAACGAGCCATGACCGACGACCGCTTCATCCTGACGAGCTGAGGGTTCAACTCCGCTCAGTCCTGCCGTCAAGTTTCGTCTGCAATACTTCGAGCATGTCCCCGTCGCAGCACCTCGAATGGTTTCAGGACAACTCCACGTGGTTCTGCGATCTCTCGCCGGGCGCACTCGAGGTGACAGTTCCCGCATGTCCGGGATGGACGGTTGAGAATGTGGTCACCCATCTCGCGTTCGGGCTCGGACTCGGCTACCCGTATGCGCTTCGCGCCGGCCCCGACTGTCCAGACGATCAGGCGTTCGCCGACGTGCCATGGCCAACCGAGATCCCCGTCGGTGTTGGCGCGCTCGATGCATTTCGAGTCGAGATTGGCCGGTGTATCGACACGTTCCATGCGACCAGCCCATCTCAGCCCTGCTACACCTATGCCGGCCCCGGTGTCGCAGCGTTCTGGTTTCGTCGCGCCGCGATCGAGACGACGTTGCACCGAATGAGCACAGACGCGGTAGTGAAACTCGAAGATGAACGATGGGCTGCGCTGATCGGCAACGATCTGGACCGGCTGGATGAGTTGATTCATCCGGCGCTGACCTACACCCACTCCAACGCAATCGTTGACACCAAGGACAGCTACATTGCGTCGATCAGAGACGGCGTTGTGTCGTACCTGGCCGTCGAACGCGAAGACCGAGCCGCCAGCGAGTCAGGCAACACGGTGGTACTGACCGGCAAGGCCACGTTCAGCGTGCGGTTCGCGGGCAACGACATCACGATCGTCGCTCGTTACACCGCAGTGTGGGTCAACGACGACGGCAACTGGCAGTTCTTCGCCTGGCAGAACACACCCATCCTCAGCTAGTTGAGGTACTTGCTAGCTGATGGTGTTTGGCGCGAATGCCCTGGGGGTGTTCGCGCCAAATTGAGTGCAGGCTCTACTTGACGTACCTGCTAGCTGATGGTGTTTGGCGCGAATGCCCTGGGGGTGTTCGCGCCAAATTGAGTGCAGGCTCTACTTGACGTACCTGCTAGCTGATGGTGTTTGGCGCGAATGCCCTGGGGGTGTTCGCGCCAAATTGAGTGCAGGCTCTACTTGACGTACCTGCTAGCTGATGGTGTTTGGCGCGAATGCCCTGGGGGTGTTCGCGCCAAA
>Ga0209831_1003818_pt1 | contig 12203 bp, 8 predicted proteins | sample Maine_Asex4_meta_FD_187451 | JGI IMG/M metagenome (GOLD analysis project Ga0209831, IMG submission 187451) | Marine algal microbial communities from Maine, USA - Maine_Asex4_metaG (SPAdes) (version 2) | ecosystem: Host-associated > Algae > Red algae > Unclassified | place: Maine, USA | collected...
AGCCACTGCCATCTTGACTTAGAACAGTTTGATGAAGACCGCAGTGAGATTTTAAAACGTTCAGATTCTGCTGGCGTCAAAATAGTCGTTAATCCAGGCATCGATCTCGTACATTCTCGACAGGCAATTGCCTTGGCCGAAGAATATAAACACATATACGCGGCGGTCGGCGTCCATCCAAACAGTAGCGGCGATTTCACATCCGAATCTACTCGCGAATTACGTCAATTGGCTACCCATCCAAAAGTGGTTGCCGTGGGAGAAATTGGACTCGATTACCATTGGGATAAGGTCGAGGCGGCCCAACAGAAAGAAGCGTTTCAACAGCAGCTTCAGCTAGCTATTGAACTGAATTTGCCGGTAATTATTCACTGTCGTGAAGCAAATGATGATGTTGCCACATTGTTGCGAAGTTGGGTTGCAAGTACAGAATTTCAGCAATCGGCCTTAAGTAAGCGAAAATTTGTCGGGGTGCTTCATGCCTTTAGCGGTGATTTGGTCATGGCGCAAGAGGCATATTCGTGGGGTTTTGTGTTGAGCCTTGGTGGCCCCGTTACCTTTAAAAATGCGAAAGAGCTACATGCATTGGTGCCAAATCTACGGCTAGATCGTCTCATGTTAGAGACTGACGCTCCGTTTTTGACACCTCATCCGCACCGTGGGCAACGAAATGAACCAGCACACGTAGCGTTAGTGAATCAGCGGTTGGCCGAGCTTTTTAACATCTCTATTGAGCAAATGGCACGGCAAAGTACTGAAGTGGCGCGTGAATTTTTTGGGATAAGTTCGTAACTTCTCAATACAACGGCGGTGACCGCTTCGGCTTCACCTCGGCGAAGTGCTTAGCGCAAAGCAACCGTTTGTACTGCGCACACTCAGCCTGCGCTATATGCCCCTAGAATACTGAAAAGTTACATAAGCTCTGTCATGAAAGAGTCAATGTTACAGAACATCTACTCCGCCAGAATGTGACCGATTAATGTTTACTGTTGGGCGATTTGCCCACTTGCTCAAGACACACAATACCTAGAAGATTCCGTGATATTGTGCAATATTATGTCCAAAAATAACCGATTACTGGTATTTATGGTCTGTTTCGAACTGAGAAAAAGAATGGTATGTGTGACTCTACTTTGATATCAGATACGCCAACCGATATCAACACAATTCTTCTGCCAGTACGGTCCGGGTTACAGGCTGTAGAGGCCAAAATGAAGGCGATTGACTCAGATCTCTTCTCGCCATTAGCCAACGCGTTTATGGATCTGATTAGCAGCGGCGGGAAGAGAATGCGGCCTGCGCTTGCATTGATGTCGGCTGAATTTAATGGCCCAATCAAAGGGACGCCAAATTATGAGCGCGTGCTCTTAATTGCTGCTGCTGTGGAAATGTTGCACACTGCAACGTTAGTGCATGATGATGTGATTGATGGCGCGCTGTTGCGGCGTGGATCGCCAACGCTGAATGCGCAGTGGAATGGTGGCACAACAGTTCTGGCTGGAGATTACCTTTTTGGGCAAGCGGCTCATTTTGCTGCCGAAACACAGAATATGCGTGTGATCGAAATATTTAACGATACGCTTAGCGTTATGGTACAGGGTGAATTAAATCAGATCTTTGATCGATTTAATTATGAGCAGGAAAAAGAGTCTTACTATAATCGGATTTATGCAAAGACGGCTAGTCTTTTTTGTGCTGCCACCGAGCCAGCCGGCGTTTTGTCGGGTGTGCCGGATGAATTTGTGAAGGAATTGCGCGATTTTGGTTATAATTTAGGGATGGCTTTTCAAATTGTCGATGACATCTTAGATTTTACGGGTAACGACACGACATTAGGAAAGCCAGCCGGTAGCGACATGCGCCAAGGCTCGCTGACGCTGCCCTTCTTTTATTACTATAATCAGCAAGATAATCCCGATGCATTAGTGAAAGAATTAAAAGATCGTCGTTCGTACGCTGATCAACATGGCGAAGAAGTTTGGACGGAAACGGTTGCTGACATTGTGGTTAAAGTTAGGGCTAGCGATGCAATTAAATTGGCACGGCAAGAGGCGCTCGACTTTTTAGACAAAGCGCAACAGAATCTTATTCTACTGCCAGACAATACATATAAACAGTCTATGTTAGATCTCTGCTCGTTTGTGGTGCAACGAACCTACTAATAAGGCCAGAATTCATTGGACACCGTTCCGTCGGAGCCACAACCGCAAACTTCGATTGATCTTTCCATTATCATCGTTAGCTGGAACGTTTGGGATCTATTGCGCGCTTGTCTAGATTCAATCAACCGAGCTTGCATACAGCCATCCACACCGCAACTCTCTACCTCTTCTATCTTGCAATCTACCCCACAAAAAATCCTTCTTTTTGGTCCTACTCATGCTCCCTATACACTTGAAGTAATCGTTGTAGATAATGCCAGCACGGATAGTACACCCGATTTTGTTCCGACCCGTTTCCCATGGGTCAACTTTATTTTAAGCGATCAAAATTTAGGTTTTACTGGCGGCAATAATTTGGGCTATCGTTCCTGCCGTGGTGAATTTGTCTACTTTTTGAATCCGGATACAGAGCTTGTTGGAGATAGTTTACTTCAGCTTTTTTTGGCAATCCGCGAGGAGCCAGCTGTTGGTATCATTGGTCCGCGACTCCACTATGCGGATGGCATGGCGCAAAATAATCGGCGGCGATTCCCAGAAAGGCTGACCGGATTTTTTGAGAGTACATGGCTTTCCCAACTGTGGCCTGCAAATCCGTGGGCAGTTAAAATGCATATGCTCGATTGGCCCGATACGATTCAGCATGACGTTGATTGGCTGGTTGGGGCAGCAATGTTGGCACGGCGTACAGCGTTGGAGCAAATAACATACCCGACTACAACGTCCGATACGCCCGTCCCGTTTGATGAAGGCTTCTTCATGTATAGCGAGGAGCTTGATCTGTGCAAGCGGATAAAGAGTTTGGGCTGGCGTATTGTCTACACGCCAAAGTCGCTAGTATTACATTATGAGGGACGCAGTAGCGAGCAGGTGGTTGCCGCTCGGCATATCCACTTTAACCGCAGCAAAGTCCGCTACTATCATAAATATTTTGGCCGTTTTTGGGCAGAACTCTTGCGGCGTTATCTACTGCTTGAGTTTCGTTGGCAGTTATCGCTCGAGCGGATCAAGTATACGTTGCGCCATAAACGCGAGCTGCGCGCTGTACGTATAAAGGTTTACACTGAGGTCATCGAGAGCGATTTCAGTCAGTAACCTCGTCCCTTTCCTCCTTCTCTTCAATATCATCTCATCCACTTATATTAAGTTACTTTTGTACTATAGACCTTTCAATCTATATCCGCTAATATTTGGTGTGAATATACAATAGGCGGCCAGCGTGTCTATCGGAATGTCACTATACTGTGAGCGTTCACTGATAAAAATGGACCGCTTAAGCAAATAGGGCAAATCCTTATCATCTATGGTCTTGCTCAATATAAATAAAATTTAATTTGGAGTTTAGAAATTGATTTAGGCGGCTTCGCATAGATTCTTAGAAAAGTTCCGTACCGCATTTCAAGAAGCAGAAATAGTTTCGACCTCAGCCATTCACGAAGTGGCTGTCAAGCGGTAACGAGACAGAACTTTTTCGGGAAAGTATACCTATTCGAGGCAGACGTCAATTTCTAGATAGCCAGATTTTTGTGCCACAGTTATTTTGGAGAGAACGCTATGTATTTTGTAGATAGTTTTAAAGTTTATTTTGGCCCAGCAGTTAGACGAATCATAATTGCCTTTGTGTTGCTTGCTATAAGTTTCTTAACCATTACACATACTGCGACGGTTTTTGCACAGGCAACCCCAGTAGGTGGAACAACTACAATGCCCGGTGGAACCGCACTGCTCCCACCAGGTGGCACAACCACATTGCCGCCGGCTCCGGGTGCTGGCAATATTTACATTATGAAACAAACGACAGATGATTCAATGGGTACTTTCGAGTTTTCCATGACAGGTTGGGCTAACTTTTCGATTAATAATATGGACGTATTTCTCTTTCAGAATCTGAACCCAAGTGATGGACCATTTGTGATTACAGAGCTTGAAGAATCAGGATGGAGTGTTGATCATATTTCTTGTTGGAATGCAATCACAGGCACGTCGATGTTATACAGCTCTGTACATATTGGGGCTGGTAGTGTTGGATTTGAGGATGGTGATACCAGCGTGAAAATTGATCTGGCTGCTGGCGAGAGCATTATCTGTAGGTTCGAAAATACGAAAGATGATGCACAAAATGGATCCGTTCGAATCAAGAAGCATACAGATCCGGATGGTGACCCGACTCTATTTGATTTTACTGGCTTGATTAATGATGATTTAAGCGATGGACAGAGCAACACAGTTTCTGTTGCGGCGGGTAGCTATATGGTAACCGAGGCCGTTGAGGAAGGTTGGATTCTAACAGAGATCGATTGTAATGATACGGATAGTGTCGGAGATATTGCAACCCGCACGGTTACGATCAATGTCGAGGCGGGTGAAGACGTTCTTTGTATTTTTTACAATGCGAAAGAAGTAGTGCCGACCGTGCCGACCGTACCGACCATGCCAACGGATCCACCAGCGACTGTGGCAACCGTACCGACCATGCCAACGGATCCACCAGCAACTGTGGCGACCGTGCCGACTGTACCACCAGCGCCAACAGATCCACCAGCAACTGTGGCGACCGTGCCGACTGTACCGCCAGCGCCAACGGATCCACCAGCAACTGTGGCGACCGTACCGACAGATCCACCAGCGCCGACAGATCCACCAGCAACTGTGGCGACTGTACCGACAGATCCACCAGCGCCGACAGATCCACCAGCAACTGTGGCGACCGTACCAACAGATCCACCAGCGCCGACAGATCCACCAGCGACTGAACCAACAGATCCACCGGTAACGCCAATACCGCCTATAGTGACAACTGAGCCACCAGCCACAGTATCGACTGTGCCAGCCACGATGGAGCCGCCTGCCACGATGGAGCCGCCAGCCACAATGGAGCCACCAGCCACAATGGAGCCACCAGCCACAATAGGACCGCCAGCCACAGTCCCAACGGTGCCGCCAACTGCTCCAGCTCCAACAGATGAGCCAGATGTACCAGTTACCGGCTCAAACGCAACGGCTTCTGTAGGCAGTCGAGTTTGGCTAGACGCAAACCAAAATGGTATTCAGGATCCAGGCGAAGGGAATATTCTAGGTGTGAAAGTTCACCTTTTCACAGCTGACGGCATGTTTGTTGCTACGCAGATAACTGATGCGAATGGCGAATATTTGTTTACTGGATTGCCCGCTGGTGAATATTATATTGAATTTGAATTACCCGAAGGATTTACCGTTACCGCACAAAATGCGGGAATAAGTGATGAGATAGATAATGACGTCGATCCAATAACTGGTCGTACCGAAGTCTTTACCTTGATTGAAGGCGAACAAAACCCAACTTTGGATATCGGTTTGTTTATGGCTCCCACCGCATTAGAGTTTGGCACAGAACCTGGGCAAAGCTTGGCCCCAACCGCCTTAGAGTCTATTAGCGAACCCGGTATGCAGTTCCCTGTATCGCTCTTCTTGCCTCTCGTTGGGCGCAATCAATTTAAGAATCAGCCTGCACCGCTGGACTTATTTGCACAGCTTTACACTGAGATTGCCTGCGTAATGATTGCTGATTTGGAAAAATATGGCCAATCCGTTCCGCCTGAGTCGATATTAGGACAGCTACAATCCGTTTGTATTCCAGTTGAGTAGATATCGTCGGAAATCGGGTTAGAGTGAAGTTCTTAGACCACGTATATCGTTGCCCATCCGTGTCTTTGTGATTTCCTATAATGCCTAATAAATAGAGCAATAAATAAGCTGTTTAAAAATTAAAAGGGGTACATCCATTCAGTTGGATGCACCCCTTTTTTTGCATTAAATTTTATCTAACATTCCACTTTTCTAGCTTCCTGAAATGTCGTGGCTCAAGTTTAGTTAAAGGACGTTTTTCTGTCATGTGTGCTACCGCCTCATCAAATGTCATGCCCTTTTCGCGCATGAAATAAGCCGCCAGTAGCGTAGCAGAACGACCTCGTCCTTTTGCACAGTGAACAAGCACGTCTCTGCCTTGATCTATTTCTTGCTTAATCCAATCCACGCCAGCTGTTAAAATTTCGTCCGACGGAACAATCATGTCGAACACTTTAAGCTGTAAATGATTGATTCCATGTGCTTTGTAAAAGATGAGATCATCCTCTCGTTCCGCCCTAATATTCACTACACTGTTTATCCCATTTTCGCGCAAAAACTGATAATCCTGTGGATGGGTGGGTGCACCGCCAAGCCAAATCTGTGGCTCAATCTTTGTAAACCATTCATTCTTCTTCCATGTCTCGTGATAGTAGCGGATTAGCGGGTAAAGTTTATCAAATCCCCAATGGAATAAATTCATTAATCTTTGTCCAAATAGTAATGGATTGTAGTTAGTAGACCGCAGCAAGCGAAGTTATTTACTAAGTCTATGTGTCATTATTCTAATTATAAACAGCTTTTCAAGTATACATTGCTTCTTCTTTACTGCCAATACATCTGACATCGGCGATTATCCAGTACACAATCGGCACGACCACCACTTAATGGGAAGATACATTCCAAAAATAAAATAGGCTATTCAGGATTTTATGTGGTTGATATACTACGGACGGGTTAGAAATGAACATTTTTACTCAGGGGAAATGTCCAGTTTTAACCCGTGCCAAGTATATTGCCATAAATCATTGTGGATTCTCTATGTCGGGTGCATTGTACTCCGTCAACCCAATACGATCCGGTTGAACCATAAAGTATCAAGTATCGCCGCAAGCTAACCTAGAAAAATAACTGCTTTTGTCAGAAGCGGTGGACATGGCAAGAACTTCAATAGAGTGAGGAAATAATTGTATAGATTCAGCGAATTCTCTAGAGTACTCTCGTCGGTAAGAACGACTACACTATTACAAAACGAGAACCCGTATAAAATAAGTTTACCCAACGTATAAAAGCCTTGTCGTTTTAGCATAACAAAAGCGTTTTTCAGACCAAATGGAGACTATATTGCACACAGTAAGATATCAATAGATCGACTATCCTTAAGACATAGATTATTTCACAGGCTTTGAAATCTAAGCACTCATTTGCGAATATGTTTTTGCTCGATGAATCAAATTATAATTGCTATTACATTATTTTGGAGTTTTAAAATGAAGGTATTACGAACACTACACGCAGTTACATCCTTGAAGCCACATTGTAATGGTAAGTGCCAAATCGTCTTGTTTATCGGGGCGCTACTCTTATCGATTGCGCTCTCTCCAGCGCGAGCGGTCCTTGCCGACAGCGTGATCCTTCTTCCTATCATAGCAAATACCGCCGATGTTGCTACGATTCAGCAGGATAATAATCAGCCGGATCTACCGACAGGTGATGACTTTATATCAGGGAAAAATCTCTTTTACGTATCAAAATCTGGTAATAATCGTGGGGGCGAGTCATGGGCATCAGCGTGGAATGAGCTCGATCAAATCAACTGGAATAGAGTCCTTCCGGGATCGCTGATCCTAATTGATGGCGGACGCACAGAAATGGTCTATTCTACAACGTTGCGAGTAAAAAAAAGTGGTACCAAAGAAAGACCTATTACGATTCAATTAGCACAAGAAACGGCTCGAAATGGTAAAGCAGTTTTTAATGGTGGCCGTGGGGCAGTACTGCCCTATTGTGGACAAAAATCGTATACAGATAATTCAAATAATGCCAAGAAATATGGCATCATTGTCGACAATCAGTCATGGATTGTCGTCGATGGAACGAAATGGAGCGGTATTGAAATTCAGAAATATACGCGCAGCGGTCTACTTATCGACAGGGGATCATCAAACATTACCGCTCGTAACCTAGAAATATTCGATAATGGCGAAGCGAAACGTGAAGGCAACGGCTGGACTTCGGCCCGCCCCGGTATTGGTTTGGGCGGAAGCGATCACACGCTAGATCGCCTAATTGTTCATGATAATGGCGAAGATTCTATCCAGTCGCTATGGGGCGAAAATCAGCTGCGCAATATAACGATCACCCGTTCTTGGTTACACAATATGCGTCGTCATCCATCAGTAAATGAATCGTCCAATTACTGTACTCACTCTGACGGCGTTCAAATCTATGATGGTGGCGTAATATCTGGGCTGGCTATCGAAGAATCTGTGATCGGGCCAGGCTTTACAAATGGTGTAATGATGGGCCAAAGCCTAGTTGGAAATAACACATGGGCAGATGTTCAAGAAGTGACTTTCCGCAATGTGATCTTCTCCAAGGCTGTGGAAAATGGAATTTATGGATACACAAAAACAAATTCACAAAATTGGGTGTTAGAGAATGTCACCCTCGACTGTTTAAATACAAAGTTCCATTGTTTACGGATCGAGAATTCTCGCCACACAGTTAGGAATTCAATTATTTACGGATCACGGGTTGCCTTTGATGATGGCCTTGATAATTATAGCAACAACTGTCAGTGGAACACACAGGGGTTTGCAATAGGTCACACTGCTAATCCAATGTTTCGAGCCGCTTCTTCAACGGATCCATTCGCCGTAGCCGATTACACATTGCCGTCGAATTCACCTTGCCACAACAGAGGCGCACGGCTCACATCGGTTCAGCATCTATTCGAAAGTGCTGCCAATGTAAAACCAATTCAGCCTAATGTCCAACCTATTGTTCAGCCTATTAAACAACCTATCAAACAGCCTGTGAATCCATCTCGCCTTTCCTGCAGTGGAATTCTGCTCGACGCAGAGAACGGAAATATTTTCAATAAATTCAAGCGCGAAGCTGGCTATATTGTACACGAAATTGATACCGACAAACCGTCAATTGGTGGTTCTGCCACATATGAATTTCAAGCAGAGCAAGATGGTATGTACCAAATTCGGACGTTGGTCTCTGCTGCTGGCTCTGGCTCAAATTCATATTTTATCAACATCAATGAACAGCCAACTGGCACCTATATGATTTGGGATATTGAACCGACAGACGGCTTTGAAGAAAGAATGGTCTCGTGGCGCGGTTCGGGAACACACGAGAAAAATCAATTTTCGCCAAAATTCTTCCGCCTAAGAAAAGGATCGCATACACTTGTAATCCGAGGACGAGAGACAGGGACGAAACTCGATAAAATTTGTATTGAAAAACGTTAAAATTAAAGAGTTCACTATCGTATTAACAAACTGATACAAAAACGATACTAAAAAAGCAGCTCAACCCCTAGGGGTTGAGCTGCTTTTTTAGTATCGTTTACCTAGCAGGCAAAAACCTACTTAAAGTGAGCAGTGAGCACGCCCTCGTGCGGCTGCGTCCCCACTGATTCTGGCTCCGAACCCGCACGAGGGCGTGCTCACTGGACAGATAGCTAGAATAGGTGAACTGGTACCTTTTTTATTATCTTGATTTCTGTCTGTTTATAGTTCGGCTGATTCTAGATCCTGGCGTAACGCAGCCAGCGTACGCCAATAGAGAGACTTTATTGCGCTTTCGCTCTTATTCATCAGCGCACCAATCTCCACATTTGAAAGACAATTACTAAACTTGTAGATCAACAAATCGCGGCGTTCTTGCGGCAAACGATTGATCGCAGCCCACAGCGCCGAATGCTTCTCTTTGCGTTCAACCTCTTGGTCTAGCGTATCCACATCTTCGCTGTAAGACCAAAGCCTATCTAGCGGCAGCAAGCGCCGTCGACCTCTATCGCGATGCCAATTTGCAACAATATTATGCGCAATGCGGAAGAGCCAAGCCGAAAAGGGGTATCCGCGATCTTCGTAGCTATTCAACTTGTTTAGCGCATTATAAAAGGTGCGCGCTGTCAGTTCCTCGGTATCTTGCTTGTTGCCAACCCGCTTATAAATGTACCTATAAATTCGCCCGATATAGCGTTCATATAAAATACCAAATGCCGAAGGATCTGCTTTCGCGTTTTTAACTAGAATCGGTTCTTCATCATCATGTATGTGTTCGCTTGATAGATCTTTACTTGATATATCTTCACAGAACAATTTCGCTGCCTCGTGATTCTTATCCATTACGTCTAAAGGATCTATGTTTGAAGGATCTATGTTTGGAGGATCTGTAATAGTAATCTTATCGTCATCTGACGATGCATCTAATCGCTGCCACGTATCGATTGTTTCTAGCTCGCCATCATGCTTTTCTTCTCTTAATTCGGGTAAATCTAGCGACCAATTGTCTCGCAAAAAAAACGCAAGATTTTCTCTCCAAAAATCTTGCAGCCGTTCGCCAAAAACTGGCTGTATCTCTGCTGTCATTTGAGTGCCCCTTTTTACAACTTAGGCGATTCCAAAAAATAAAATATACAGTATGGCCGCAAGCTACTTCAGAAAATCGCTAAAATCCGTATAATTATTTTTCTAGTTTAGCCTAACTCTTCATCTTCTTTATGTTCTATTATACCCAAGATTTTGTACACTTAGCAAAGTATAGGTTCACATCGGATACCCACTATATCACAGCAATTTTTCACGCTAAATTTTTATCAATTCACGACCCAAAATTACGCTCTAATTTCGGCAATCGAACCCCTTGTGCTATACTTTTGGGATAGGCACTACTGACTTTGATACACAGCAATATTGTGATTCACAGTATGATTTGGGTCGCAACCTAATATTGCGATATCACAATTATTTACGGTATTACCAGAGTGTCTCCCCAATCCAACAAATCCTTACATATACTTCTCAGCAGCGCAATGGTAAATTTTCGCTTGAGGTCAAACGCTTATGGCAAAAATTACCTTTATATCGCTGCTGGATATGACGTAATTCCTATCAGGAGGAAATTGTGCGCGTTAGCTGTCTTCAAGAAAACTTAGCCAAAGGGCTTGTGATTGTCGGGCGAGCCGTTTCGACACGCAGCACGCTGCCCGTTTTAGGCAATATCCTGATAGAAGCCAAGGACAATCAATTACGTCTAGCGGCCACGAATTTAGAAATTAGCATCAACTGTTGGATTGGCGCAAAGGTTGAGGATGAAGGGGCGATTACCGTTCCTGCCCGCCTGTTGACGGAATTTGTCAACAGTATGCCACCCGAGCAAATTGATATGGAACTTGCCGTGCGCACGCAAACGGTCCACTTGGTCTGCGCACGATACGACGCCACGATTAAGGGGATTGACGCCGCCGATTTTCCAATTATTCCAACGGCTGGCACAGATAATATCGAAACGGATGAGGTCGCTGAAACGCTTGAAGGTACCAGTATCGAACTGCACTCAGACGGTCTCCGTTCGATGATCGATCAGGTAATCTTTGCTGCGTCAAATGATGAGAGCCGTCCGATCCTTACCGGTGTCGAAGTGCTCTTTTCACCCACTAGTTTGCGCATGGCCGCCACCGATGGATATCGCTTAAGTTTGCGCAGCGTTACTTTGGATCAAGCAAATTTGGGTGTAGAGGAAGACATTACGGTTATTGTTCCAGCCAAAAGCTTGGGGGAACTAGCCCGTATCAGCGCCGATGCAACGAGCGAGCGACCCGTGCAGGTGATTGTCACACAAGCACGAAACCAGGTGCTCTTTCAAGTGTGGGGCAAGCCCGATGAGGCCAAAGGTGGCTTCCATCGTGTCGAGCTGGTCAGTCAGCTAATCGACGCGCGCTTCCCAGACTATAACGCGATTGTGCCCAAAAGTTTCGACACGCGAACCGTGGTCGATACTGCTTCATTGCTCAATGCCGTACGTGTGGCATCTCTCTTTGCACGCGATAATGCGAATATTATTCGGTTGGGCGTCAACCCAGGCAATGGAGACAAGAAAGGCCAGGTCCGGCTAACCGCTACGAGCGCAGAAATGGGCGAAAACGTCAACGAAATCGATGCGATGGTAGAAGGGGAAGAATTAGAGATTGCCTTCGACGCCCGCTACCTAATTGACGTTTTAAATCATGTTGATCAACCGCAGATTGTGCTTGAAACGACGCAATCGACGCGCCCCGGGGCAATTCGGCCTATCGGGATGGGTGAAGATGAGTTCCTGCATGTGGTAATGCCCATGCACCCGCCCCGTTAAAATATTGAGTACTGTCACAACAAATAAAAAAGAGCAGCTCCGACAAGTGTCGGAGCTGCTCTTTTTTAT
>Ga0209831_1003821_pt1 | contig 12196 bp, 17 predicted proteins | sample Maine_Asex4_meta_FD_187451 | JGI IMG/M metagenome (GOLD analysis project Ga0209831, IMG submission 187451) | Marine algal microbial communities from Maine, USA - Maine_Asex4_metaG (SPAdes) (version 2) | ecosystem: Host-associated > Algae > Red algae > Unclassified | place: Maine, USA | collected...
TAGCACTCGATCTTTGAGAGGTCACCACGGCCGCCCTGACCTCGATAGTTGGCGCCGACGAGTGCCATGTTACCAATGCGCTTGATCGCCGGTGACTTGTCCGCCTGAACCCACTCCTCCTGAAGCAAGCGGCTCTTGACGAAGTCGAGGCTCAGCTTGTTCTCGCACTTGGCGTTGATTGCCACCAGCAGGTTCTCGGACTTGGACGTCAGCCCGTTGAGAACGCTCATGGCGACATCCATCTCCGTCACCTCGCCGCCCATGGCCTTGAGGTTCTCGCTGAGGTTGCGCACGCGGTTGATGTAGCCCAGCATGCCCTCGCCGACAGTCATTTCGACGGTGTAGAATTCGCGTCGCGCCTTCATCTTGTTCATCAAGCTCTTGCGCTGACAGACACTTTGCAGCGTCGAACACATTTCTGCCGTCGTCTTGCAGCCCGACACGTGCTCGAGCCGCACAGACCCAAGGGTGAGCCCAATGATCGCGCTCGCCTTCGTGTCTCGCTGCTTCCATAAAGGTAACTCGCGGTCTTCCGCGTCCGTCGGCTTGCCGTCTTCGTCAAGCATATCGTCCAGGTCGCGCAGCGCGAGGACCATCTTAATGCGCTGACACCACTCGTGGAAGTTCGTATCCGTAAAATTGTCGATCTTGATGCCGCCCATGCCGGCAGCGCCTCCGTCCATGATGTCTTCTTGTCGTCGCGCCCGACCTTGCTGAGCCGTGCGCCTTGACCGTCACGTCCTTGAACCACTGAGACCTCGTCATCTTCGCACTTGGCGCGACCGCCGCGACACCAGCCGGCACACGTTGCTCTTGTCACAGCCCCGGCTCTGGGCCCATAACCTGTCGGGATTAGAAACTTGTACCACTCAGCTACAGCCACAATACCGGTGTTAATGGTCCTGAGGGAATTCAAACATATAGTTCAACACTCCCCCTAACTTCACAGGAGCTCAAGTCGCCAGGTCTCACGTAAGAAGCAAATCCAAAGGCTCCTTTGACTGATTTTCTTCCCAGTCCCCAACTTGTGAGATTTGAACGTGCGACCTCCTGCAAAGTCAACCAGCTCTGACTGGATTTTTCTGCGCCCATAACCTGTTGAAACGCAGTCATGATAGGGGTTGGGGGACCACGGTGAAGTTGTTGAGTGGCCTGAGCTTGTGTGTGTGTGTGCGAACGTGCTTTGTTGGTTGTCCGAAGGTTCGCCCGCCTCTCCAAACCCAGAGCACCTCTCAAATAGTCCCCACCGGCCCAAGTGCTCCCTCCTCTCGCGCCCACACCGACGCCCACGCCATCGCTCCAAATCGAATCACTTGCCAAATCTCAAGCCAGTAGAGCAAAGCGAAGATCAAATCCAAAACATGCCAAAAGGAACGCCCCAAGATGACCCGACACGAATGCGTGCAACTTGACCACGTCTTGCAAATGTACCATGTGGGGTACAATAAGGGTCACTGACCATCATCCATCCGCGAACCGCCAGTGGAGTCGGCGACGAGCATCACAGTCTAACAAGAATTCCCCCCCCAATCCGCCATCGACCCGGCCGGAATCAGCCAAACCTGGCGTTTCTGGGCGCCGCCCTCAGCGCTGGGCACCAAGGGGAGGAGAACCAACTAGATTCCTTCCGAGGCGGGATGGCGCACCGCCACCACCTCGAGGAAGGTTGAGTTGCCTTCCTTCCCTGCTGCTCCCTCAAATGTGACAACACACTCCGCCCACCCCACCCAGTTGGGGGAAGGGCGAGCCAAACCGTGTCGCCGGGTAGTCCTGTCGCGGAATACCCGCCCCGGAAGAAAAACCCGAACAGCACACACGCACGGCGTCGACCGGGGGAAGGCGCCCCGAGCGACAAACACGAGTTGTGTGACCAAAAGTTTACTTGCCCGCGTCGAAAGCCTCGAGGCGACACTCGCGGCTCACCCTCTTATCCCATCCGCTCCTCTCGGACCCTCGTAAAACCCTCCTCAGACACCCTCGAAGGACCCTCGGAAAACCCTCCTCAGACACCCTCAATGGACCCTCGGAGAACCCTCCTCAGACACCCTCAAATGACCCACGAAAAACCCTCCTCTCAGGGCCCACGGGGCCCAAAACCCGGATGACGACCGAGGTCTCGAATACCGCCTTGAGTAGAGGCGGGGGAAGGGTGCTACGTGACACCCTCGTGGCTCGCCGGGGTCAGGGGCGCGGAGTATTATCAGCCGGTAATCCAAGTCGGGCTGACACAATCTTAAGCCCTTAAGTATGGGCCCGCTCGAGGGGGTTAGGGATCCCAGGGACGTATTGGGATTGCGGTTGTGGTTGGTGACCCGCGAGGCGATCACGAGTGGGTCGCCAGCAGAACATTTTGAAATAAGCGGTAGTGGGGCATATTTCCGGGGAATCTGGTTCCCCGAGTGTGGGGGCCATTTGACGGACCGTCACACATACCTGGTTTCTTGAATTTTGCTTTTCACAGCAACAAGGCTTACAGTGGCGATGAGCATGACATTACAACAATATGCTGCCGAGAGCAAACACTGAAGAGCTTTGGGTGAAGAGCCTTGTCGAGAGCAATGCCCGCAGCTTGCTTTGTGTTGGCTCTGGGGCAAGATTACGTCAGATACTCCCTGGCCTTCAGAACAGGATGCTCTCAAAGTGCACACATATCCTTAGAACGAGGGACTTCCTCTTCGTTTCAGAGGTGGAAGTCTGCATTCGTGTCCTCAGGGATTTGAGGGCATGTCAGCGTCGGAAGGGTCGCGATGACGCTCAAAGCGAATAGAGTTACGTGGCTGAGAAGGACTGTCCTGCCACAGGGGTCACTGGGCCCGGAGGGAGCCTGCCCCCATGCCTCCCCCGTCCGCCTCGAGTAGCGCGCGGCGACCGCGCGCAGCGACTTGCGGAGCTCGAAGCGCCCCCGATGAACCGCGAATGGACGTGCCTGGGCGCCAGCTTCTGTTGCGCCGGCGCGTCATCGGTTGCTGACGCCATCAACCGGTGCGGTTTTAGACGCCTATTCGCGCGGCCATTGATCCCTGGGTGCCGGGGTTACCGTGAAAGCGACGGCGGCGCCGGAGACGCGGCACCTGGTGGGGGGTCGCGACGCCAGCCGCGAGACGGCGACGCGGGGACATGGAAGACGGTGCAAACCGCGCCGCCCGATACGAGACACCGGGAAAGCGTACCTGACCAGCCGTCGGGCGCCACGCAGGCGCCACGGGGGGCCGGGTTGGCGCGCCCGACAGGGCGCGAAAGGCGACGGCTGACCGGGCGCCACGCGGCCGTTGCAGCGTGTTGCGCGTAGGACGGTTTCCCCATCTCGTCTTGTCATGATCGCTTCGAGGGACTTGACATGCATGAAGAGATTCATCTGCATTGGTTGGTGACGGCCCGGGTCAATTCCCATTTCGGGATTTTTGGCCTGGGCGACGGTTCTCGGCCATTCAGCACGAAGGGCGATGACGGTGGGAGGTACTGTTGTCGCCGGCAAGTGAACCGTGTCTTCATGTCTTGGCGTTTCGATCGGCCCGACTTCCCGGACCTCGAGTCCCATAGCGGGTGTCGCGCGAGCGGCCCGGACAGCCGTGACTTCCCTCCTCCTGAGGAAACCCCCCTGATTGTTGTACTGCATTTGGCGTTCTGGGTGAGACCCGCTGTACACGCACGCGGGGCGTGTCGCGGATCGACACCTCTTTCGGAACCAAAAGTCGGGGGTCCCTCGTTGGTTGTATTGTGGTGCGGTGACAGAGGACATCCGTTCGATACGCGGGCCCCGCTTTCATGGCTCTCGGATCTTCCTCATCTTCCCCGCTTGACTAGGGTAATTCTCCGTTTGAAATGCCCGCCATTTGCCGGGTGACGGACGTGCCACTGGCGGGAGACGTCGGGCCAACACCAGCGCTGGGCGCCGTGGCCCTCGTTGGGGGTGGAAGGGCGGTCCCGGTTGGCGGCGGCTGTACGGTGGCGGGTGAGTCGAACTCCCCGACCGAGGATCCCGGCCGCACGCCGACCACCGGTCCTCGTCCTCCTCCCGGCGCGGGACGGACACCTACGCTGGCGGAGGCCCAGCGTTGGGGCGTGGGGGCTCACCACTCGACGATGGATGGGCAGTGCCTAGCAGGGGCGCCGCCCTTTGGCCCATTCCGCGTGGAGGGGGTGGGCAGCTTGGCGGGTACATGGGCCGGCGGGACTCCCGCCGGCCTGGCGATGATCCGACCGACGGATTCGCTGCCGCTGGAGGAGGACAAGCGACAGCGCTTGGAGCTTCAGAGAGCTTTCGGAGTCACCTTGAGAGCTGGGACACGGACACAGTGGCACCGAGCCACCCGGGACCACTAGTCACTCGACGCACCGTCGATGGTGGGTGGGGCAAGGCCCAGCCTACACGGGGTCGGTGGGCTCGCGCCCTCAGGGGTGCCGCTGCCGGCGGCCGACACGGGGCGCCTGGTCCACCTCGCTCAGGTGTTCCGAGACGCAGCAGAGAAGGCGTGGACCGCAGCATCGGACGGGACCTCGGTCCCGGCGCGTAGCGCAGCAATCGACATTGCTCTGGCAGTGGCCCAGGGGCCATTCCCAGCTTCAGCGGGAGCGAGCTCGCCGGCACCACCGGTACCCGGCTCAAGTGCGTCCTCTGGGCGCCCTCAAGCGGAGGACCGCGGCGCAATGGTGCCCACTCTGACGGTGGTCGCCAGCCGCACGGCTCGCCCGATGCGGTTGCAGTTGCAGAGGCCCGCCGAGCGTAGGCGCCCTACGGAGGTCGCGACGCTAGGAAACCGCCGGCGGCGGCTTTTGCGACGCGAGGCGTCACCCCCGTCCTCAAGGGCCCCCTCGTCGACTGAGAGCGAGCCGACTTCGTCGGGCTCATCTTCCGAGTCAAGTGGGACGTACTCAACAGATAGCCGCGCCGGCTCGACCTCTTCCTCGGCCACCGGCAGCGACCCTGGACCAACTTGCTGCCGACGACGGGCGCGTGCGGTCGACACGCGTCCGCGGCGCGCCCTGGTGCAAGAGGCGCTGCGCGTCTTCCGGTGGGAGCAGCGGGATGACACCGTAGTCGACCCTGGTTTGAGGGGCCCCTGTCGCCAGAACAGTACCGGCTCGCGCAGCGAGGGGGCCGCCTGCACCTCCCGCGAGGCAACTCCATCAGCGGCATCCGCGCGGACGACAAGGCCTTGATGCACACCTCGCGGCAGTGTGCAAAAACATCCCGCTGGGGTTGATGGCGTTCCTTGGGAACTGCCAGACGGCATGCGACGGCAGTGGCCTGAACGACAGGACGGCAGTGCCACTGCTGCAGTACTTTGATACAAAGGAGGAACTCGGAGTGTTCAAGCGCGCACGAACGGCCATGCCTTACGGCAGCTCACGTACAAGCGCGCGGTCCGCGCCTTGCTCAACGAGTACCCCGACGGGAACGACCAGATGGACCCCCTTCAGGCGTTTATGCAAGTGTCCCAGGAAAAGTGGGAGGACGAGCACGAGTTTGCTATCCGTATCCTCGATGCTAACCGCGCCTTAAGCTCGGTCTTGCAAGAGTCCGAGCTGAAGAGTATCTTACTCAAGGGCGTCGGGCGGGAGGTCCGGGCCCTGGGCCGAGCCTCTAACACCCAGGGCCGGACCTTCCCCAAGCTACGCAGGTTGCTGGCCAAGACAGGAGCAGCCACCCGCGAGGCCCGGGAGGTCAAACTCCAGGCCACGCCCAAGGGGGGCACCTCCCGGTCGGCCGGCGGCGAAGAACGGGAGCCCCTTTGGGCCTGGCCGGTGGCGTCCGTCGCCCTTCCAGTTAGAGCCGCGTCGGCCGCGGCGGTTCTGGCCGTCACGGATTACGAAGCCGAGGCGAAACGGGCCGAGTGGGCCGCGGTTCTAGCCGCGGAGGCAAGGCCTGTTGGAAAAAGCCCCCCGGACGACGTCCTGATTCTACCGGTGGATGGTCCGCCGCAAGAGTTACGCTGGAAACAGCAGGCCGCGTGGGGCGGGTGGGCAGAGCTGTACCCCGTCCAGACGGGGTAGGGCCGTGGGCTCGGCACCCTGACGCCAGACACCCGGGTGTTCCCGCGTGCGGGCACCGTTATCCCACACTCGTACCGCCCTCAGCGGTATCCCTCTGGCGCGGCCCCCCCTCCATGCGGTGGGGCATCGAGCGGCGCGCCCAGGTCGGGCCCCCCACCCCGGCGGCGGGAGGCCTGCTCGTTCTGTGGCCACCTGGGGCACTTGGCGTGAGAGTGCTCAGCCCATTCCCCCGAAGTGCGGGCCAACGGACGCGGTCTGCGCAAAGCCAATGCGGCGCAACGAAACGGGCGGGTACCCGCGCGTGCCGTCCTCTGGGCACGGGACCATTCGTCGCGCCCCTGCCGCCGGCCGTGACCACCAATGCGTCCGGCCCGCCCGGCACGGCCGCCTTCGTCCACGCCATGGAAACGGATTACCGAGTGGACCCGAAAGCCGCGGGCTTAGAGAGGGAAAGTTCCTCCGAGGAGTGGGCCGCGGGCGCTGACGATTCGGATTGCGGAAAAGGCCACGCTTGCCACGGCCAGTGAAGCGCGTAAGTGGCAGCCAGTTTAGTGGGCTACCCACGGACATCCTCCGTCTCAAGGCGCACCGGCACTGTAACGTTAAGGCGACCTGCCTGTGACAGGTCCGCAAGCGGCGGGCCGCGGCGGGATTTCCGCCAGAGCTCGCCTTCTGCCCCCCCATGCTGGCACGGCCGGAAGGGGGCAACAGTGCCGCGGTGGAGGCGCCAGACCGCCCCTTCGCTCCGGCGGCGCCGGTCGCCACCGAGGCCGCCCCTCCACCCCAGGCGGTCGCCGCGTTGGTACTGGCCCTTGGCCACTCCGACCTCCGACCTTGGGGCGGCGGGGATGGCATCCCAGCAGAAGCACCCGCCGATCTGGCACGGATCGAAAGGGGACTCCGACCACGCCTCTGTGGGCGCGCCTGGCGCGAATGGACCCGCTTTCGGCGCCACGCCGTCGCCGTCGCGGACTCCGCGGAGAAGCCGGGCAAGCCTCCCGGGGGCGGAGAAGTGCTGCTTTTCAGCCAGCACAACTACCGCATCAGGGCATCACTTGGCTTGGACAAGCTGTCCCTAGTCGCGTTCGGCGTCGTCGTGGACCCAGGAGCGGGCCTTAACCTGTTCCGCCGGAACGCCCTCTCCCTTGACTGCCTCCGCCAGGTGGTCCTTTTCAAAAAGGAAGAACAGGTACGCCTCCGGGACGCCAACAACGCGCGGTTACGCACTAGCGGCAACGTCAAGCTGTGGCTCCAGACGGGCGCCGGGATCGTCCCTGTGCCCCTCCTCGTCGTCGACAACCTGTCGGTCCCAGATATCTTGGGCTGCACGTTCATCGACTGCAACGCGCACGCCATCCTGCCCCAGTATCTGTTCATCCGTTGGACGGTCGGTTCCGTTACGGCAATCTTGCGGGGACCATTGGATGATGCAGAGCGCTCAATGAGCGTCTCCCGCGTCCTCCGTGCGACACTCAAGACGCGGCTCCCGCCGTCTGCGGCCTCGGTCGTGTGGTAACGAACCATGGGAGGGGGCCTGGGCCAGGTACTTGGCGCCTCACGCCTGTTCAAAATACATGGTGTCACCATCGCCAACGGCGTACACGACATCGTGCTAAGGCTATCCTTCCCGGTCATCGTGACAAAGTTCGGCGGAGCGAAAAGACCAAGACCGTCAGAGGATCAAGCAAGGTGACGACAGAAAATACCGTCCGCAGGACCATCCGGCTAACGCTGTGCCCTCTCCATCGTTCGATACTTCTGCCACTGGATCGAACCCGACACTGTCGCACGACGACAAGACCAATGCGATGGACACGTTTTGTCCTAATGATGGGCTCGGGCCACCAGGCCCGCCGTAAACTTCAAGTGGGTCTCCTCCGAGCGACAGCTCAACTGAGTCGAACGCAACAGCGCGCAAGCACTCAGCGACCCCCACCAAATGAAAGAAGCGTCTTCAGAAAGCCGAAAGGATGTGGGTGATCCACCCGTACAGCCGCCGCGTTCAGACCATTCTCTACTGTGGGACTTGTTTTCTCCTCTGACGTCGACTAACATACACGCCTAAGGAGGCACAACGGTCGCATGGTCTCCAAAAACGTTTGGACGGAGCGTTCCACGGGCAATCACCAAAAACGGGAGCCCTGTTTTTGAGCATCATCATGTTCTTTACGACCTACCGCCGCGCGTGCGACGCTGCTGGGCTGACGCACAGTCAAGCCCTTCCGCTCATGGTCTTTTGACTATCCGGCAACGCCAAGATGGCCTTCTCCGGCGCGCTTAACATCACCCTCGGACGTAAGTCTTTTGCCATCCGTACATACGGATATGCCGTCAACTGGCTCTCTTGAAGTACGCCATACACGAAACTATTGCTAACGCCTACCAAGACATTATTACGATGAAACGACATGACAACGAGGCGCGCACGGGGTTTGGTCACCGCGTGGAGACGCAGGGCGATGTTATGAACTGTTGGTATAACGTGCAAGACGTTAGGGACGTCTTCATAACGGGCCTCTCGGGCCTTGTGCAAGCGCACTTTCGGGTCTTGAATGACCAGTTCCCGAATCGGTCTCTATCAGAGACGGTGGCTACTGCGATGTTGTGCTGCAACGGCTCAAACAAGCTGCGCTTGCAGCTCAAGATGACTCGCCTCACGGCGATCAAAGTCGCTTACGCGACACAGGGCCAGCGGACGACTATGGAACGACCGTTCACGCCTATACGCACGCCGCAGCCCCCTCGGACTGCCGTCCCGCACGCCAACCGGGCTGACATCTGAACCAACTGTACGAAGCCGGGTCAGTTCGCTGCACGATGTGACGAGCCGTTTCGCCCTCGCGAACGTCGCGAACCGCCTGTAGGCGTTAACGCCATGGAGGATGGTGATACCGAAGATGACGCAATCGAACATCAAGCCAAATAATAAGATGGCTCAAAACACGCCAAGGTCGGGTGCCCGCCTTAGTGTTGCCCGGCCAGAGGCAGAAGCGTGCAGTGACAAGGTTGTTGCGCCATGCAATACGGCAGTGAAAGATTCACGGTACGCGTGGCCCATGCAGGAGTGTATGGCGGAGCTGCCGTTCTCTCCTAGACACATGCGCCGGTATGAACATAGTGCGAACCAGTGTTTGCTCTACGAGCGGGATGGATTATGCTGAGAAGTTGACCACGATCCCGCGCATCCGAAACGCAAACAGCAACTTTGTCGTGACGAAGTATGTCATACATTTGAACGTAGACACCGGAGGTGTGCGTATCTCTGACCGCTTCCTTGTTTTCGACAATTTGTCCGTCCCGTGCATCCTTGGCACCGAGTTCATGAAACAGAAAATCAACGCGATCTTGCCGCGTTCGCGCAAATAGTCTGGCACGAACCCATGCGTTGCACGGCGCGGCTGCCTCGGCCAACGCCGATCTTTGCTTGTCTAAACGACAGGACTTGGGACCGCCACTGGCAAGATCAACCCGCGAGGGTGCTGGCCTGCAAGCAGTTACGCGTCAACGGACACCAAGAGGAGTGGATCAAGGCGACATGTGACACCTCTGGTATGGACACCATCACACCGAACGCTCGCATATGCCGACAAAAGTCACTGGCAGTTGCCCGCGGCCTTGCCATCGTCATACCCGACGAGCACCTCTTAGTCAGGTAGGCAACTTCGGCAAGGACCTTTTCATGGTTCGAAGGAAGTGAGCCTTGGGGCTCGCGGAACCAAATCAATGGCTGATGTTATCCGCCGTCCTCTATAGCCAGACTGCAAAGGATGGAACCGATGCTTCATCGGCCGGCACTGGTCGTCACCATCTCGGGAACCTCGACCTCAGCGAGGGTCCCGAGTACCTGCACATGAAGATTTTCGACATGCCAAAGACACATTCGTCTACGTTGGACGGGACCCTTGTCGTCATCCCTGCTACGGAGCACGATATCGAGACTCATCCAGACGCTCTGCCCACACGGGCACAACCCTACCTGACAAGGTCGTTGAAAAGGCAGATCATCTCGGACCAAACAAACAGAATGTTGAAACCCAACGTCATTGCACCTAGCCACAGGGCTCGGGCCACCCCTGTGGTCGAAGTGCCGAAACAGAACGACAAATCCCGATTCTGCGTCGACTATCGTCGGCTGAACAACATCACCAAGAAGAATGCTCATCATTTGCACCAAATGGGGGACTACGTTGACTCCTTGGCAGATGCTCAAGTATTCACATCTCTCGAATACACCACAAGAAAGTGACAAGGGCCCTTGAGCAAGGAAGATCCAGAGAACTCGGCGCTCACAACAAACTGTGGTTTATACCACTGAACGCGCCTGCAACCTTTCAGTGTGCGTTGGATATTATCCTCTCGGGCTTAAAGTGGCAGATGTGGCTCGTCTACTGAGACGATGTAATCATCTTCTCCACGAACGCAGAACAACACGTCAAAGACGCTCAGACGGTTCTGCACCGCCTCCGCGAAGCCGGGGAAACAATGAACTTGGAAACGTGCATATGACTCTCCGACGAAATCGAGTACCTTGAGTACATTTTCCACCCAGGGCAACTGCACGTGCATAACAAGGACGTGGATGCTCTGGCGCACGCCTGGTTCCGAACGACAAAGACCCAGCTGAAAAGCTTCTTGGGCATGTGTGACGTCTATTGACATTTCGCCAAGGACTTTTCCAAACGAGCGAAGACCCTGAAGGCCCTGACTAGGTCCGAGATCCCACCCGGTCTACCGCAGACTACGGACGCAGCCGTCGCCGCATCTGAAGACCTTCGGAACGCACCGTTGTGCCCACCGGTACTGGCATTGTCAGAGGACAATCGGAAGCTCACTGTTGATGTGGACGCGTGCGCCGATCATGTCGGGAGTACCCTCCTCATGTCAAAACCGGGTGAAATGCTTCATCCTGTCGGATACTGGAGCGGAAGACTCACTGTTACGGAGCACAATTACTCCACAATGGACTGCGAACGCCTTGTCTTCGTGTGGGCTGTCCTCAAGTTGAGCCACTTCCTTGACTGGCAACGGTTCCCCATCCGAGAGGATCACCAAGCATCAAGCTCGATCTATGTCACGACCGATTCCAGCAGACGCTTGACGAGATGGCGACTTCGCCTCTCCGAATGTACATAGGACATGCTTTACAAACGAGGTGCGTCGCACCACTTTCCTGACGTCCTGTCGCGTTCCCTCACGTTGGCACTGTCAGAAGGTATACACGATGATATAGCTTGCCTGGCATTGGCCGAGAGTGGCGTTTGACAACGTGGTCAAAGCCGAGATAAAAGACGACTACTGTGTCGAGATGTCCAACAAAGTGTAAAATGGAACGAAGAATGCATTCTCCCGTCATGAGCAACACGCTATGTATCGCACGACGCCGGACGGCAACCAATTGGTGAAACCAAAATCATTGCGCGAACGCGTCTTGACCCTCGCGCACCACGCAGCCGTGGCATCCCATCCCGGTATGAACCGGATGTATTGCACGATGCGAAAGGCATATTACTGACCTATGGTGGTGACAGACATTCACACGACCATCACGAAGTGAACAGCTTGTGCTCAGAACCGCCTGGCCTGACGGCGAAACAACACGCCCATGACGCTGATCCCTGCAACGGAGCCCCTTACGGAACTCTCCGTCAAAATCGTCGGGCCCGTGCCGGCCTCCAAGAAAGGCACTCGCTGCATCTTGGTCCTCACCGACCGCTTCGCCAAGCTCACTAAGTGTGCAGCCTTACAAAGAATTACGGCCATGTCAGTGGCGTCAGCAATCATCGACGCGTGGGTGTCCGCCTACGGGCCTTTGGAGCGTGTAGTACTACGGGGCCCCCTATGCGCCAGGGGGCCACCGCGGGGACGTCGGCGACGTCGGGGGACGTCGGTCCCCGACGCGTGGTGGCGACGCCAGCGGCGGTTGTGGCCGACGGGTTGGCGACGCGGGATGGCGGGGCGAGGGGGCGGCCCCGCTGCCCGGCTCGGGCCAATTGAGGGAGCGCACGCGATCCGCCGCGCCCGGCACGCGGGCCTCGCGGGAGGCCGGGTTGGCGCGCCCGAGCGGGCGCTGGCGCGTCCGAGAGGGCGCGGCAGGCGACGGCCGACCGGGCGCCACGCGGCGGGTGCAGCGCGTTGCGCGCGGGACGGTTTCTCCCCCTCGTCTGTAATGATCGCCTCGGGGGACTTGACATGCATGGAGGGA
>Ga0209831_1003822_pt1 | contig 12196 bp, 9 predicted proteins | sample Maine_Asex4_meta_FD_187451 | JGI IMG/M metagenome (GOLD analysis project Ga0209831, IMG submission 187451) | Marine algal microbial communities from Maine, USA - Maine_Asex4_metaG (SPAdes) (version 2) | ecosystem: Host-associated > Algae > Red algae > Unclassified | place: Maine, USA | collected...
TATTTACATCTCGTTTCTTATCCAGGTCATTTAATCCGGTACGAATCATTTGACGGTATTGTTTTCTTCCTTCCTGAAAGTTTCTGCCTACATTCATAATCTGATGTTCTGTATATTTAAAAGTAGTCGGCAAGTTAATTTTCCATGCATCGTTTTCAAAATTAAAATCCACATCAAAACGCATGGTTTTGTTATTATCCAAAATATTTGAACTTAAGTTTACCGTTCCTTTTGCTTCGTTTTTTCCGGTCAAACGGATATTGGATATTTTCGCAGTTTTTATATGATCATCAATCGACCAAAGTCCTACATTGATTAATTTAGAAAAGAAAATAAACGTGTTAAAATCTTTCTTCGCTGTTTTCTCCCGCGTTTCCCTGGCGCCACCGAAATAGGTATAGTGCGCGTGTAAGATCATTCCATAATCGACAGAATTGTTAGCAGATTCATCAATAAATTTTCTCATTTTCTTATAATTTCCCTCTTCTCCTAAATCATAGACTTCTTTCAAATAACGGATAGATGCACTATCCAAAACGGCAGTAGAAGCATCCATACTCGGATCGTTAATAAAAGTGTTAAAAGTTTGTTCGACTGCAGCAGTTGCAACATCATCTTTCACGTCTAACGTAGGCATTTCCGTTACCCGAAACATCTGCTGTAGAGAAAATATTCTTCCTTCTTCTATTGTTCCAAGTACCAGGGGCGCAGGAGAAACTTTACCATCCTCCGGAATGATGGCCTTTTGCAAATCTTTGATCGCCACCATGTCTGTCCTGAAATCCTTTCTTGCCAAGATAAATTCTTCAAGGACTGTATGCTTGTTTACCCTTGAAAAAGTTGATCCGTCTTTTAACGTAGCCAATTCAATTGAGTCTCCCAGTACCGCAGTTACATGCGCCGCAGCATATTTACTTTCACTCGCTTTAAGTGCATAATAATCGTCCGTCGTCGGTGCGGCCAGGTTACCCAAAAATTCAGATTGTTGTTTTGCTTCTTGCGCTGCGTAAGCAGTCTGTCGACGGGAACTTTCCATCTTGTCATTTATTTTATAACCAATTCCTCCTACAATCGCCAGGATAATTCCAATGAATGCATACCATGGGGTCTTTGTTTTTCCGTACATTTTGGTAAGTGCCGTTTCTATCTCATAAGGAATTTTATAGGATTCTCCATCTTTTTTCATCACCCAGGCTTTTCCAAAAGGAAATATCGGAATCCAAAAAATATGAAATACTTTTACCCCTTCTTCCAAAGTAGATCCAGGCTGTAATCCCAGTTGTGGCGGAACCTGACTGGCGAGAAACTTTCTTATAAAAATTGTGTAATATCCAAACATTGCTTTTGTATTTTTTGAGGTTAATTTTATATTAGGAATGAGTCTGTAATTTATAAAATTTTATTTCTTTTTTTTAATTTTCAGCCTATTAATTTAATATACGATGCATCGTAAGAGAGAAGACAGAAATTATTGAACGGCCCCTCAAATAGCCCCTTTCCCGAATCGCTTTCTGATGCCATCCATTTCCTGCAGTAACCGTAACGACTTTGCCTGGTCATCAAATAAGTTCATCTGTGGATGTCCGTGGGCCAGTTTACCAAACTGAATACCGATCATCCTGATTCGTTGCCGACGCTGGTATAGTTGTTCAAATAAATGTAAAACAACTGGCTTCAATAAACGATCGTCCGCCGTATGGGTCACTTTTTTTTGTTTAGAAAAAGTATTAAAATCAGCGTACCGGATTTTGACCGTTACCGTAGCGGCCAGTTTCTTATGGGTTCGTAATTCGAAGGTCAATTCCTTCAACATTTTTAGTAGCTCCGTTCGTAAAAAAGGCAGATCAATACTATCGGTCTGAAATATTTTTTCACTTCCCATGATTTTTTGTTCGTGGTAAGGAACAACGGGACGATCGTCTATGGCGTTGGCTTTTTTCCACAGGCTGATTCCGTTTTTTCCAAATTCCCGTTCCAATAACCGAGGCGGAATTTCGCGTAATACTTTAATAGTCTGTACCCCCATTTGCCACAGTTTCTGCTCAGTCATCCGTCCTACCTGCGGAATTTTACGAACCGCCAACGGAGCGATAAATGCTTTTTCGGTTCCTGCCGCAATACACAATGCACCATTTGGCTTAGACTCCGTTGTTCCCATTTTAGCAATTAATTTATTAATCGATAATCCGTAGGAAGCAATGAGTCCAGTTTCTTTACTGACTTTTTGCCGCAGCTCACCCGACCATTTTTGACAACCAAAATAACGATCCATCCCCGTCAGATCCAAATAGAATTCATCAATGGACGCTTTTTCAAAAACAGGTGCCTGATCCGAAATTACTTCCGTAACCAGTTTGGAATATTTCTGGTAGGTATCAAAATCTCCACGCAGAAAAATAGCTTCGGGACAAAGTTTTCGCGCCAGCTTAATGGGCATCGCCGCGTGCACCCCAAAGCGCTGGGCTTCGTAACTACAGGAAGTGACAACGCCTCGGTTTTGGTAGCCGGATTCATTGTGACTGACGCCACCAATAATCAGAGGCTTGTCGCAAAATGCAGTGTTGCGAAGTCGTTCTACGGAAACGAAAAAGGTGTCGAGGTCGAGATGGAGTATGGAACGCATTTTTTTGTTTAATTATTGAGGCGCTTCGCGCGTTGAAACGCTACGCTTGTTGAAATGTTGAAGCGCTACGCTTGTTGAGCACTTCAACGTGTATCTCTTTTATCGAAAAAGAATCGTTGAATCAATATCACCATCAGACTCTTACGCAGCTCACCACTTCCACACTTGGAAAGTCATAGTCCAGTACTACCCTGCCCCGGATTTTATAGCAACCATTATTCTGTAATGGAAATCTTTTGAGGGCCGGGGGAAAGTGGATGGTATCAAAATAGTGGCCTTCCCGATCGAGCCAGGTACCAAAGTTCATCAGTTTTTTATTGCTGGTCCTGACTGGTTTTTTGGTGACGAGATAACCAATTATTTCTATCATTTTTCCAGTATATTTTTTTAGGTTACGAGCAAGGATTTGATTGGTGGTGATCTCTTCGGGAGCAATTGTCGCAAAAGGTGTCTCCAGGGAAAAGCCAATCAACTCCAACTGATCGTGCAATTCGGCACGGGGATCAATTTCCAGTTCGGGAAGTTTAAAGGCTTCCTGAGCGGTAACGAAGAGTGCCGGATCAGTACGGTGGCGAAGCCGTGGATTGTGTACCCGATTCTTTTCCCACATCAATTCGTATTTGTTCATTCCCGTAAACCGAAACGCACCAATCCGAATCAGAATTTCCAGTTGGTCCGGTGCCACATCAATCCGATTAACAAAGTCCGTCATATTTTTAAAATTTCCTTGTTTTTCTCTTTCAATCACAATGGCGATCGCCAGCCTTTGCGTCAATTGATGGAGATGGATAAAACCCATATAGATATCTTTATCCCGAATATCCGTTAGATAAAAACTATGATTGACGCAGGGACCGTGGATATTACCTCCCTGCATCCGAGCCTCATGAAAATAAAATTCAGTCCGGTAGAAGCCACCAAAATTATTGATAACGGCGACCATAAATTCCAGTGGATAGTACGCTTTTAGATATAAACTTTGAAAAGATTCTACCGCATAACTAGCCGAATGCGCTTTGCAAAAAGAGTAGCCACTGAAGCTTTCAATCTGCCGCCAGACTTCCGCCGCCAATTCGTCGGGATGCTTCCGTTCTTTACAATTGGAAAAAAATTTATTGCGTAAGCGATTAAATTCCGCTGATGTTCTTTTCTTACCGGTCATCATCCGCCGGAGCACATCAGATTCGTCAAGTTCGAGACCAGCAAAATGATGACAAATTTTCATCACGTCTTCCTGATAGACCATAATTCCAAAGGTTTCGCCGAGATGGGTTTTAAAGGTTTCATGAAGGTAATCGAAAGAATGAGGTTCGTGAAAACGCCGTATGTATTCCCGCATCATTCCCGACTTGGCTACTCCGGGCCGAATGATCGAACTGGCCGCCACCAGATGCACATAATTAGCGCAATTCAACTTCGTCAGCAGCCCACGCATGGCGGGAGATTCGATATAAAAACATCCAATACAGTTTCCGGATGCCAATTGTTTTTTTACCCTGGAATCTTTCTTTATCTCCTCCACTGCGTGAATATCCACGCCATGACCGCGATTCTTTTTGATCAATTTGACCGCATCCTTGATGTGACCAATTCCCCGCTGACTAAGGACATCATACTTATGAAAACCAAGATCTTCGGCTCCGTACATATCGAAATGAGTCACTGGAAAACCTTTGGGCATCATCTGTAAAGCAGTGTGATAATGAATGGGTCGTTCAGTAATTAAGATGCCTCCGGCGTGGATCGACAAATGGTTGGGGAAGCCTTCGATCAAAGCAGCGTAACGCCGGATCGTCGGTACCAATCGATGCTGTCGCGCTACTTCGTCGGGATTGCGAATCATCTGATCAATATCTTCTTTCGGCAAACCAAATACTTTCCCCAGTTCCCGGAGAATAGACTTGCCTTTAAAAGTACTGTAGGTCGCCAGCAACGCGGTATAATCCCGGCCGTAACGTTTAAAAATATAGTCCGTCACATCATCGCGCTGGTCCCACGAAAAGTCGATGTCAAAATCTGGAGGCGAACTACGGTATGGATTGATAAACCGCTCGAAGTAAAGATCCAGTTCAATAGGGTTAACATCCGTAATACCAAGACAATAGGCCACGATAGAGTTGGCACCACTTCCTCTGCCAACATGGTGATAGTTGGTGGTTTTTGCATAGCGAATAATGTCCCAGGTAATCAAAAAATAAGGAGCAAAATTCATTTGATCAATCAGGGCTAATTCCTTTTCGACCCGGGCAACAGCAGCTTTATCTTCGGCACCGTAGCGACGTAGACAACCATTGATCGCCAGCTTGCGCAGCAGCACTAAATCATCGGTCCGATCACCCGTAAATGTCTTGCGATTATTGCTGGGTCCGACGGTCAATTTGATAGAACAAGCTGCCAGAATTTTTTTGGTATTGGTCAGTAGCGATGTGTACGTGGCGTATGGAACCATTAGCTTTTCGAGACTATCCAGACGAGCGGTGGACGGTGCGTGTCCGGCTGGTTTTAATTTAGAGATGAGGATATTCAAATCAATGGCTCTGAGGAGTTTATGTACTTTGTTCCCATCTTCATTTACAAAGGTCAATGTACGGAGGGCAACCAGTTTATGTAAGGCTTTTTTGACGGGAGAGTCAAAAAGACGATGCACAAATTCGGGACGTACACCCAGATATTCGTGCGCATAAAAACGGGACAATGGTTTGATCAGTCGATCATATATAACGATACAATTTTCAAATTTGGGAGCAATGTCCGGTAGTGGAATATGGTCCAGTGAATGTGTGGATAGAAAGTGGTTGAGTTCGCGAAAACCTTCTTCGTTGCGGGCGATACCGAGATACAGGAAACGGTGGTCCCGTCGAAACTCAATTCCGAGAATCGGTTTAATATTTTTTTCCTGACAAGCGCGAATAAACGCATAGCTGCCGGAAGTATTATTAATATCGGTCAGGACGAGTTCTTTCAAACCAATGGCACTGGCTGCTGCTGCTAATTGCAGGGGTGACAAGGTTCCGTAGCGCAGACTAAAAAAGCTATGTGTATTCAAATACATGACAGTCGGTGTTTGGGTACTGCCGGGTAAAAAGGCCGGAGTACGACGTAGCATTTCTGGTGTCCGCTTACGCCAACACAATAGTGCTACTTGTTTTACAAATAGTATTTTAAAAAATTGTCCGGATAAAACGGTTAAACCGTTTTATCTGAGGACTGCGTCGAAAGCTCGGGTCCAGGCTTACACCTGAACAAGTTGGTGGATTTGTAGACCTGTGAAACACAGGTTTATAAATTGGGTGTTATAGATACGAGAATAACTTATAGCATTTGACTGCTTATTTTATTGACCCTTACCTATTATTTTTTAAAAAATGAAACGCTACGGGTGGACGTAGTGGATTGCGTTTCAGATAAAATCAAAATAGAACTGTCTACTTCAATGATGCGGTAAAGATAGTTTATTTTTACTAAAAAAGAAACAATTTGTTTCTTTTAAATTTATTACGGTTTTATTAAGGGGTGAGAAACGGTTCAAAAATAAATGATGATTCTATACTTCCTCTATTTTCATCACCTGAATAGCCACCAGTGAGATCAAACAGTACGCCAAAAAGTAATAAAAACCATTGTGAATTTCCGCATGAAACCCATCATTGGACTGGGTGGCTAAAAAGGCTAAAAAAATACCTACCACGAAGACATCGGCCATCGACCATTTGCCGATGATCCGAACGAAATTGAAAAGCTTTTTTCGAATATCCAGGTTTTTTATAAAAAGTACTATCAACAAAATAATGGCTTTTATAATCGGAACTACGACACTAAAAAGCAAGATGAGCACCGCCACCAGTTTATTGTTATTCTCATATAGCGTCTCAATAGTTTTAAGGATACTCTGTGTGCTTTCGTAGAGGGTAATTTCGCCGACAAGCGGTAGGCGTGGAACGATCGAAATACTCATAATCGGTTGAAATAAACCAGGATATAAACAGGCCAGAGAAGCCAGAATAAGTATGAGTGACATCCAGTTACGGGTATTCATAATGTGTATTTTTTATTAAAATGGCGAAGATAAGGAATTTTGTACTTTTGGAATGTTGACAAAATAAATGACGATAGCAAAGCGCTCAAAAAGCCCTGCTCAGTTCCGCCAAATTCGCTTACCTTTGCACCTCAATTATACCAATATTATGACCTTCTCAAAACTAGGATTACCCACTGCCCTCGTCGATGCCCTGGCCGACCATGGTTACGAGCAGCCCTACCCCATTCAGGCGAAAGCTATTCCAGCCATTCTCAAAAACAAGGACCTTCTGGGTATTGCCAAAACCGGGTCCGGTAAAACCGCCAGTTTTGTCTTGCCGATTCTGGTCAATTTGCAAAAATACCCTACTCCGGTCAATCGTCAACCACAGGTTTTGGTGGTCGTACCGACCCGGGAACTGGCCATACAAGTGGGCGAAGTTTTTCAATTATTTAGCAAGGCTTTGCCAAATTATATCAAAACCATGACGGTTTACGGAGGCGTTTCGATCAACCCCCAGATGATGAAAATGAACGGTGTACAGGTACTCATTGCGACGCCTGGACGATTGCTGGACCTCATTGATTCTAAAGCATTACAATTGTCTTCCGTCAAAACGCTGGTATTGGATGAAGCGGATAAAATGTTAAATCTTGGATTTAAAGAAGAAATGAATCGTATCTTATCCATGCTTCCGGATAAGCGACAAAACTTATTGTTTTCCGCTACGCTCAGTCCGGATCTTGATGGGCTGCGTACGATCCTGATGTCTGATCCGATCACGATCAACCTGTCGGTAGAACAAAAGATTAACGTTGATCTTATTGAACAATCGAGTTATTTAGTCCCCGATGAAAAGAAGGGTCCGTTGCTCAGATATCTGGCCAAAAGCAACGCCTATTCCCAAATACTGGTCTTTGCATCTTCCGGATATAAAGCGGATAACATCGCTGATAAACTTCGAAAAAACGGGGTCAAAGCATCGGCTATTCACGGAAAAAAAAGTCAGTCTGCCAGAAAAACTGCGCTCCAGGAATTTAAGGAAGGAACCCTTCCCGTTTTGGTCGCAACGGATCTTTTGTCACGTGGTATTGATATTGACGCGCTTCCTTGTGTTGTCAATTACGAATTGCCGCGCTCTCCCAAAGATTATATTCACCGGATTGGTCGAACGGGAAGAGCCGAAAATGCGGGAGTCGCCATTTCTTTTGTAAGCCCGGAAGCGCTTACACATTTTAAAATGATTTTGAAAAAAAATAACCTTTGGATGGAAATGATTGATAGTAATGTGCTGGATTTACATGGATATTGAAGTGCTGCGTTTGTTGAGATCTTGCAGTGTTTGAGTGTTGTATTATAACCAGGTCTAAAATATCAATCTTTTTAATCCTCGTTCCTAAACAACAATTGCTTAATTTTGTACTTTTAAATAATATTGACAATTTCCTATTTATGATTATCCTGTTGTCTCCCGCAAAAACTCTGGACCTGAGTTCCGTTAAACATCCAGCTGCTACCCAACCACGATTGTTAGAGGATAGCAAAACCCTCGTTAAAGCGCTCAAAAAAAAGAAAGCCACCGATCTTAAAAAGTTGATGAAGGTCAGTGATAATATTGCCAACTTAAATGTAGAACGATTTCAGTCATTTACGACACCTTTCACCGAGGAAAATTCAAAGCCGGCTATTCTGGCTTTTAAAGGAGATGTTTACACCGGATTAGACGCGGATAGCTTTAACAAAACAGAACTTAACTTTTCCCAAAAGTATGTCCGGATTCTTTCTGGATTATATGGTGTTTTGAAGCCGCTCGACCTGATGCAACCGTATCGACTGGAGATGGGTACCTCCCTGCAAACGGGTAAGCTAAAAAATCTATACGAATTTTGGGACAATCGAATTACAGACCTTTTAAACGAAGATTTTAAAAAATCAAAATCTACTGTTTTTCTGAATCTTGCTTCGCAGGAATATATGAAGTCGGTCCAAAAGGATCGCCTGGAAGGCCCATTGGTAAATATTCATTTTAAAGAAAACCGCGATGGAAAACTAAAAGTGATTGCTTTCAATGCCAAGAAGGCCCGTGGTACCATGACCAATTTAATTGTAAAAAATAAAATTACGTCGGTGAATGGTTTATACGGATTGGAGGTGAATGGATATGTTTATGATGAAAGTTTGTCTGATGAAGAGAATTTGTGTTATGTGAAGTAGACAGCGACTGAAGAAATATGCTAAAAAGGCCTGTTTTTAAAACTCCTTGATAGTCAACAAATTAGCGTACCTTCGTTGGGTATTTAAATTCGCTAGTTTCTACCGAGTAGGTTTTCCTACTCTATTGCCCAGTATGAGCTTACAAGTTTGAAGATGATTTATTCACTCTATAAAACTTACGCTATGCCTACCGACTATTTTAACATCGAATCCAACCAACCATTTTCTGAAAGTCTGATCTGGCAGCTGAACCGGGATTTTTACCACGAGCAAGGTATTCTCGCATGGAGTGATAATGTCGTTCCGCATCATATGACGAGTAATTCCAAAGTAGGAAAAACGTACGCGGAATTGATTTTTGGATTCCTTAAGGATCTTGATACAAAAGAAAATAGTAAAGAAATCGTTTACATCCTTGAGATGGGTGCAGGCCACGGCCGGCTGGCTTATCACATTTTAAGCCATTTAGAAAAACTACTCAACCATACAAAAACAGTAACGGCAAAATATTGTTATGTCCTTAGTGATATTGTCGAAGATAATCTGAATTTCTTTGACCAACACTCTCAACTTCAGGATTATTTTAAAAGAGGTATTTTAGATACCGCATATTTTAATGCTTCCGAAAGCCAGGAGATTGTACTACGAAAATCAAAGCGAACCATTAATCCAGGTGCGTTAGCACAACCGATTATCGCCATCGGAAACTACTTTTTTGATTCTTTGGCAAATGATCTTTTTCACATTGAAAACAGGGTAATTTCCACCTGTTCTGTTTCTATACAATCCAAAGAAGATCCAACGGAAAAAACGGCACAGGAACGGATAAAAAGTATGGAAATTTCCTATCAGAAAAAAGAACAATCTTCTACCTTTTACAAAGACCCCGTACTCAACGAAATCCTGGAAAGCTACCGAAGTCTCCTAAAAAAGTCCTATTTATTTTTTCCTAGTAGTGCTATAACCTGTATTCGAAATTTAAGAAATTTTTCAAAAGCAGGACTGGTTTTATTAACTATGGACAAAGGATTTCACGAAGTTCGGGACATTATGAACCGGGACGAACCGGACATCGTCACCCACGGAAGTTTTTCTTTCTGGGTCAATTATCATGCATTTAATCTATATTGTGAAAATCAGGGAGGAAAAGCACTTTTTCCGTCTTTGTCAAATTTTCATTTAGATATTGGTTGTCTGTTGTTCTTACCCGAGCCGGAAACTTATACGGAGACCCACGCAGCTTATCAGCAGTTTGTGGACAATTTCGGGCCCGATGATTTTAACAGTATTAAGCGAATGGCTTATTTTAATGTAGGTCGTCTAAAACTTACAGACTTAATCGCACTTTACCGATTGAGTGCCTACGATGCGACCTTCTTTATTAAACTCCTTCCCCGTCTAAAACATCTTTCTAAAAATATCTCTTTTAACGAACGAAAAAGAATTGCCCAGACCATGCACCTTACCTGGGAGTACTACTTCAATATTAACGAACCACTAGACCTCGCTTATGAACTGGGGGGCTTATTCTACGATCTTGGTTTCTATCCCGAAGCCTTAAACCATTTTCAATACTCCGTCGATAGTTTCGGTACTAAAGCGGATATCTTTTATAATCAAGCCTTGTGTCACTATCAGCTAAAGGAAGATACTTTATTTTACGAGGCGCTTAATGCAGGGAAAATTGCTTTTCCTGAGTATACGTTGTTTGGGGAATTGGATAAGCTGGATATGAATTAAGGAGTAACTTGTTTTTTTTACAACCTTTTAGTTTCTATAGAACTGGATTTGCCTTTGCTATTTTGATACTGATATTGAGTGGTCTGTTTTATAATTACAAAATAAAAAAAATTGAAAAGGAATTGCAAAGCAGTTTATTAGAAAATCAGCTGGTTACGCCGGACGAATAAAAAACCAATACCATGCTAAAATCTACTTTTTTAATATTCCTACTCTACCTAATTTCATATCCCATGACTGCCCAAAATTTTTCTCAACACCAATGGAAAAACAGAATTCTAATTGTAGCATTCGACGAGGCCGATCAACAAAATTATACGGAACAAATGCGCCTTTTAAAAGCCAATGAAAAAGGATTGGTGGAGCGAAAACTGGTAGTGTATCAAATTTGCAACGAATTGTATAAAAGGGGTTTAGATGAAAAAGCAGACTGGCAAAAAATAGATGCAGCAGTTATGCAAAAAATAAATTCTAAAACAGAGACCAACTTTTCAGTACTACTGATGGGTTTAGATGGTGGAATGAAAGTCCGGAAATCTGAAGTGTTTTCGATGGAAGAATTGTTTGGTATAATTGATGCGATGCCGATGCGGGCGCGAGAAATACGGAATATAGAAAAAGGTAAAAAATAGAAATATACAAAACATGTTCTCAATTATCAAAGAGATAATTTCTCAAGAAATTACTAAATATAAACTATTAGAAAACGAAGAAGTAATCAGCTATCGCTCCTGGATCGATAACCTTAAAGGCTCAGAAATCTTCACAGACTTTTACATCGACCTTCTAAAATCAAGTACCTATACTGCTTTTTTCTGGGAAGTAAAACCCGTTACCCAAGATAAGCTGGACGACGATTTTGAATTTGTTCTAATAAAAAGCAATTCCTTATCTAAGGTTAAAGCGGATAAATATACCTTTCAAAAATATTTTACAGACGAAGAAAAAGTGGTTACCTTCCCCAATCTAGGAGGTGATGCTCAACTTGTTGTCCCTACTCCACTCAATTCACCGGACTGTTATGCGCACCTCGCGACTTTTATAAGAAATGCTTCCAAAGACCAAGTGCAGAAATTTTGGCAAACGACCGCAGAAAAAAAGGTATAATTCAAAAGATCATTTCTGGTGACGCAACAGAAGAAGAGCTTGCCAATCAGGAAATAAAAGATCAGGTGGTCCCAGTATTAGAGAAGTTGCTGAAAAAGTAATATCTTGGTTTTTAAATACTCCCCGGCTTCCGCCTCTACGAGCATATGATGTTCCATTCCTTAAAAATAATGTCAACTTTAAAACCGTGACAGCTCGTTTTTTAAAAATAAAATTTACAAAAACCTTTTTTCCCATTAATAATTTTTAACATTCTTATTAATTATTATTTTTAATCATCTTACAATCTAAGCTTTAAGAAATATAATTATTCGTATACTTTATCTTCACCTATATATAAGTATTATAAAAATTTCACTTTCCATCTATTTTGTATTTTCGGTTAACCTCAAATCGGCATAAATTGATTTTACCTCCCGTTTTTCAATTTATTAACCTACAAACTTGTCCACTTGATTTGGCGAATATCCTTTGAATTCGCTTACGTTGAGCGT
>Ga0209831_1003826_pt1 | contig 12189 bp, 9 predicted proteins | sample Maine_Asex4_meta_FD_187451 | JGI IMG/M metagenome (GOLD analysis project Ga0209831, IMG submission 187451) | Marine algal microbial communities from Maine, USA - Maine_Asex4_metaG (SPAdes) (version 2) | ecosystem: Host-associated > Algae > Red algae > Unclassified | place: Maine, USA | collected...
TCGAGTAGCTCATGCCGCTCATGTCGGTCTTCCAGCGCACGTCGTCGAAGATGAAGAACTCGGGCTCGGGGCCGAAGTAGGCGGTGTCGGCGATGCCGGTGGAGGCCAGGTAGGCCTCGGCGCGCTTGGCCACCGAACGCGGATCGCGCTCGTAGCCTTCCATGGTGTCCGGCTCGACGATGTCGCAGCGCAGGTTCAGCGTGGTCTCCTGCGTGAACGGGTCGAGCACCGCGGTCGAGGCGTCGGGCATCAGCAGCATGTCGGAGGCGTTGATGCCCTTCCAGCCGGCGATCGAGGAGCCGTCGAACGGCTGGCCGTCCTCGAACACGTCCTCCTCGAACTGCGAGACCGGCACGGAGGTGTGCTGTTCCTTGCCGCGCGGGTCGGTGAAGCGGAAATCGACGAACTTGACGTCGGAATCCTTGATGGTCTTGAGAACGTCACTGGATGACATGCAACAGGTTTCCTGCGGGTTGAAAGGTTGGGCGGAGCCATGCCGGACGTGGACTCCCGTCCTGGAGGGAGCACGCGGCGTACCAAGACTTGATTGCGAAAATACGCTTCATTTTCAACAGTTTAAGTACGGTTCGCCCGCGACCTGTGCACCATCGAGGTGCAATCGGTGTCCGATGTGCACTTCTCTGGTGCAAGCATCCGTGTGTCCCGAACGGGCGCGGCGAGTGTACCGGATGCGTCCGGACCCCCTGCCGGGCGCCGTCGGCCGTCGGGCGACGGTGCCGCGAGGGGTAGACTGATCGGCTTTCCGATACCCGGCAGACGTGACAGGCACATGGCGCAGGCGGCCGTCCACAGCGACGTGAACACCTTTCAGGGCATGATCCGCACGTTGCAGGATTACTGGGCGGCGCAGGGTTGCATCGTCCAGCAGCCCCACGACATGGAGATGGGGGCGGGCACCTTCCACAGCTCCACCTTCCTGCACGCGATCGGCCCCGAGCCGTGGAACGCCTGCCACGTGCAGGGCTCGCGCCGCCCCACCGACGGCCGCTACGGCGACAACCCGAACCGGCTGCAGCACTACTACCAGTTCCAGGTGGCGATGAAGCCCTCGCCGCCGGCCATGCAGTCGCTGTACCTCGGTTCGCTCCAGGCGCTCGGTCTCGATCTGGCCGAGCACGACGTGCGCTTCGTGGAGGACAACTGGGAGTCGCCCACCCTCGGCGCCTGGGGGCTGGGCTGGGAGGTCTGGCTGAACGGCATGGAGGTCACCCAGTACACCTACTTCCAGCAGTGCGGCGGGTTGCCGTGTTCACCGGTGCTGGGGGAGCTGGCCTACGGCATCGAACGGCTGGCGATGTACCTCCAGCAGGTCGAGAGCGTGTACGACCTGGTGTGGGGTCCGAGTGCTTCCGGCACGATCAGCTACGGCGACGTGTTCCACCAGAACGAGGTCGAGCAGTCCGCCTACAACTTCGAGCACGCCGACGTGACGGCGCTGTTCGCCACCTTCGAGCAGTGCGAGGCGCAGTGCACGGCCCTGTGCGAACGCGAGCTGCCGATGCCGGCCTACGAGCAGGTGCTGCGTGCCTCCCACACCTTCAACCTGCTGGATGCGCGTCACGCGATCTCGGTGACCGAGCGTCAGCGCTACATCCTGCGGGTGCGCACGCTGTCGCGCGCGGTGGCCAACGCCTGGGCGGCGCGGCGCGAAGCGCTCGGGCACCCGCTGCTGGCGAAGGGCGGGCAAGGGCAAGGTTCCGACGTGGCCAGCGAGAAGGCCTCCTCCAGCACCACGCAAGGACAGGCACGCGATACGGCACGGGCACGGACATGAGCGAGTTGCTGATAGAGATCGGTTGCGAGGAGCTGCCGGCCGCCTCCATCGTGCCGATGGCCAAGCACCTGGCAGCCTCCCTGCACGCCGCCCTGGTCGAGGCCGGTGTCGCCTCGGGCGCACCGGCGGTGTTCGCCACGCCGCGCCGTCTGGCCGCCCTGCTGCCCGACGTGGCCGAACGCCAGGCCGACCGGACCCTCGAGCGGCGCGGACCGGCGGTGGCCGCCGCCTGGCAGGACGGGGTGGTCGGCGGCACGCCCACCAGGGCGTTGGAAGGGTTCGTGCGCTCGGCCGGCGCCACGCTCGACGATCTCGGTACGGTCGAGACCGACAAGGGCGCATGGGTGGTGCTGAAGATGAGCCAGCCCGGACAATCGATCGAGGCCCTGGTGGCCGAGGCCATGCAGGAGGCGCTGCGCACCCTGCCGATGCCGCGTCGCATGCGCTGGGGCGCCACCGAGCACGAGTTCCTGCGCCCGGTCGCCTGGCTGGTGGCGATGCACGGCACGCGCGTGCTGCCGTTGAACCTGCTCGGACTGGAAGCCGGCCGCGAGACGTACGGTCACCGGGCGCACGCGCCCGGCCCGCACGCGCTCGCCGCCGCCGCCGACTACCCCGACACGATGCGGCAGGCCCGCGTCGTGGCCGATGTCGCCGAGCGGCGCCAACGCGTGCTCGACGGCGTGCGACGCGAGGCGGCATCGCTGGGCGGCACGCCGGTTGCCGAGGACGAGCTGATCGACGAGGTCACCTGCCTGGTCGAGTGGCCGGTGGCGCTCGCCGGCCGCTTCGAGGAGCGCTTCCTGGACATCCCGCAGGAGGCGCTGATCCAGACCATGCAGGAGAACCAGCGCTACTTCGCGTTGCTGGACGGCGAGGGCACGCTGATGCCGGCCTTCGTGACCGTGGCCAACCTGGAGTCCACCTCCCCGCAGACGGTGGTCGACGGCAACGAGCGGGTCATCCGGCCGCGCTTCGAGGACACCATGTTCTTCTGGCGCCAGGACCTGCAGACACCGCTCGGCGAGTGGCGCGAGGCGCTGGACCGGGTGCTGTTCGAGAAGCGGCTGGGCAGCGTGGGCGACAAGGTGCGACGCGTGCAGCGTCTGGCGGGTACCCTCGCACCGCTGCTCGGTGCGGATGCCGGGGCGGCCGAGCGGGTAGCCGGGCTTGCAAAATGCGACCTGGTGTCCGGACTGGTCGGGGAGCTGCCCAAGATGCAGGGCATCGCCGGTCATCACTACGCCAGGCGTGCCGGCGTGGCCGACGACGAGGCGCGGGCGGTGGAGCAGCACTACTGGCCCAGGCAGTCTGGAGCTCCGATACCGATCGATGCGCTCGGTCGCACCGTGGCGCTGGCCGACCGGCTGGACACGCTGGTCGGCATCTTCGGCATCGGTCAGAAGCCGAGCGGTACCAAGGACCCCTACGCGTTGCGGCGGGCGGGCATCGCCATCGTGCGCCTGCTGGCCGAAGGCGGTCACGCCGCCGACCTGCGGGTGCTGGTCGAGGCCGCCGCCGCCACCTACGAGGACAGGCTGCCCTCCTTCGACGCCGACGAGATCGCCGATTTCCTGCGCGATCGGTTGCGCGCCTGGTTGACCGGTCCGCATGCGGATGCCGACGGGGAGATGGCCCGGGGCGAGGCGGTCGACGTGGTCGATGCCGTGCTGGCGCGCACCGCGCTCGATCCGGTCGACATCGCCCGCCGCGTCGTCGCCACGCGACGCTTCCGCCAACGCGATGAGGCGGCCTCGCTGGCGGCGGCGTCCAAGCGGGTCGGCAACCTGCTCAGGAAGTCGGCGGGCGAGGTGCAGCTGCCCGACGCACCGGATGCCGCGCTGTTCGAGGACGACGCCGAGCACCGGCTGGCCGCGGCGCTCGACGAGGTGCGCCCGCGGGTGGACGCCGCGTTGCAGGCCAACGACTACACGGCCGCGATGTCGGCCACCGCGGCGTTGGCCGGGCCCGTGGATCGCTACTTCGACGAGGTGCTGATCAACGCCGAGGACGGTGCCCTGCGACGCAACCGGCTGGCGACCCTGGCGGTGCTGCAGCGCCTGTGCAACGCGGTGGTCGACCTGTCCCGCCTGCAGCCCGGGCGTGACGAGGCGTGAAGGCGGTGGTGCTCGACCGTGACGGGGTGATCAACGAGGAGCGAGGCGAGCCGGTGGCTCGGATCGAGGACTTCGTGCCCATCCCGGGCAGCCTCGAGGCGATCGGCCGGTTGCACCAGGCCGGCATCCCGGTGGCGATCGCCACCAACCAGAGCGGGCTGTCGCGCGGCGTGCTTGACATCGAGGCGCTGCACGCGGTGCACCGACACCTGCACGAGGCGGTCGGCAAGCACGGTGGACGCATCGAGATGATCGCCTTCTGCCCGCACGCCGATGCCACCGACTGCGATTGTCGCAAGCCCGCCCCCGGCATGCTGTACACGATCGCCGAGCGGCTCGGCGTCGAACTGACCGAGCTGACCCTGATCGGCGATTCCCTGCGCGACATGCAGGCAGCCCTGGCCGCTGCCGCCGCACCGATGATCGTGCGCACCGGCAAGGGCCAGCAGACGCTCGACGACAACAAGGGTCTGGAGCACATCCCCGCGTTCGACGACCTGTCCGCCTGCGTGGACGCGCTCCTCGCCGAGCGCAACGCATCCCCCGACAGGGCGAGGGGACAGGCGTGAGCGGCTCGGCCCATGTCGAGGCGGTGATCCGCGCCCGCCACGGCGAGGTCGGTGTCGTGCGACGCGCGTGGTACACGCTGCGCAGCGTGGTCTTCTGGATCTGGCAGATCGTGCTCACGCTGGTGCTGGGCGCCCCGGTGATGGTGGTAAGCCTGATCTCCTGGCGTGCCGGCTACTGCGTGGCGCTGGTCTGGCTGCGCCTGAACTTCATGGGGCTGCGCGTGATCTGCGGCGTGGACTGGGACGTGCAGGGGCACGAGAACATCCCCGATACCCCTTGCCTGGTGATGTCCAAGCATCAGAGCACCTGGGAGACCTATTTCCTGCCGCACCTGTTCGTGCCGGCCACCTACGTGGCCAAGCGGTCCCTGGTCTGGGTGCCGATCTTCGGCTGGTCGCTGCACCTGATGCGCTTCATCCTGATCGACCGGAAATCCGGACGCAGCGCGGTCAAGCAGATGATCGACCAGGCGCGCGACCGGCTCGCGCACGGGCGCTGGGTCATCATCTTTCCCGAAGGTACCCGCCGGCCGGTGGGTGCCGAGCCCGACTACCGCGCCGGTGGCGCGATCGTGGCCGCCTCGCTCGGAACGCCGGTGCTGCCGGTGGCGCTGAACGCCGGCGAGTTCTGGCCAAGACTCGGGTTCATCAAGTGGCCCGGCACGGTGAGCGTGCGCATCGGCCCGCCGATCCTCTCGCAGGGGCGCAAGGCGAGCGAGGTCATCCACGATACCGAGGCCTGGATCGAGGGTGCGATGCGGGACATCACCTCGGAGCCGTTCCGGACGCCGCTGCCGGCCGATCGCCCGAGGGAGCCCCTGACGGACTGACCGGCGGGCCGGCCTGCAACCCGACCCGCGCTACCCGGGCGGCAGCTCGACCGGCAGGGCGAACAGCCGGATCGCGTTCTCGCTGGTGCGGCGCGCGACGGTGACGGGGTCCTCGTCGCGCAACGATGCGACCGAACGCCACACCTCCACCAGCCAGGCCGGTTCGTTGCGTTGCCCGGCATGGCGTTCGTCGACCTGGTCGGGCGCATCGGTCTCCAGCAGCAGCGAGGCCAGCGGCAGCGTGGCGACCAGCTCGCGCAGCCGGGTGGCGCGAGGCCAGGTCACCGCGCCACCGAAGCTCAGCGAGTAGCCCAGATCGATCAGCCGACGGGCCTGCTCGGCCGAGCCGTTGAAGCTGTGCACCAGGCCCTGGTAGTGACCCGCCGCCCGGATCATGCGGATCACGTCCTCGACCGCGCCGCGGGCGTGGATCACGATCGGCAGGTCGAACTCGCGCGCCAGCGACAGCTGGGCGGCGAACAGGTGCTGCTGGAAGGCTCGATCGGCGGCGTCGGTGCCCTTGCCGGCACCCTTGCCGGCACTCTTGCCGGCACCTTGGCCGACGCCCCGGCCGGTGTAGTCCAGCCCGCACTCGCCGATCGCGACCGGGCGTTCGCGTCCGATCCAGTCGGCAAGCTCTGCCACGTGGGTCTCGTCGTGCTCGGCGGTGAAGCAGGGGTGCAGCCCGTAGCAGGCGTGCAGCGTGCCGTGCGCGGCGCACGCTTCGCGCAGGCGTGGCCACAGCCGCGCGCTCACCGCCGGGACCACCTGCGCGATCACGCCCGCCCGCTCGGCCCGCGCCACGGCATCGGCCCGGTCGGGATTCAGCCGCTCGTCGTCGGTGTGCACGTGGGCATCGATCAGCGGCGGGACCGTCGGTGGCAGCGGGGACGGAGACGTTTTTTCGTTGGCGGGCATGCGTTCTTTCCGGCGCGGTGCGCGTGCGACAATCCTTCGCACGAGCGGTCGGCACGAGACGGTACAGGAGAGCGGCATGCGCTGGAGAGGCAGGCAGGGCAGCAGGAACATCGAGGACCGGCGCGGTGCGCGCGGGGGCATGCGCATGCCCGGCCGCCGTGGCGGGCTCAAGCTCGGCGGCATCGGCGGCATCGTGGTGGTGCTGCTGAGCCTGTTCTTCGGGGTGGACCTGACCGCGCTGATGGGCGGTGGCGGTGTACCCGGCGGACTGGTGCAGAACACCTCGTCGCCTGCCGCCGGCGGGCAGCTGCGCGACGATGACGAGGCGGCGCAGTTCATCTCGGTGGTGCTGCGCGATACCGAACAGGTGTGGGACAAGCTGTTCGACGAGGCCGGCGAGCGGTACCGGGTGCCGCAGCTGGTGCTGTTCAACGACGGGGTGGACAGCGCCTGCGGGTTCGCCTCCTCGGCGGTCGGGCCGTTCTACTGCCCCGGCGACAGCAAGGTCTACATCGACCTGGGATTCTTCCGCGAACTGCAGCGCATGGGCGCGACCGGCGACTTCTCCCAAGCCTACGTGCTCGCCCACGAGATCGGCCACCACGTGCAGAACCTGCTGGGCGTGTCGATGTCGGTGCAGCGTCGCCAGCGCGAGGTGACCAAGGTGGAGGCCAACCGGTTGTCGGTGCTCACCGAACTGCAGGCCGACTGCTACGCCGGCGTCTGGGCGCACCACGCCCACCAGGACCGTCAGCTGCTCGAACCGGGCGACCTGGAGGAAGGCATGAACGCGGCGGCCAGCATCGGCGACGATGCGCTGATGTCGCGCGCCGGTGCGCGGGTACGGCCGGAGAAGTTCACCCACGGCTCCTCCGAGCAACGCCAGGAATGGCTGCTGCTCGGGTTGAGGACCGGCGACCCGCTGAGCTGCGACACGTTCGGTCGTGCCTGAATGAGGCTGTCCGGCCAGGCGTTCCGGGACCTGCCCGCCAAGCGCGTCACGCTGCTGGGCATGTCCGGGGTGGGCAAGACCCGGCTGGCCAACCTGTTGCGCGACCAGGAATGGTTCCACTACTCGGTGGACTACCGCATCGGCACGCGCTATCTGGACGAGCCGATCCTGGACAACATCAAGCGCGAGGCGATGGCCGTGCCGTTCCTGCGCCGCCTGCTGCGTTCGGACTCGATCACGATCGAGAACAACCTCACGTTCGACAACCTGGAGCCGCTGTCCACCTTCCTGGGCATGCTCGGCGATCCGGACAAGGGCGGGCTGGCGCTGCCGGAGTTCAAGCGTCGCCAGCAGCTGCACCTGGCGGCCGAACTGCAGGCCATGCACGATGTGGCGAGCTTCATCGGCAAGGCGACCGACCTGTACGGCTATTCGCACTTCCTGAACGATGCCTCGGGCAGCTTCTGCGAGCTGGACGACGAGACGGTACTGGCCGCCATGGCGCGCGACACGGTGGTGATCTACATCGAGGCCAGTGCCGAGGACGAGCAGTTCCTGATCGATCGTGCCGAGCGCTCGCCCAAGCCGCTGTACTACCGCGAGGCGTTCCTGGACGAGGTGCTGCCGCACTACAGGCGCGAGCACGGCTGCGAGTACATCGCCGAGATCGATCCCGAGCACTACGTGCGCTGGGTGTTCCCGCGCCTGTTCCGTGCCCGGTTGCCACGCTACGCGGCGATCGCCGACCGGATCGGTTACCGGGTGCCGGCGCGCACCGCGTTCCAGGTGCGCGATGCCGTCGACTTCGTCACGCTGATCGCCGACACGCTGGATGCGGGTCCGGGCTGAGACGACCCGAGAACTCCACCGATGCCACTGGTCGCCCACAACGCCCTGCCCACGTTCGAGCGCCTGCGCCGCGAGGGTCAGCGCATCCTGTCGCCCGAGCGTGCGCGCGATCAGGACATCCGTCCGATGCGGGTGGGGCTGCTGAACATGATGCCGGACGCCGCCCTCGAGGCGACCGAACGGCAGTTCATCCGCCTGCTCGGCTCCAGCAACTCGATCGCGCAGTTCCACGTGCGTCCGTTCACGCTCGACGCGATCGAGCGGGGACCGGCGGCGCGCGCCCACATCGATCGCCACTACACCCCGTTCGACGAGCTGCGGGCGAGCGGGCTGGACGCGCTGATCGTCAGCGGTGCCAACGTCTCGCAGCCGGACCTGTCGCGCGAGGTGTTCTGGGAGCCGCTGCGAGAGGTCGTCGACTGGGCCGACCGGGTGGTCACCTCCACGCTGTGCTCGTGCCTGGCCACCCACGCGGTGCTGCTGGCGCGGCACGGCATCGAGCGCCGGCGCCTGCCGGCCAAGCGCTGGGGCGTGTTCGAGCACGAGGTGGTGGCGCGCCGGCACCCGCTGGTGGCCGGCAGCAACACGCACCTGCGGGTGCCGCACTCGCGCTACAACGAGGTGCGGCGCGAGCAGCTGGTCGAGCACGGGCTGCACGTGCTGGTGGAGAGCGCGCAGGCGGGCGTGCAGGTGGCGGTCAGCCCGGACGGGTTCCGGACCGTCTACCTGCAGGGGCACCCCGAGTACGACACGGTCAGCCTGCTCAAGGAGTACAAGCGCGAGATCGTCGCCTGGGCGGACGGCAGGGCGGGCAGCTACCCGCCGCTGCCCGATCACTACCTCGACCACTGGTCGGCGGTGCTGCTGGAGGAGTACCGGGAACGGGCGGTGGCGGCGAAGGCGGCGGGCACCGGGCCGGACGGTGCCGGGTTGCCCGCCTTCCCGGAGGCGAAGCTGCTCGCCCGCCTGCGGAACACCTGGCACGACAGCGGCGAATCCCTGGTCGGCACCTGGATCGCGCTGGTATACCAGCTCACCCACGCCGAGCTCGGCAAGCCGTTCATGGACGGGGTCGACATCGACGATCCGCTGGGCTGGCTGGCCGGGCCCGACAGCGGCGCCTGAGCGTTCGCACGCCTCGTGGACCGGGGGCCTGCTGACGGGGCCGGTGCCGCGTGCCGGCCCCTCGCCCTGGAACGGACGGTCCGGATGCCGGTGCGATCGCCTGCCGTCCGGGCCCGCGTGGTGCGAACGAGAGGTGGCGCACGGTTCGTCGCGCCCGGTTTGGGCACTCTGTCACGCTGGAACGGCCGGCATCGAGATGCAGGCCCGGTTCGTGAGCGAAGGAGCGCGAATGAACATGGATGGTCTTGCGGCACGTCGGCGGGGTCCGGCCCCGGCCTCGACTTCAGCTTCTGCAGGCTCCGGCACGGCGCCCGCCCGGCTGTTCCTGCTGGCATGGCTGGTGTGGCCGGCATGGCTGGGGGGCGGCATCTCGCAGGCCCTGGCGGACGGTTGCCCGGCAACGCTTGCCGGCGGACCGGGTTGCGGTGCGGAATCCGCCGGCAGCCACACGCCCTCCGAGGACGGTGCCCGCTTCGTCGCCAACCCGGTGGACGTCATCACCGGCAGCAAGGTGGAGAGGCGCACGGACTGGCAGGCGTTCGGGTCACGCCTGGCGTTCGAGCGCCACTACCACAGCGGGCAGGGCGGTGCGAACCGCGGGCTCGGTGGCGGCTGGCGGCACGGGCTGGACCTGTCCCTGATGAGACGGCCGGGCGGGGCCGGATTGCGCCTGGAACAGGGCGACGGTCGCGCGATCGATTTCGTGCCGTCGACGCGGGCTGCGCGCGTCTGGACGAGCGCGCGGGACGGGCGCATCGAACTCGCCACCGGTGCCTACGTGTGGCGGGTGCCGGACGGGCGCAGCATCCGGTTCACCGGCATGCGTCCGGTCCGCATCCACTGGCCGGATGGCGACCGGCTGACGCTTTCGTGGCAGGGCGGGCGGCTGGCGAGCGTGAGCGACGGGCACGGGCGGCGCATCGAGCTGCACTGGGCACCCGGTCCGCGTCCGGTGCTGCGCGGGTACGCACCGGGACCGGAAACCATCCTGCCCGGTCACCTGGACCGCGTGAGCCTGCCGGACGGGTCGGTGCTGACGTATCGGTACGACAGCCGGCACCGGTTGCGGGCGGTGTACCGGGACGGCGTGACGCTGGAGCGCATCGACTACGACGACGACCACGTGGCGGCGGTGAGCGCGATCCACGATGCCGCGGGAACCCGGCGCTGGGCCTACGACGACGCGATGCGGGTGCGACGATTCGTGGCACTCGACGGGCGAACGCTCGATTTCGTCTACCGGGGCCTGCCGCTGCCGCCCGACGAACCGGGCACGGTGCGTCCTGGCGAGACCATCGTCAAGCGCGCGGATGGACTGCACGTGGACTACCGCTGGCGGATCGACGCGACCGGGCACGGTACGCTGACCCGTGTCGTGGAGCACCCCTGCACCGGTTGCGAGGGCCGCCCGCGCGACATCACCCCGTCCGCCGAACCGCGGCAGCCCGCGACCAGCGAACCCCTGGACGGGGTGCGCGTGGAGCGGTTCGACACCGAGCGGATCGATATCCGCATCGCCTCGCTCGATGCGCGATTCGAGGTACGTTTCGATCGGCAGGGCCGGGTGCGGGAGTTCGAGGCGCTGGACGAGGGTGCGCCGCGCGTGCCGGACACCCGGCGGCGCGAGGAACTGGAGCGCGTGGTGCGCGGGCTGGAAGCCACCGTCTTCGTGGACGGTACCGGTACCGCCTACCGGCGCAAGTCCGGCACCACCAACGTCTGCCCGCTGGCGATCGTGCGCAGCTGCGACGAGCTGGAGCACGATGTGGAGATGGCACGGTTATCGATGTGCGCGTACGAGATCGGGGGAGCGTGCATGGATGCGGGGAAGTGGGAATTGCTGGATCCGGAGCATTTCGGACTTGACCCATCAGATTTCGAAAACAGGCACATGCATGCGTTTGCATATCGGCACGTGGTCACCGACGAGATCGTGGTGGCGTTTCGCGGCACGGCGAACGGTACCGATGTGGTGACCGACATGAACCAGTACGAAGGAAGATATAGCCAAGCGTACCAAGATGCCTACAACTTGGCGTCGAGGCTGGACGAGCGAGGGTTCGACGTTACCTACACCGGGCATTCGCTCGGCGGCGGCTTGGCGACGATCGCGGCGCTGAGCGGCGGCGCACAGGCGATCGGTTTCAATTCGGCCGCGCTGACGGAGGCCACCGCCAATCGCCACGGTCTGGACATCGCCGATGCGGACCGGCATGTCACCCACCTGCTGGTGCCCGGTGAGGCGGTGACCGCGCTGCAGGAGACGCCGATGCGCGATCCGAGCGGGTTCGGGCTCGACAACGACTACGATCGGCAGACCCCGGACTGGATTACCCACCCGGCACCGGGTCGGCGCGACGTGCTGGTCGATCCACGACAGGAAGACATCGATCAGGCCATGGAGGCACTCCCCTGGCTGGTCACTCCATTCCTGTCCGTAGGCTACGAAGAGTCCATTGTCCGCCACATGATGACGCTGGTCGCATCGGCGTTGTACAAGACCATCGTCGCGCGCTGCGGTCACCTGCCGCCGCCTGTTCCATGAGAAAACGCACCGACATGCGCCTGTCCTTCCGATCGCTTGCTCGTCCGCTCATCGCTTTGACGATGATCGTGCCCATCGCGGCAACTCACGCGAACACTGTGGCGATCGAGCGTCTGCGCGCCGCGCTGGACGCGAACGAGCTGGAGCCGTTCGTGCGCGAGCTCGAGGCCGGCGTGATCGATGCGGACCTGTTCGCCCGCGATGTCGAGGCCTACGAGGTGCTGTGCCGGTCCACCCACCCGGACCGGATGCCGTTTCTGGATCGGCTGCTGGCGTTCGGTATCGATCCGTCAATCGAAGATCCTGAACGGGTGCGATACACCTTCTCGCCATTGGCATGTGCCTACCGCGAGAACGGGTTGGCCAGCTTCGAACGCTTGCTGGATGCCGGCGCGGACTCGAACATCTCGGTCTGTCCGAACTGCGCGGACAGCCTCCACACGCTGGTCAACCACGTTCTCAACATGCCGGAGCTGTTCGACATGATCG
>Ga0209831_1003830_pt1 | contig 12182 bp, 20 predicted proteins | sample Maine_Asex4_meta_FD_187451 | JGI IMG/M metagenome (GOLD analysis project Ga0209831, IMG submission 187451) | Marine algal microbial communities from Maine, USA - Maine_Asex4_metaG (SPAdes) (version 2) | ecosystem: Host-associated > Algae > Red algae > Unclassified | place: Maine, USA | collected...
GGGGGGGGGGGGGGGGGGGGGGGGGGGGGGGGGGGGGGGGGGGTTGGGATCGTGGGGTCGTGGGACCGACGAGAGACCCGCACAGGCGGACAAGGGGCGGCAGCCCTACAGCAGGCAGCAGATACCCTCGGAAACAATAGAAGAAAGCCTGTGGCTTTATGGCACGACGGACGACAACTTCACAAAGTCGGAACGAGCGCGGCGCCTATGGGGTCAGGGCGAAGCCCTGAGTCGAGGCTGCGGTACTCCGACACGTGAACGGGGCGGCTCGTTTGACGCAGGACGCGCCGCAGAGCGGCGTGGAACCGCTTCGCCTGCGTGCGCGGGGACTCGACGCACGGCGGGACGAAGCCGGCGAGCCCGATGCGGGCGTACTCGACCAGGGCGGTGGTGACCTCACAGGGACCCACCACGGTCAAAATGATACACGAGTCGTACCCGAACAGGGCGACGACCTGTTCCGACGTGAGGGAGTGCCGCCACTCCGAGGCCGTCACCAGGGTGGAAAACGTGCACGAAGCGGACAATCACCTATTGCAGGCAACGTTCGGCTTCCCTGGGACGGGGGTCGCGACAGGGCCGGCGACCCTCAGCTCCATCGGCGCCATGGCGCTACCGTCGCTGGCGGTACCGGCAGCTCCGCGCGCGGGCCACGAATCGGCGGGTCGGTGCTCCGAACGCCAAGAGAGCTCGCCGCTGGCACCGCCATTGCGGGCCTGGGCACCGGCAAAAGACTAAGCTGGTCCACCATGGCCGGCGGCCGCATACACACCACCGTCGCCCGGAACGGCGGCCGACCAGGCGTGGTCACCCCGTACGTCGGCGTGGCGTCTGTACCCAGCCCCCCTGCGATCGTAGTGGTCGGGGCGGTAGGGAGCGGCCACGCTGCGTGACTCGGGCGCCCAGCTGCCACCGGACCCGTCGCCGGCAGCGCCGAAGTGGTCGTCGCGCCACGACGTGTCCCAGCGCCTGTCGCGAGCCACGCAGGCCCCCTTCTCGCGAGGTGGCGTGCGGGGGCCACACTCGGCGTTATCGGCAAGGGTCGACGTGGTGGAGCCACAGAGGCTGACGGCAGGACCCCAGGGGTCCCCGACACTTGCCTCCTTCTCGTCCCCTTTGGGCTCATGGGACTCCGGGTCACCGGCGGGCGACCCCGACGCGGAAACGGCGACCACGCCGGCCGCAGACCGGAGATGCGACGGTCTGTGACCCAGAAGCGTGGAGCTCAGACCGGGACGGACCGCCGCGCGCCATCTTGGCGTGACGACGCTTTCGCGCGCGGTACGGGGCCGACGCGGCCGCCTTCTCCGCCGACGGCGGAACAGCATCCGGGTCGGACGATTGGAAACCGGCCGGCATGGCCAAGGGCTCCGTCGTTATGGGCAACATCCGCGGGGCGACGATAGCGAGCTGCGGCTCCGCCAGCTTCACCCCCAGCGGGGCTCGCCACGACCGCGGCCGCTCACGACACGGACTCAAAGGCACCGGCAGTCACAGTACCCTTTTAGTTGGAAAGCAGAGTGATCGGGGCTTGGCGGGTGGGTTCGTGGTGGTACGGCAGCCGGTTGTGGACGGCCGCCCAGGTCACTGCCTTCGCGATAACGTCGTACTCCTCCGAGGCGTGGGCGACGGCGCGGTCGCCCAGCGCGAGGTCGTCGACCGAGACCTTCTCCGTCAGGGCGTAGTAGCACGGCGATGGATCGAAGAAGCGATGCATCTCGCGGTAAGCACGCAGCAGCTCCGACACAACGGCGGTTGTCATCATGACATTGGCCGTGTCCTGGATGGGGTGGAAAGGAGATGCCTGGAGCAGGGAGTGCTGCTGGTGCACCACGGGCGGGTTTTCATAGCAGCCACGGCGTCGCGCACCGCGTGATAACCGCCAGCGGCAAGGGAGCACGCGCCGGCGTCAAGGCAATGTCGGAATAGACGGGCACGAAGAAGGACCCTCGCCCCGCCCGGCGGGCGCTCTCAAGCTCTCCGCGGGCGCGCCGCGCGGCCTTCAACGCCAAGTCCGCCGCGGCCGTCGCCTGGCCCGCCGGGGCCAGGGTGATCAGGGGGCCCACACCCCCGAATTCCACGAGGGACGAGGAGGGGCCGAATAGGACCGCGGCGCGACGACGAATGCGAGAGTGCCGAACCTTGTGGTAGGCGTACTTCTCGTCGCCGGCGACGAACGGCAGCTCGGCCGAGGGGTGCGGAACCAAGAGCACCCGCCCCAGGTTTCCCCGCAACATGCAGCGCAATCACCTCACGCTATCACCGACGGAGTGGACGAAGGACGCGAGGTCGCGCTCGGCCGCCGGCTGGGCGCCGTACACCGCCGCCTTGGGGATCTCCCGAAAGGACCGCCACACGGCTAACGCCTCGCCAGCAGCGTGAGTATGGGCAGGGCGAAAGAAGTCTCTGTAGAGCGTCTAGTGGGCCGTGGCCACTGCTGCCCCCAGCAGGGCGAGCCACTCCCGGACAGCGGGCGCCACAGGACGTGGCGGGAGCGCCAGGGCGTCCTGCCCCAGCGTTAGGCGACTTTCCACCGGCACGACAGCGGGGCTTCCGATCAAAGACGAAGCGAGGTCCGAGCCAGGTACGGGCCCAGGAGGTGCGGCGTCCCCGCCCCCGACCCTCGCCGCGGCAACGAGGCCCGCTGGGCGGGGCGGCTTCCGCCACTCCCGGCCGTTCGGGTCGTACGGCAACCGCATGCCCGGCGGCTCCGCCGGGCGGGCGGGTACGGCCGGAAGATGCCCTGCCGGCCCCGGCGTTGCCGGCATGACGGTAACCGACCCAGTACCCGACGAGGCGACGGAGGCGTCCTGGCGCTCCGGTGCCGTGGCGGGCGACATACTGAGCTGCCAATAGGGGTGGTCGCCGGGAATGGCTCCATATTTGCTGAAGGGGACGTAGTACTGTGGGACCCCCGTCGCGAGAGGGGGCCGCCGTGCGGGCGCCGGAGGCGCCGGGGGACGCGGCAACCGGCGGGGGGAACGACAACGCAGGGGCAGGGGTGACGGCGGCGTCCCCGCTCCCTGACCCAAGGCGACCGAGGAGCTTCCCTTACCCACCCCGCCGCGGCACGGAGGCCCCGCAGCGGGGCCTGGTTGTCGCGGCAGAGAGCGCGCGGCATGCGACGGCTGACTGGGCGCCACGCGGTGGGTGCAACGCGCTGCGCGCGGGACGGTCACTCCCCCTCGACTTGTAATGATCGCTTGAGGGGCCTTGATATGCATGAAGGGAATCATCTGCATTGGTTGGCGACGGCCTTGGCCAATTCCCATTAGGAGAAATTGGGTCCGGGCGACGGTTTTCGCCCCTTCAGGACGAACATCGATGATGGTGGGAGGCACCGTCGTCGCCGGCAAGTAAACCGTGTCTCATTGTCCTGGCGCTTCGATCGGCCCTACTTCCCGGACCTCGAGTCCCATAGCGGGCGTCGCGCGAGCGGCTGAGATGGCCGTTGCTTCCCTCCTGTTGAGGTAGCCCCTTGGATTTTGGTACTACAATCTTCTCATATGCTGCGCCTTGTCCCGGCCCGTATGTCGGCCCTTCCTCGCGTTGCCGCCGCGTCGAAGGCACTGTGCGCGTCGTCACCCTGGCGGCGCGTGATTTTCAAAATGTGACATATGTTGTGTACGTTGTCTGTCAGAGAGTGGAGATGCTGCTGTGTCTTTCTTTCTGGGTTCGTCGTGAGTCTTTTCGTGGCGACCGCGGGTGTGACCATTCAATGAACAATGTGTTCAAATCTGCTATTAAGTCGTTCCTTGCTTCGTTTGGTTCCTCTTTGAAGTCCCCTTTCTCGTTGGTCCCAGTCTTTGCCACGCCCGATGGATCCAGCAGGTACGCGGGACTGGACAATGCGCTGCTGAGGAGAGCACAGTTGTTGTCACGTTGAAGCGCCCACATTTCCGAGCAAGACATGGTGCTGTGATCTTCGAGAGCCTTGAGGACATGAGGTGATTCTAGAGCGGTCTGCGAACGCGCTACTGTGTGTCGGGGGGTGTGTGCTCAGCAGGTTAGATATGTGCTCTGGGGTGTTCCGGCATTTCAGTGTGTACACTGGCATGTATTATTGTCGGTGTGAAGCCCACGCTATCCGACGTCCGTATTCCCTTCTCCTTGCGAGGCCACGCTGCAGCGCTTGTCTCCGAGGAGTTTCCAAAACTGCCTCAGGTCAACGCTCCCACTTCCGAATATACACACCATTTATTCGTCTTTCTAGTCGCGTCCGGATGCTCGCTCAGTGGAACACTCATAATCCACGGTCCGTTCAATGGCATGCATGTCTTCGTCCAGACCCAACCATTCTTCAACTACCAGCTGCTTCTCTGTAGAGCTCCCCTCCCCAATTATCTCTTGAGATACAGCACACGTACCAATCATGTTGACTATTTCTCCGAGGTCAACAGCGATGGAAAAAATCGAGGTGCGGTACTCCGCAACCTCGGCGATTAGGCGCGCCACCTTCCGCAACGGAAGGATGCACTCATTTTCCCAGAAATGGGAAAAAGTGCCGGGAGACACAGCATCCCACTTCGCCAGAATCAGCTCTAGTACGTCCTTCGGTTGCGTGGAAGCGCCATCCCGGACACCCACAAGTCGACGCGGGAGGACTGCTTGGCTCCAGGGACGCCGAGAACACCGGTGCAGCGGTTCCATGGGAGATGGGGGGGGAGGGAGGGTGGGAGCGTCTCAACGCACACATTTGGCATGGAGGCCAACCCCGAATCCGACGCCGCAGGGCCTGGACGGCCACGAACAGTAGACGGAGTGTAGGCCGGCGCGTTGGAGAGTGAAATAGCTAACGTCCCCGTAAGAAAGAAAGTGGATGCACAGCCTTTAGCGGAAGCCACGTGGGGGCGGGTGGAGGGGCGGGCTACAGCATCTATAGCGGGGGTAGCTGATTGAACAGCGCTTGGTGGCTGAGCTAATGGGAGCGCTTTGGTTGGTGCCGCCTGATGGCGGAGTAAAGCGTCAACCCGGGCACCACTAAGAGCAACACATAACGCCAGTGATCACCAAGCGGCGTCAGTCCGCCACCAATTCATTGCTGAGCCGATCCCACACACAAGCCCCGTCATCATGCAACGCCGGAGTTGCCAGCGCCCGCCACTGACGTGCAAACCTGTGCGGGGCGGTCCCTCGCGAGCCGTGGCGCGCGCCACGATTCGAGCCGCCGTCAGCGCCTCGCCCGGCTCCGCAAGATCTGCAGAATTCACATTTGTTGGGCGACCGCGACAGGTGCCCCCCCCCGCCCATTGATCGATGAGGCGCCGTCCCCTGCTCGTGGAGCTTGCTCCGCGCCCTCTTCAGCTCGGCCCGCGCCGGGCCCCTCGCACCCAATTCTTCGAGATCTGATGCCGGCGCACATGCCCCGAGATTGGTAGCATCGCATTGTAGACGAACAAATGACTGGTCCCACGCTGACGGATTAGGCAGCGCGGAGTAGAGCCAGGCATTGACCGCTGACCCGCGCGACTGCTTCCTTCTGTCTACGGACGAAAGGCGATGACTGCTTGTGGCACCATCGTGGCCGGCAACTAATTCATGCACCACGTGACCCAGGGCTCGAGCGACGAATTGTTCTCTGGACCGTGCCTTCCATGGAAGCACCCGCTTGACTTGTCGTGAAGACTGCTTCGTCCTTCGCACTCCAGCACGCCCGCTGGTGGTACCACGCTTACCTGACTCTGACTTGCATTGCGAGGTCCAACCATGCCGCCTGCGTCCCTGAAGTGAGTCATTCTTCCAGGAACGTACATGGAAGCGACATAGGGGGCGATTGCCTTCATGACAGCTGCAACCTGTAGCGTACCATGCAGTCGTTCGGGAGCACTGATTGGCCGCGCAAATGGTTTGCATGGAGCTCTTACCTACCGACATCGCACTGAGAAAGAAATCGCGGCAGACGGAGCTCCCTAAACTCTACATAAGAGGCAAAAGCTTCTATACTACTTGGTATTCTGTGCTATCCGCCGCTGTGAGCGTCTATGACTCATGCCGAGGTATTTTCAGGCCCCATGGTGAATGTGGGACGCAGCGGTCTGCTCGGTCGGTAATTCGAGTTCCATCCGCCTTGTGTCGTTGTGAAGCGGATCGGTGGTCTGAGATGGCACGCAGTAGGATCTCGGCTTCCGATCGATCGTCCCATGTACGAGCCTCGTACGGCTTCTGAGAGCACTTGGCGATGTGCGAATGAGCGTCCTCGTTTACCACGGCATGGCGCTTCAGCAAGTGAGGTTGAGTCTTGATCCGGAGTCGTCGACATGGCAGCCGCCTCGAACGCAGTCGAGATACACGCACGATACATCAGCGACCAGCCATGGTGGTATCTTGAGCCGTATAACGGAACACGTGACGTATGACCACACCAACAATTGTCCAGCGAGGTATAGAAATGCCGGCAATCTATTGGTTCCGAGCATTACTTCTCGCTGGAAGACTGGCCGACACCCGGGGACACGCTCACCGTCGTACAGACAGTGCAGCTGCGCGAATTACCGAAGCAGCTTTCGTCCTTTGCTGGCTCGCCCACGCCACCGCGACCGGCAGGACGACACAAGCCTGTGTCTCCCATCTCCAGGTGAATGTCACCGTCCAGATCGGTCCCAAGCACAGGGGACGCAGCGCCGTAGAAGTAGACGGCCGGCAGCGCCTCGCGCGCCACATTGTCCGAATCATCGATCGGCGCGATGTCCAGCGGTTGACAGTCGCAGTCAACGCGACCGTCGGCATCGCGATCCGTGAGATCAGTGTGATCGATGCGGCCTTCACCATTTGCGTGGCCGCCGCCGACTGGTTGAGCTGCAATCGCGAGGCCGCCGACGGCGGCCCCTTCGTCGTTGTCGTCGTCGTCCTCTTCCTCGTCCTCATCATCCTGCTCGTCGTCTTCCTCATCAACCTCCTCGTCCTCATCAGACTCCTCGACATCGTCTTCATCATCGTCGTCGCCGCCACCGCCGACGGCAGCCGCGCTCATTGAGGGGGGCACGGGGTAGTCACGAGTGCCACCAGTAGGCAGATCACTCAACACGAACAGGCGGGCTACTTCTATGGCGCACACCTTCCACCCCATCGACTCCATGTCTGCGTGGAATTGAGAAACGACGGACTGGGTGCCGGCGTCGGGCCCGCTCAAGACTGCGGCGCTGCCTTGCCAGCGCGGCGAAGTCGCCACAGAGGGGTGCGGCTCTGCTCCACGGCGGGCCGCGTCACGCCGGGACGGCGGCCGTGGCGAGCGCACGCGCTTGCGCGCAGGCATGCCGACGGTGGGCTGCGACAAGAACAGCACAAGGGAACCAAGCGGCAGGTGCGTGGCAGGGACCAGGTGGTCAGAACAGTACAGCGGGTGAGAGGGCAGAGGAGACACGGCATGTGGTAGGCAGACGGTACAAACATGCAGCACTGCAAGTTAGATGGCCGCGAAGAACGATGACACGGCGACGTGGCTCTCGCACATTGGCAGATGAAGAGAAAAAAGATGGCGCTAGGACGACGCAAGACACTCGGGCAGGGAAGGGAAGCGAGGGACGGTTTTACACAGTCTCACCGAACGCACCGAGAAAAACAACGACGCCGCGGTGGCACTAGGATGACCAGGGACCGGTGCCGCAATCGAGCAACGAGGCAACAAGTTCCAGAAGGACACAGTGCGGGCACGGCGGCGATGAAGCCCACTCGCACTGCTCAAGCCTCAGAGGGTGAAAGAGGGAGCACACGTGGGGCGGAAGAAGGGGGGGTAAAGCAACACTGTACCGACCAGATCTGGGGCTGCAGAAACTGCGGGGCGACGGGCAGGGGCGGGAGGGTGAGAGGGGCGAGAGCTACGTCCAGCGCGGGGGTGGGGGGGGGGGGGGGGGGGGGGGGGGGGGGGGGGGGGGGGGGGGGGGGGGGGGGGGGGGGGGGGGGGGGGGGGGGGGGGGGGGGTGCGGATCCGCGAACACGCGGCGGTCGCGGCGCCAGGAGCGGTGACGGCGGCGGCAGGCGACGAGGTCGCTGCACAGCGCGGGCTGTTGCGGGACGGCTCTGACCGAACTCGAACCGCACGCATGCGTGCGCCCGAGGCGGCGAGTGTGGCTCCCGCGGCCCCACGGACGAGATTCCAGAGCCTGGCCCGCCCCCACGCGGACGCCTTCTGATTGGCACGCGGAGCCTGCCAGCCCCTCGTGACACCCCAATTCGCCCACGGTGGTGCATTCGGCGAGGCGGACGGTGCGGCGCCCGGGACCAAGACGAGCATCGACACCTCTACACGCTGTGGGCCGAACACCAGGATGCGTCTTGGTGGTGCAGGCGCGGGGTGGATGGCGCGCCGCAGGCGCAATCCGTGTGCCGTCCTTATCCGCGGAGCGCGGGACGTCCCTGTTGGGGGCCGTGTCCCGGCCTGCGGATAGGGGTGGCCCACGGATTGCGCCTGCGGCGTACCACCCTCCCCGGTCACTGCCGCCACGAAGATTCGCCCACACGTACTCCTTTTTTTTGCGCTGCTTTTTTGATTCGAGAAGAGTGACTGCTCCCTCTCCCCGCGCTGCGCTTCGTGGATGCGTGCAAAATGCCATGTGCAACATCAATATAGACGCACGAGGGGAGAGCGATCGAGGGACCCCGGCACTACGTTATGTCGGTCGCACCCGTAAAACGGCAATCGCGAATCCGCCGGTGACTGCGCTGCACTATATCACAAGTGTCCGCACACCTCGTCCGCCCACAATCATCACACACCCAAAAGACCACTCGCACACGTTGGGGTCGGTCACGATTGCCACCTCACCTTCTGGTCCTCCACCTTCGATCGACAAACTGCTCCATTCACCGCCGCCACCACCTCAGCCAACTTGTCGTTGTTCACCAGCCCCGCCGTCTACGAGAGGCACAAAAGCAGGTCGAGCACACTGTTTTGGAATGCCCGCCGAAAAAGGCAGCAACCGTGTGTGCGCCCCGCTTACGAACGGCCAACCCAATGGCATTGAGCCCGCTGTCGCCGCAGCCGCCACACACAGTCGCCCCCAACTTGTCCGCAGTCTGCTCCCCACCCCCGCACCAGAGCATCCAAGGCCGTATCGATGAGGCTTGCCTTGACGGCGTGCTCGAGCACAACCAACACCACGTCCGGCAGTGGCAGGGCCAAGCTCGTTCTGTCTGGGTCCTTGATCGCTACAACTGACAGCGTACAGACGGTTGGCGAAAAGATGCCCGCGACGCGCCGGGCGACGGGCGATACCAGCGTCGTCACCAGCGCGCGGCACCCGAGTCGACATCCCCCACGAGGCAGTCGGCGCCGTCGCACAACTTCTTCTTGAGGAGAGGTTTGGGGTGGTGGACGAGGTGCTCACGTGCGACGCGTTGGCGATCATATTCTGTGCACAGGGGAGGGTAGAGCTCATGGCGCTCATGTCGTCACCGAGGGGCGCCAACTCGACAACGTCGGGGAGGTGACCGGGTGAGCGACGTCCAAAGAAAGAGGCAACAAGCCCAGGGGCGTCTGCGCCGTGCCAAGCGTCGGCAAGACGAGGCTCTGCAGCGGCTTGCTTGACAAGCGCTCATGGGGAAAGGGCACCACGTCCGCCGCGAGGATGAGGTGCGCATGCGCAACGATCACCGACAGCGCGTCGGTGGTGTCGCCGACGGCCGACGCACGACAGAAAAAAATGTGTTGCGACGATTGGAACATGTCGTTCATGGTCGCCGACAATGGCGTTGGGGAGTTGCTGGGGGTGCCCAACCGCGAGTCAGCCGAACCCACCAGCAGCACCACCACTGCGTTGGACAACACGCGGATGGCCGCCATGGTGTCGCAGATGCGCGCCAGTTCCTCCAACCGCCGCGTGAACGCAGACGCCATACAAATGGCGAGGATGCGCCGCCAGGCGGGAGACGACTGCCCGCAGCCGCCCCTCCGAGTTGACGACGCAGTCAACCGAGTCGGCACTCGTCACGGAAACTGGCAACGACGGTTGCGCGACAGTCGCGCCCGCAGCAATTTGGCGACGGCGCCGCTCGACGACGAAGCGGTCTACCCGTTTGAGGAGTGCCGGTGGCAGATCTTGGCGTCGCTATCCCAGCCACATAGCAACCGCCATCCCCATCGCCTCCATCGCGACCGTCTCGCTCTTGACCGCTGACAGCACCCCGTCTGTCGCTTCGACCACGTGCGCATCCGCCGCAGCACCACAGTTGGCGAGCAGGAACTGTCCATATGCAACGGTACGGGCGGCGAGCACGTCCTACCCAAACAGGAGGGTGTCGAGATCAAACAGGCCGGGCGCCTCGACCGCCACCGCCCGCTCCACGTCCGCCGCGCGCGGCGGCTCATGCGCCCGTCGCGTGCTGCGCGTATTGCAGCAGCGCGTCATCCGCCTTTGGCGCCTCCCTTGTTGCTAACACGTCCTCGCCGCCGACATGGCCCTCATGGCGCCGCACCATCACATACACCATTCGACGGTGGGCGCGCGACAGCCTCAGGACGGCCACCACAACGAGAGCGTCCGTCCGCACGCCCCCCGCTCGGTCGGCCATACCGCCATGAACCAGCCGACCGCCCTCCAGTCCCCGTAAAGTGGCAACCGGCGAGGGTGCCATCAGCGCACGAGCATAGGGTGTGGGCGTCCTTAGTGCGCGCCGTGGCTGCCACCGCCGCCGACGCAAAGCGCGCGTGACGGGAGTGCCAACACTCCGCAATGGGCACGTGAAGGCGGCATGTCACGCGCATCACCACGCTGGGCGTCGCGACGATGGCGGCGCCGACTGACGAGGCGCGCCACGCGCACGACAGCAGGTAAGGCGTCGGCGAGCGCCGGGGAGACGGCAGCTGCGAGCTCGAGGACAGTCGGCGACGGCGACAGCCGAGATGCATGCCACCGCCAGCGCCGACGCGGCAACGGCGCCTGCATCAAGGCATGTCAAAACCAAGCCATCACCGGTAAAGGAGGCCTGCGGTGTGGGGGGGGTCAAGAGTGGGGAATGTAGGGAATGGCGAGTAGGTGGTCACGCACAAGGCGGCAAGGAGAATTCACACAGGCGGGGAAGGGCAACGAAAATAGTGGAGAGGTAGGTACGCTGCCTTACCGAGGCAGACAAGGGGGCTGGGAAGATGCATACGGAGGGCGGGGCAGGACGCGAGGCGCCTGCGGCAAAGCTCACAGACGCATGCGGGGGGTGGGTGCAGCAGAGCGCGCTGCCGCGACACGCATGCCCCCGCGCTGCGCTGGTCGATCTATGCACTCGGAGTTGCTCAACAAGTCGGCATTGACCCTACTTGACCAACCCCACTGTCCAGTGGCGCTCAAAAGTGCGAAGGTGTCACGCCCAAATGTTTCCATCAAAACGGCTCGTGAGCCGTCCCGCTTCAGCCCGCCAGAACTCGCGAGACACACCACGCGCCGCCGACCACCGCCGCCGTCGCGACCCACACGACTCTTGCGGGCTGCGTCGGCGGCCGCGCCCCGCGCGCGCCGCAGCGCCCTCTGCCCGCCGGCCGCCGCCGCCGCCGCCACCACCGTCCCGCCGCTTCGGCGCCGTCCACAGCCGGCCGCCACCAGTGGGCGCCGCGGCAACGCACGGTGGAGGCGGCGGGACCGGCAACCGCACGGCGGCTCGACGCGTCGCGCCCCCCCCGCTGCTCCGCCCTTCCGCTCCACAGGGCGCGTCGCGGACCAACCGGGCGGCGGGCGAGCGCGCACAGCCGCCACACCCGGCCGGCAGTGACAAGCACGCACGGTGACTGCTGCGCACCGTGGAGGTGGCGTCGGCAGAGGCGCCGAGGCACCGCAGGCAGGGGGGGGGGAGAGGGACAGCGACCCCACCGCCGCGGGTCGGCGGCGCACGCGCTTGGGGAGGGGGAGCGCCTGCCACCACCGCGCCGCCGACGCGCGTCGCCGGCCGACTGGCAGCAGCGGCGGCTGTAGGTGCTCGCCGCACAGCCGTCGAGCGGCGTACCGTGGTCGGCGGCGGCGGCGGCGGAAGCGGCGGCGCGCGGACAGATGGCGCCGCAGCGCGCGCGGCGCGCGGCAGCCCCACCAGGTCCCCACAAACGCCCCACAGGCGCGCGGCCACCGACGCGGCCCCACAAGCTTCCCACAACAGCCCCAGACACGCCCGCACACGCCCGAAAAAGGCCGCGTGCGCCGGAATGGCGGCGGCAACGGTCCGCCGCCGGGCGCTCGCGCGGCGAGCACCCACCGCGAGCAGCGCGG
>Ga0209831_1003832_pt1 | contig 12178 bp, 13 predicted proteins | sample Maine_Asex4_meta_FD_187451 | JGI IMG/M metagenome (GOLD analysis project Ga0209831, IMG submission 187451) | Marine algal microbial communities from Maine, USA - Maine_Asex4_metaG (SPAdes) (version 2) | ecosystem: Host-associated > Algae > Red algae > Unclassified | place: Maine, USA | collected...
TCCTTCACCACGTGGTTGCCCTTACCACCCTCTTCGGACCGAGGACCCGGCGGCCCCCCCGACCACAAGGTGTCCGCGTCTGCGTCGTCCTCCGCGATGGCCGACAAGAAGATTGGATGGCATCCTCGACCGCCGTAGGCCCCCTACCCGTGTTGTCCGACCCGTCGACGTGGGCGGCGGCGTGGGAGCACGAGGAGGCCCGCATAGGCATATCGGACACGCTGGCTCGCGCGACGGTCCGGGGCATCGACTCGGTGCGACCCACCAACCCGTTCGCCAAGAAGACTGACGCCAAGCCGCACGCCCTCGTACTGTCCCTCGACGACCGAGCCTCGTCGATCACCGTGGTGCGGCGCAGCTGCGAGGCGGGGTACCGTCATTCTTACGTCGGCTTCATGGACGACGCCCCCGGGGACTCGCCGTTGGTTCCGACCTTCGCCTACATCTTGACGTCTCCCCCGTTCATCGAGGCGTCCGACAAGGAAGACCCCAGGACGGTCCAGTCGACGACCACCCGCAACCACCGTTGGGGCGGGCTCACAGGCCGCCTCGTAGCCCGTCACTGAGCGGAGTACCTAAGTTGTGCCACGGCGACCCGCTCGCGCTTGAACCTGTCGACTCCCGCGTGGTGCTACGGGGTGGAAGTCCCATACGGCAGCATGGCGGAACTCCCGTGGATCCCCGCGGACACGACGGACGACCTCCACGCGGGGCGGCATACCCCGTGGGCCATCTTCCGCAGCGAGTGGGCCTGCCTCGAGGCGCCGCTGAACAACGGAGGGAAGAAACACGACAGGAGAGAGGGGACTATCCCATGGGGTTGTAGGAGCTCAGAGTGTAGGGAATGTCGTTGCGTCGACGGTGCCGGTCGGCACGTCAGCGACCAGTAAACCCCGCGTAGGTCATTTGCTGACCCCTCACGAGAGCGCCCCTTGTACGGCGAACTGAATCCCGATCCCACCTTGCGATCCGCCTCCTGACAGATCCGCACGGGCCAGCCGTCCCGATCCGCCCCCTCCGGACACGTCCACGATGCCCCATCGATTTGCCCCGAATCCACAGCTACGGAGGGGGCCACGATCCCGCCGTACGACAGTGATGGTCACCCCCACGGCCACGTGGCTCTGACCGGAACACGTGGGGTGATCGAAAATCGGTCACGATTCGAGACTTGAAAACCACGTGTCCCGCATGGGAATTGTCTTAGGCGAGAAAGTCGACGACCGACCCCGCTTCTTCGACTCGTAGGCCAACACGCCGCATGTACTGGTACACCTTACGTAGCTCGAACCGACTGGCCAACTCGAGGGTGTCCTCTTCGGGATGGTACCCACACCAGCGGGTCCACAGGCGTAGCGTGCCATCGTCAGCGACCTCGTGGCCCACGAAGGCCTCCCAGACGAGCGCCTTGCCCGTGTAGTGATGCCCCTCGGGGACCACGATGTCTTGCGGTACCCCGAGGTTCTGCAGGAGCGTCTGCGGATCCCCCTTGGGCCCAGCGCCGCCGTCACGCGGTCCCTGCTCACCGTCTCAGGATTCCCACAGATGTCCATCGAGAACGTGCCCTCTCCGCGGGACAACACCTTGTACGGCCAGGCCGCGCGGGTCCCGAGCTTATACTTGGTCCGCGTGTGGCCATCGACGAACGCCCAGTCCCCTGCTTGGACTCTCTTGTTTACCGGTCGTACGCGGGCGTCGTAGTTCCTCTTGTACCGCCGCTGTGCCAACGTGGGGGACTTCCGTACCTTGTGGATCAGGTTCCGCAGCCCCGCTCGGATGCCCTCGTGGACGGGTCGTGGGCTACCGTCCGTCTCCCCGGGTGTCGGGGAGCCGACCATGCGTTCCACGGAGAGACTCCGCACACTCTCGGGGGTGACGAACTCGAGGGGCGCCACCCCGGTGCTCTTCTGCGGCCGACTGTTGTAGACCAACGTCAGCATCGGCACCAGCTCGTCCCATCGGTCTTGGTGGTCCTCGACGTGCTTCCGCAACTGCCCCACGATGGTTTGGTTGTACCGCTCCACTCGGCCTTTCGTCTGCTGGTGGTACGGCGTGGAGTACCGGTTGGAGATCCCGAGGAGCGAGCAAACCCCTTGAAAGAACGTGGAGCGGAACTGGGTGCCATTTTCCGATAACACCGTCGCCGGGGGTCCGTATGCTGCCACCCAGTTGTCCAAAAAGGGTTCCGCGATGGTCTCCGCGTCAATCCTCTGGAGGGGGATGGCCCGCGTCATCTTGGAGAAGCGGTCCACGATGACCAACAGGTGTTAGTTTCCCGCCGTCGTCCGGGGGAGGGGGCCGAGCAGGTCCATGCACAGATCCTGCAGCGGTTGCGTCGGGGGAAAATTCTTGAGGTAGTTTGTCTTGCGACGCTTGCCGACGCGGTTCCTCGCGCACTAGGGTTGCTCAGAACGCCCAGGGCGTCGTTAAGGGCGTCGTTAAGGGCGTCACCAGGGCGTCATTTGGGCGTCGTGCGCCCCGAACGCCGGAACTCAAAATGGCGTCAGCAAGGCGTCGCGAAGAGATAGATTTCAGGGGGGTCTACAACATTCAGCAGGTGGCGGCTGTGCACCTTGGTTGGGGACAGGCACCCAGTCTTGAAACAGAAAATGACATATGAGTGCACAGTATGGGTGCCACTTTGATCTTATGATGAATACGTAGGGTGCCACTTGGGGCGACGTTGGGGCGTTTTGGCTGCCTAATGGGGCGTCAGTAAGGCGTCTTATCCGTCGCGCGCCCCTGGCGCCCCCCAAATAGGGGCGTCGTGTGCAACCCTATCGCGCACTGCGTGCAGTTGGCCACGAAGGCGTAGACGTCCACCACCATTGATTCCCAATAAAACCACCGTCGCATCGACGTGTAGAGCTTGTTCGCCCCCGGGTGCCCGGCTTGCGGAAGGTAGTGCTCCCGCATCATCACCCCGTAGCGCATGTGAGTCGGCACGTATACTTGCGCGGCCCCATCTAACGGCACCGTACGCACCAAGAGGCCATTCGGGTCCTCGTGGAACCGCCACTTGTCGTTGCCGTCCATTGCCGCGCGGACCTCCTTGCACCGTTTGTCCTCCGCTTTCTCCTCGAGGAGCTCGGCGAGCGTCAGGGAAGCTAGGAGTCCCCCTTTAATATCCGGCGGTAACTGCCACGCGGCCGACGAGTTGGGCAAAGCCAGACAGGGTACCGCGTCGGGTATCGCCCCCTCGTCTCCCGTGGGTGTTGAGATGCGTGACATCGTGTCCGCCGCGTGGTGTGACGCCCCGGGCCGTGTCTGTACAACGTTGTCGAACTCCGCCAGCCGCAACCGCCACCGCGCCAGCCTCCCGTGGGCCCCGTCCATGTGCAGCATCCACTTGAGCGCGGCGTGGTCCGTGCGTACCGTGAAGCGGGTCCCTTCGACGTAGGGGCGGAGAAGGAGGGACGCCCACACCTTCGCGAGGCACTCCCGCTCCGTCGTGCTGTAATTCCACTCCGCCGCGTTGAGGGAGCGGCTCCAAGAGCCCACGGGCCGCGTGGATTGGTCAGGTTGCTCTTGTAGAAGGACCGCGCCGACCTGCTCCGCACTTGCGTCCGTGTCCAACGTGAAGGTCCCTTGTGGCCTCGGCAGGGCGAGGATGAGAGCCTCCGTGATTCGCCTCTTGAGTTCTTCGAATGCCCCTAGGGCCTCGTCGGACATCGTCCCCCACCCATCGGGCCTCTTGAAACTCATCATCGCGGCCAACGGCCGCGCCACTTGGGCGTAGTCCTTGACGAGCCTCCGAAACACGTTACACATCCCGAGGAAGCTACGTAGGTCCTTCTTGCACCGCGGGGGAGACGCCTCCTTGAGTTCGCGGATGTTATTGTCTTGAGCCTTCAGCTCCCCCCGGCCCACGATATGGCCTAAATGCTCCACCTCCTCTTGGAACAAGTGGCACTTCTTGGCCTTCAGGGAGAGACCCGCGCCGCGCAGCGCCGTGAAGACATCCCGGAGGTGTTACACGTGTTCCCTCGCCGACTGCGAAAAGACGATGATGTCGTCGAGGTACACGAGGAAGCTCTTCCAGTTGAGTCCTCCGAGGATCATGTCGATGGCCCATTGGAAGGTCGCCGGGGCATTGGACAGACCGAAGGGAAGGCGGATGTAGCGATAGGCCCCCTCGTGGCAAACGAAGGTCGTCTTGTCCCGGTCCTCGTCCGCCACGGGGATCTGCCAATACCCCGGGTAGAAGTCGAGCGTCGAAAACACCTTGGCGTCCCCGAGGAAGTTAATACAATCGTCCATACGTGGCAACAGGTACACATCCCGCACTGTTCCCTCGTTGAGTCTGCGGTAATCCACGCAGAACGGCATCATCCCGTCGGATTTCGGGACCAGGACCACAGAGAAGGCCCACTCGGCACTCGAGGGCTCGATTTCACCGAGGTCCGTTGGCGTTGCACCTCCTTGGTGATGATGTCCCTCGAAGCGTGGCTCGCCCGATAATGTTGGGCCCGGCGTGGCCGTGCCCCGGGGGTTACCTCGATCCGGTGCGGGGTGACGTCGACCTTGCCGAGTTTCCCCGCCCATAGCTCCTTGTATTCCTCGAGGAGGTCGTCCACGACACCGCGGAGCGTACCGGGGACACCATCTCAGTGGCCCTCCGGCTTGGGACACGTCTTGTCCGGCGGGTGGGGCGTAGGTTGTCCCTCGTCGATCCCGTCTTCAGCTTGTTGGCCCGTCTTGACCTCCCCGTCGGGCTTGTCACGGGGATCTGCCCCCCCCGTTAGGACCGCTTCCGGTTTCTCCTCTTCCTCGACAACGTGTAGCGGTCCATTGTAGGCCGTCGCGCTTCCGATGACATGCCCCTTCGCTAGGTGCACCGGCATGTCCCCGACGTTCGTCAGAAGAAGGACCGCGGGGTGTGGGGGGACAACTCCGCGACGGCGTTGTGCAACAGTACGTTCCGTCGGCTCATTTTGACGGGGCGTTCCCGTACCAGGTGGACCCCCTTGACGTTGCATCACACTTGGACCGCCTGGATGCATCGCGGGCCAACGGGTACCCCTTGCCGAAGCCGGATAGCCGCAGCTCGGGCCTTCGGCTTGTTTTCTCGGCGTGAGGGCGTGGGCCGCGTGTTCCCCGTCAAGCTCCGCATCGCCACCGTGGACATGTCGTCGTCACTCTTGATCGTCTGCGTCTTGGGGCAGATGGTGCCCACGTAGTTGCGCTGGAAGTCCCGCCCGAGGATGAGCGGTACCGACAGTGCCTTGACCACGAGGAGCTCATACTCCATAGCGGCCCCCCCGACGTAGATCGTCAAAGACACCTCCGCGTACACCTTGAGAAGCTGCCCCGAGGCGTCACGCACTTGGGTTCGGGGCGGCACCCGCGGTGCATACTCGGTCCACCCTTCGGGAAACATATCCGCGCGGATCACGCTTGGCCCGGCGCCAGTGTCGACCACCGCCCTCGTAAGGGTCGGGGTCTGCCACGGCGCCAACTGGTACGACGCGCTGATCTGGAAATTCTCTTTCCGTAACAGCAACAGCGTCCCCTTGAACCGCGGGCGGTATCGCCCACGACGGCACGGGCATCGTTCCGGGACAGGCCACGTCGCAGTTACCCCCGGGGAGGCAAACGTGACGTGACAGGGGGCAACCCGGGAGTTGGGGCGAACAGGGGGGATGGAGGGGGATGGCGATGCCACCCCCCCTAGGCGTTTCCTGCCCCGCGGAGCCCCTTGGCCGGGGTTTCCACGGGTGCGGCGTCCCCCCATTTCGTCTTCGTTGACTCCGCGCCGCCCAAAAGGTCGTCCCACACCAGGGCCACGACGGGGGTGCGATCAGCGACGGCGCCCACCCCCGCGTTGCTCTGTCGAAGGAAGGTGCTCCGCGCGGCTTTCACGAGGTCCCGCTGTTTGTCCCTCAGAATCTTGCAATCACGGACCCGGTGTCCCCGCGTGCAACTCATATAGCACAGCAGGGGACCCGTGGATGCCTCCCGCTGAGCGTAGGGCGCTCCTCCGGCCGTGCGGAACCCCGGGGTACCCGACGGCAGCACCGCGACCGTCTCGTGCGTCGCCGTGTCGTCCTCCTCCCACGGGGATTCGGGTTGGTTGACCGAGAGTCCTCGGGGCCCCGTCTACGTCTGTCCCTTCCGCGAGGATCCCTCGGGTGACCCCCGGCTGGCCAACGCCATGACGTCCTTGGCGGCCCGATACTTGCCCGCCACGTAGGTCGACAACTGCTGACAGCTTCGTTGCGCCGAGTTGTACACGAAGGCATCCGTCCGTAGATACTCAGGTAGGCCTCGGATCAGCTGCTGTTTCATCGTCCCCTTGGAGTGGATGTTGCCGCAAAACTTTGCGAGGCCCCGTAGACGTGCCGCGAAGGCGTCCACCCCCTCGTTGTCCACGAGCGCCGCCCGGCTAAACTTATCATGTGGCAGCCCTAAAGCGTGCGGCTCCGCGTAGCTCGACAACAAACAATTAACCGCCGAGGGAAAGGATCCAAACGAGCCCCTTCCGCCCGCGATATCCGATCCCGGTAGGTTCCGAGTGAACCGCGTCTCAGCGTCGCCCGCGAGGAAGTTGGGAATTATGTACAAGCCCATCCCCTCGGACACGTCGTTGTCATCGCAGGCCTTGACGAACTTCCGCAGCCACGAGAGACCTTGAGGGGTTCCTTTCCGTTGAACATCGGGAAAATCCCGAAGGAGAACTTCATGTTCTTGGCCATCCGTCCCATCTTGCGGGCCTGCGACGCCCCGTAGGTCGAGTGACGGTTCCGTAGGCGGGACGATCGGTAGTCCAGGACGCCCGCGAAGCGATCGTCCGGGCACTCAAGGACCGCCAGCTTGCCGGACCCGACCTTGCACCCCACGTGGTCGTCGTCGTTGTCGGTTGTCGCCGGTGACGGCGAGGAAAATGTAGACGACGATGACGACGAGGGACTACGGTGACGCCGTGACTTGCCTTTGCTGCGGCTCTTCCGCATGTCCACGGGAGAATCTCGGCGGAGGGCATCTTGAGCAGAGCCCGCGGGGCTCGCCGCGATGACCCGAGAAACTTCGGCCAGTAACGACTCGCGGAACGTCGACAGCGCCGTATCCAGATCTGCTATCGCCAAAGGCGTCGCCAAACCACGATCTCGATCCACCAATCCCGTCCGTTCGTCGTGACGTCGAGGGAGAAAAGCATCGGCCCCCGGCGGGACCCGCCGTACCGTTTCGCCCACGAGTTCCGTCAATGGCCGAGGCGGAGTGAAGGGAATCCCTGATCCAGCCGCGGATCCCCCTGTTGCAGCGAACTCTGGGGTCACCACGGATGTACTCGCCGGCATGCTGCTAGCGATTGCGTCCGACTTGCGGATGTCGGGCGGCGACGCCATCGTAGTGGCCGAACGATAATCGACGACAGACCGACGCGGAGATCCACGTCGCCTTATATCCACCAACCAACAGACGATCGGGGAACCGGCGACCCGGTACGGGCGTGGCAACGGCCGCTCTCCCCTGCTGCTCCGACAGAAATTGTGGCGGTTCTAGGCACCACCACATTGGTTTGTCGTCTTTCAGAAGTGACCTCTTGATCAGCTCGGTCCATCGAAGGAAACTACCCCGGAAATCGACCCACAGCCCAGCCTTCCCCCGACGAGAGGAGAGGATCACGGCAAAGCCCAGCGCAGTGGGCCCAAAATCGTCGTCAAGAGCACGTCTGCTTTTGCGTGTTTTGAGGCGAACAGATTGTCTGCAAACCGCCCTGGGGCTCTGTCAAGGCTGGTTTTTTTCAGAAAAGGCGCCAAGGCCATCTGTTCGCCGGGATAGATGCATCTTCACTCGTAAATAGAGAGACACAGCATAAGACGTAAACACTTCACCCTTCCAGAAAGAGAGAGAGGCGGAGAAGCATCTATGGCCCTGCTAGCAGGCGCAATGTGTGGTGTGAGGAACGATTCCTGTTCTCGCAAACACAAATATGCAAGGACCTTGCATGGGATGGCCTCTGAGAGTCTTTCAAGGGGGGTCGATCTGTTTTTTTCACAGGAATTCTGTTTCTTCAAACAGGGACACGCACCTCCAAGAGGCTCAAAACAGGCAAAAACAGACGTGCTTTTGACGACGGTTCTGGGCCCGCTGCGCAGGGGGGAATCGTAGACCAAAGCACAGTTGGTTTTATCAAACGGCGACGGGGACGGCGTCCCCGCTGTCAATAAACCCCTCTCCAACTCGAACGACGGTGGCCATGGTAGCCACCCGAAATGCGCCAAACAGATAAATCCCTCCAAATCAAAAAGTTCAAACAAGTAGTAGGGGGGTTGAGAAAACCACTGGGGAAAAGCCCCGCCCCCGACCGAATCCGATCTCCCCGAGATCTGAAAGATCATTCCTTTGCTGGCCCGGATCGGAATATTTTGGGACGGCCCCCCGGGGTGTGCTGTCCACAGCTGAGGGGCCACGCCCCTTCCAACTGTAAGACCCCCGACCGCCACAGCGATGGCCGAGGAGCCAGTAGCGGTGGGGGTGGCGGCAGGGGTGATGGGGTCGGCGGGGGCGGCGGGCGTAGCGGAGGTGGTTGGGCTGGCGGGGGGGGAGGGAGTGTGGCGAGGGTCGTCGCTGCAGGCGGCAGCCTCAACAGAACGCCATTCTGTTCGGGCGTCTGTCGCCGAACAGACGCCGAACAAATGCGATTCTGTTGCCGACCTGTTCGGTGCTAGGCGCTGGATCTCGGGATTTTCTGGCAGGATAGGGCAGCACATGTGATCGAGGACGGGATCAGTAGCTCCAGATTAGGGCTATTTGGAGAGAAGGCTTGAGAATACAAGTTGCAGTCCAACGTGGGCAGACCTAGGGATGGTCAGAACGCCCGGGGCGTCGTTAAGGGCGTAGTTAAGGGCGTCACCAGGGCGTCATTTGGGCGTCGTGCGCCCCGAACGCCGGAACTCAAAAGGGCGTCAGCAAGGCGTCGCGAAGAGATGGATTTCAGGGGGGTCTACATGATTCAGCAGGTGGCGGCTGTGCACCTTGGTTGAGGACATGCACCCGGTCTTGACACAAACATGACATAAGAAAGAAAAATATGAGTGCCACTTGACTGATATCGCTAATACTGAGGGTGCTACTTGGGGCGTCGTGAGGGCGTTTTGGCTGCCTAATGGGGCGTTAGTAAGGCGCCTTTTCCGTCGCGCGCCCCTGACGCCCCCGAAATAGGGGCGTCGTGTGCCATCCTAGGCAGACCGCAGCTGCTGTTCCATCACATCTGAACTGCACAATTCCTGGTCTGACGGTCTGAGCTAGGCTCTTGCGTCATGCCCACAAGAAACGGAGCTACTCCTTTACTCGCTTCTACAAACACGAGCCTCAACGCACCACCAATCCAACCTGGTGCGAGCAAAGACAGAGAAGCCCCACGAGAAGTAGAGTGACCCAGTAAATCGGTGAAGCACACGCCCAAGACAGAGGAGGTGAATGCGCCTGTTCCCAAAACGACCGCGTGAGTGAAAGCGCATGCAGATCATGGTCACCGACAGAGCCACTAGAGCTGCAGAGCCGAGGTCGTGCCACAGAAACAGTCCGCAGCAAGTCGTGGGGGGGGGGGGGGGGGGGGTTGGGGGGCAGGGGAACCGCGCGCAAGGAGAACGTCATGTAACGCTCCACAGGCGAGTGAGAAGCGCGCCCAGAGGCCATGCACCCACAGAGAAAGTGAAAAGGTTGACGGAGGGCGTTGACGTCAGGGTAGAGGCAGTTGAGCTGGGCAGTTCGTCGAACGAGTGGTGTTCGTGGCAGTCGGACCAAGGTAGCGGTTGCCCAGCTGGAAAGCCATCGGCCAATGGCACGTGGGTGGTTAAGAAGACGAGGTGGAAGGCTGTCTGCACGCTGGAAGGCCAGTGGACACATTGCACCAGCCCTTCTCCAACGAGCTACACATTCGGACAGGGCTGGCTGAGTCCTATTGAACATGAAGTAGCGACGATGCGGCACTTCCTCGCACGGCAGTGCATGACAGGATGGCAGACATACATTCTTTGAAGACTGAAACAGACTTAGGCATTCAAAAACTCACTAACCATCATAAAGAGAGCCGTTACTCGATCCAGTTCCTGGCAGTGGAGTAACCGGATCACGAGACAGACCAATAGCGGCGCCGAACAGAATGGCGTTCTGTTCGGCGTCTGTTCCGGAACAGACGGGCCAGCAGATGGCCTTCTGTTCGGCTGTTGCCCAACAGCGATTCTGTTCGGCGTTCTGTTGGGCTGCCGCCTGCAGCGACGGTGGACGGAGCGGCTGGTCGGGCTGCGGCTCCCTGGGGGGTGATCGAGCAGGGTCCCGGAAACGGCTGTGAGCGCCGCCAGACGGTACACGGTAAAACACTCAAAATCCCGCATTCTCTCAGAGCCTGCAGACGCATCACGCAAGGTACTGTACGCCCCCCTCTCAGGTGCTCTAATGAGCATGAGGGATTCTGCGTCCCTGCTCTGTTCAGGGCCTATCGCGAGAGTGCTTCCGATCGGACCGCTCGCGCGCCGTCGTCCGCAACATTTGTGGGGATATCGCCCAACGAGCGGTGTTGGAATCTGCTTTCGGTGGCGGTGGCCTGGGCGCACCCCTGCAGGCAGGCAGCCAGGGCCACGAGGTGTGGTTTTGTGGGGGGGGCGGCGGATGCGGCGCGCCGATCGCGGCCGCGGCTGCACCCGGTTCCGCTGCTGCACGCCCCACGATGCGTCGCCGCCCCCACCGCGGCGTCCGGCACTGGCAAGGCCGTCTGCAGCGCGCCACTGCAGCTCCTCACTTCCTCACGACGCAGCTGCCCTCGGACGTCGACCCCCACTGCTGCCTTCCTCCTCCTCCGGCGGCTACCCCCGTCCCCTCCTGACGGGCCCCGGCCGTGCCGTGCCGCCACCGGCACCGGGCGGCCGCCGGCTGCCCCCCTCCCCGGCCGCCGCCCGCCTGCGGGCGGCGGCTGCACGTCCCCGCGGCCGCTACTCGCCTCCCCTCCCACCGCTCTGCCGCCGCCGGCCGACCTGCGGCGGGCGTTCCACCGGCGGCGGGGGTCCGGCGTCGGCTGGCGCTACCGCCACCGGCGGCCGCACGGCGGCCGGCGTGGGTCGGGCGCCGCACCCTTTTTCCGCCCCGCCGTTATCGACCTCCCCGCCGCCGGCGTGGGGCGGCCGCCGCCCTCCCTCGCGGCCTTATTGGCTCTGACTGAGCCGCGACGGCCGCTCTACTCTTCCGCGGTGCGCCCATTTGGCCTCCCTTCCGCTGCTGCGAGCTAGGGCGGTCGGCAATGGAATCCAAGAATGTGTTGTACACGACGGTGGAGGACCTGCAGAGGGAGCTGGCGGCGACTGTCGTGGTGAGCAAAGACACTCTCCTGGCGCGGTGGCAGCGCTCCACGGACGGGGACGTGGTCTTCTTTGACGCGGACGACCTCATGCAGGCCTTCAAGCCCTCGGTGCCTGCCGCCGCCGTGCCGCAACTCTACCTGCCATTTGTGGACCGGCCCGGTGGCTACCCGCGACGGGGCCCCGGGCGGATGAAGGGGTCGGGATTGGACGTGCGGAACTTCCTGCTACAGGTGCTCGTCGTGTTGCTGTCCACGAGTGCTTACCTCAACCTGACGGAGCTCTTCGACCCCACCGAGCTCCGCAACGTCAACGTGCAGGCGCTATGTGAGATGCGCCAGAAGCTGAGAACGTTCACGGACAAGGCGCTGAGCACGCGCGCCTGGGACTTGTCGCGCAGCGGCGCCGTTGGTGTGGTAGTCAAGTACGGGACCGGCGGGTCGCGGGACGATCAAGGTCGCCATCTCGCCGTGGCCGTGGAGGCCTCTTTCACGGGGCAGAGCGTCGTCTGCACGTGCAGCGAGGCCGAGTCGTGCCTTGGAGTTGGTGGCTGTTCGATGCAGGAGCCCATGGAGGCCGCCCTCGACAAGGTGCGGTCGACACTTGGCGTGACCATGGCCGATCCTTTTACCATTTTGAGGGCCTCTTTGCGGAAGCGTTCGCGGGTAGTTGGGCGCGCGGTGTTGTACGGGCCATCCACGTGCTTCGTGCGGATGCCGGGGGGGAGCTGGCCGTACGCGGTGGTTCGCAAGAACAGGACGGCCAACTGGATCTGCTTCTCGTGTCGCGCGGCGGACGGCAGCTGTCATCACGCTGCTGCCGCCACTGCAGCTGCAAAAGAAGCAGCAGCGGATGCTTCCGACACCGATGCAGAATCGGAT
>Ga0209831_1003834_pt1 | contig 12178 bp, 8 predicted proteins | sample Maine_Asex4_meta_FD_187451 | JGI IMG/M metagenome (GOLD analysis project Ga0209831, IMG submission 187451) | Marine algal microbial communities from Maine, USA - Maine_Asex4_metaG (SPAdes) (version 2) | ecosystem: Host-associated > Algae > Red algae > Unclassified | place: Maine, USA | collected...
GCGTGTTTGGCTTTCGGTGGGCGGACGATGGGCTTTCTTCGATCGGTGAGGCACTTCAATTGGTGAGGGCTTTCGATGGGCTTTTTTCTCTTTTAACTTGTTTGGCTTTCGGTGGGCTTTCTTCTTTTGGGGATCTCTTCGACTGGTGAGGGCTTTTGGGGGTATTAATAATCTGTATCTTATTTCTTACAATGGCATTGCGTAACAAGAGGCTAATTAACTATTCCACTGATTAACCATTTCACTAATTAACTATTACAGGTGGTTGATTATTGGGAATTAAAATATAAAGTTTATCTTGTTGGTGAGAATTAAATCTATTATCAAAATAAAGAAAGATGAAGAAAAAGTGTGCGGAGTGCGGCGACGAGTTCATGGGTCGGGCGGATAAAAAATTTTGTTCCGATCAGTGCCGCAGTGCTTTTAATAATAAGTTGAATAGTGATCATTCGCAGTTTATGCGCAATGTCAATAATATTCTACGGAAGAATCGAAGAATTCTGGCGAAGCTTAATCCTCATGGAAAAAATAAGGTGACGAAGGACCGATTGTTAGAATTGGGTTTTAAGTTTTCTTATTTTACAAATATCTATCAGACAAAAGCGGGAAAAACGTATCGGTTTTGTTATGATCAGGGATATTTGCCGTTGGAAAAGGGTATGTATGCGTTGGTGATTCGACAATCTTACGTGGAGTAACTTTTTTTATCGGCTGGTTATTAGGAATAGGCACAAAAGAATCAGCCTCAGGCACACGCTTCATTCGAACTATAAATTTTTTTATTGCTCCTTGGTGCAAGGTCTACGAACGGGCCATTAAAAATAGACGGGATAAAATCTAAAGCCGCCGCCATTTGTATTCCATTCCATAGTAGGAGCCGGAAATTTTATTACATTTAAGCAAATTAACAATCCTTTTATAAACGGCTTACGCGTTTTGATGCGGGTAAAATCAACATCGAAGGAAAGGTAAAATTGTCTGCGACGGGGGAAATCGACAGGACTGGCGGTATAATTCAAGTCGTCGGTGGTCCAGGAATTAGCGAAACCTCCGAGTAAATTATCCGCACCGTAGCCGACGGCGATATTGAGCCATCGGGGTATTTTTGAATCTTCTTTTTTCATAAAAGACCGAATGTTGGCGGAAGCCCAGAGGGTTTGTCCGTTATAATCCTTGAGGAAACTTTCGTAAAATTTTTCGCCGTAGAGGTTTGCCGTTCGATCTGCGATGGTGGTGGTTCCTTCTCCATTGATTGCATTGATTGTGGTCCGTGGATAGCGAACGGGGTGCACCGAAACCTTAAGGGTAATGCGTTGTTCTTGCCAGGCAAGTTCCTGCGCAGCCAGCAGAGCAAGCCCTCCCGTATTGAAGGCAATATCTCCGACGGAAAAACCCCACTTGGCAGAAAAACCATCCAGCACCTCGATACTCGTCTGGAAGAGTGCGCCAAATCCAACGCCCATCCACATGGCTTTTTTTCGAGGCATTCCGGCCCACAGTCCTCCGTACATCAGGATCAGACTTTCGTTGTAGGCGGAATACAAGTGTCCTACTTTGTCCATATCATTCCATTCACCCCAGTCGTTAAAAAGGTGAAAGCTTTTCCGTTCAAAATCGGAATACCAGGCGGCATTCAAACCAATCATCGCCGCCGCGTATCCGACGGAAGTACCACCAATGAGGGTATAAGTACGTGCTTTGTTGAGCGTATCTGCGGGAGCAAAAAAACTGCTGGACTGTTTTTTCTGAGCATTTAATGTACTCATAGAAAAAAACAATAAGCTGATAACCGCAATAAAAAAGGATGGTTTCATATGCGTAAAAATAAGGGAAAACGCTTAAACAAGGTGAATATTTCTGATCCACAATCTTGTGACATACCGTGGCTCCTTTTATTAATCGATAAAAGAAACACCTATTATTTAGATAAACCAAGCTTATGATCAAAAAGGGCAGTTCCAAAAACTTAAATTATAGAATGCCGCGGGTTTTCACTAAATTTGTCAGTAAGCGGTAAAGTTATCGTCTATCCGTTTTTTAATTAAAAATTAAACGTGTGATAGATTCTACTTGACCTAATTTTGAAAAACTAATACTTCTCTTTAGCTGTTACCTTATTGAATAGACTTGTTACCCTTTAAGAATTAAGATCTAGAAATAAGGATTTTGTTCTTAGATGAGTCTCATTTTGAGCATCATAGCCTAGCTATGGGGCGAAAAATAGACGAAATATAAGGACAAAAGGCTATTTATAGAGCCAATTTGTTAAAGGGTAACAAGTCTAATATACTTTAATCATTAAACTATTAATATGAAACAAAATAAATTTATGGGCTTTGCCATTGTTGGCTTCATTATATTGGTCGTGCTGGTCAGCCTGTCCAATAGTCTTTTTCTCAATATTGATCCGGGAGAAAAAGGTATTATCTTTCGACCTTTTAGCGGTGGACTGGACAAAGAGACTATTTACGATCAGGGATTTCACATTATTGCGCCCTGGAATAAAATGTATATCTATGATGTTCGAGTGAACGAAGAGTTTGAGAAAATGGATGTATTGTCCAAAAATGGTCTATCCATTGCGGTGGAATTGTCCTACCGTTTTAACCCATTACCTGCTAAAATCGGGCATTTGCACGATGAAATCGGAATTGACTACGTAGAACGAATTATTAAACCGGAGATTCGTTCCGCCACGCGAGAGGTGATTGGTAAATACCTGCCCGAAGAACTTTATTCTACCAAACGGGAGGCGATTCAGGATGAAATTGAGCAATCAACCTTAAATGCGGTACAGGGAAAATATATCGTTATTGATGCGGTTCTTATCCGTTCGGTACAATTACCAGAAAGTCTAAAAGCGGCTATTGAGAAGAAGCTGGAAGAAGAGCAGCTGGCTTTTCAGTATGATTTCCTTTTGGATCGGGAACGAAAAGAATCAGAGCGAAAGATTATCGAAGCACAGGCCAAAGCCGAGTCCAACCGGATTTTAAATGCCAGTTTGACTGATAAAATTTTGCAGGATAAAGGGATCGAAGCGACCCTGGAACTCGCCAACTCCCCTAATTCTAAAGTCATTATCGTTGGTGGTGGAGAGAATGGATTGCCCCTGATTTTGGGTAATTAAGCTTTAAGCAACCGTTAAATAACCAATAAACCTGTCCTGGCGATCAGCCGAGACGGGTTATTTTTTTTATATCCACGTCAATAACCAGACAAAAGGGTCTGTTTAAGCTGTATTTATTGGAAAACGGTATCATTTTGGGTACTTTTATAGTACTGAAATTCGTTATAAACCTTGGAATAACACCTACATTGCTTTAAAGCCTTAGCATAACCTACCAATAGTTGAAATAGCACCTTGATCCCAGTGTCTATCTGAAATTTTTATAATCACCCATACTCATAGTAAAATGAAGAATTTATATTCCTTAATCTTAGCTTTTGTCCTTTGTATTAATGCAGGATTTGCCCAGATGTCAGATGGTAATTTTGGAGATGAGTGGATCAATTTTGACCAGTCGTATTTCAAGGTGGCCGTTGCTGAAGATGGGGTATATCGAATTTCACAAAGCACCCTGGCAGCAGCCGGAATCCCCGTCTCACAGATTGCTACCGGCAATTATCAACTTTATCGACTTGGAGCGCAAGTACCGATTTACGTATCTGCTTCTGGTCTATTGGGCAACAACGATTATATTGAATTTTACGGTAAAAAAAATCGCTCTGAACTGGATCGACACTTGTTTGCCAATCCGGACGACGAGATGTTAAATCCAGCGTATAGCTTGGTGACGGATACGATGAGTTATTTTTTGACTTGGGTATCCGGAAATGGTAATAGTAGCTTGCGTTTTGCTGCGACCTCGAATAATCTTAGTAATCCTCCTACATCCGAACCCTATTTTTGGTATGATGAGCGTCAGGTTTTTACCAATACCCATATTAAAAAGAGAATAACTACCGACGGTACCTCCTATTCGGATTATAATGAAACGGAAGGTTTTGGCTCCCCTTACAGGCTCACCACCAGCCATACGATCAAACCAATAAATCCAGTAATTACTGGTCCGGCCAGTACTTTCAGTACCCGATTTGGGACCAATCTTCCTGCGCAATCCGGACATAACATTTCGATTACGTTAAACAACGAAGCCCCAATTTACGAAGAAAGTTTTAGCGGTGTAAAATTAAAAAAAGTAACCGCTTCCGTTACCAATACCCTTTTGAGCAATGATATCGACGTCAATTTTGCAGGAACCGGTGGTACCAACGACCGACATTCCGTAGGCGTTATTACGCTCACCTATCCACGTAGCTTTGATTTTGGCGGTATGACCTCTTTTGCTTTCTCGGTAGAAGCATCAACCGCAGCCAAGCTATTGGACATAGAAAATTTTTCCGATGCCATGGGGAATCCCGTTTTATACGATCAAACCAATGGACTAAGAATTGAAGCCATCATAGAAAATGGACAGACCAGGATTGTACTTCCTCCTTCTACTACTGATCGCGAACTGATTCTTTTTGAAAACAACACTGCTATTACAGAAATCAGCAATATTAAGAATGTCAATTTTACTGATTACGCCCAAGAGCCGGCTACTTATCTGATTATTTCCAATTCCCGATTGTATAACGATGCACAGGGCAACAATCCGGTAGCTGATTATGCCAACTATCGAAGTTCGGTAACGGGAGGTGGTTTTATTACAAAAATTGTAGACGTAGAAAATTTATACGATCAGTATGCTTACGGTATTCACCGTCATCCGCTGTCTGTAAAAAACTTTGTACAACGGGTCAATCGACAATGGGACGATTTGTCTTACCTACTCATCATTGGCAAGGGACGAGAATACCATAAAATTCGCACACCGGGCCAAGTGGCTGGGGCACAGTCTACCCTTTTTGTACCAACTTACGGATATCCAGGTAGCGACAATATGCTGGTGTCAGAGAATGGTCAGCGATTTCCAGCCGTGGCAATGGGTAGAATTGCAGCGACCAATGCAGAGGATATTGCTATTTATTTAAAAAAGGTAAGAGACCTGGAAGCGGTGCAAAAGAATAGTGGTCAGACGATTGAAGAGCGAGCGTGGATGAAACAGATATTGCATTTGGGTGGTGGAGGTAATACCGGGGAACGGGATGTGATCCGTCGACATCTGGAAGGAATGGAGAATATTGTAGAGAATAATATCTTTGGAGCGGAGGTAACTTCGGTGTTTAAGAATAGTAATGATCCGGTGCAACAATCAAAGTCGGAAGAAATATTTGAACGGATTAATAAAGGGACTTCAATTATTACCTTTTTTGGTCACAGTGGTGTTGGTACTTTTGATTTTGACATTGACAATCCAGATAATTATGAAAATTACGAAAAATATCCAGTAATGTTTTCTCTGGGTTGTTATTCCGGAAATATACATACGGCAGCGCGTGGAGTGAGTGAACGATTTGTGTATTATGAAGACCGAGGTGCGATTGGATTTGGCGCCACAACCGGGTTAGGGTATATATCCGGGCTAAATCCGTTTATGTCTAAATTTTATGAATTGGCAGGTGGACCATTTTATGGACAAGGGATGGGAGATATTTTACGTAGCACCATCGAAACTTATAATACAGCCAATAATATAACGCTGGGGCCTTTGTCCCAACAGTTTACGTTGCAGGGCGATCCGGCAGTAAAGATTAATCCTAGTGAGGGGGCGGATTATGTGGTGGATGAAGAGAGTGTAAAGTTTAGTCCCTCTGTGGTCAATGTTCAGGAATCATCTTTTCAACTAAGTTTTAGTATTCTGAATTTAGGAAAAGTTGTAAACGATTCAATCAGAGTAGTAGTTGAACAAGAGTTTCCAGATGGCAGCCGTTTGATTCCAGTAGAGGTAAAAATCAAAGCTCCGGAATTTAAAGAAGATTTGCTATTAACTATTCCTACTTATGGGAATGTTTCAATTGGTGTTAATAAATTTTATATCAAGGTAGATGCAGACAATCAGGTAGATGAACTACCAGTAATGACCGCAGAAAATAATAATGAACTTAGAATTAATGGTGAGCGAGGGATCAGCGTTTACATTACCGGAAGCGGTATTGAGCCGGCTTACCCAAGAGAATATGCGATTGTAGATGATATTACTGATTTTACTTTAATCGCTCGAACCCTAGACCCTTTGGGAGCCGCAAAAAACTATTTATTAGAACTCGATACCACTGAATTCTTTAACAGTCCCCTTGTCAAAAAAGCAACGATTAATCAATCAGGAGGTTTAATAAAATGGCAGCCGGAGATTGATTGGCAAGAAGAGGAAGTATATTACTGGCGAGTAAGTCCAGATAGTGTATCTGTAAATCTTTCGACTAACTGGATGAATAGTTCGTTTGTTTATTTACCAGAAGGAGGTAATGGTAAAAATGAAGGATGGAATCACAGCCATTATTATCAGTTAGCGGATAATTTGTATGATAATTTGATTCTGGAGGAGGGTAATAGAAAGATGAATTTTGCGGATAATGTTAGGGATATTAGAATAAAGAATAGAATTCCGGTAGCAGGAGATAACCCTACCTTTTTTAATAATGGACAGAGGTTTGGATCTGGCTTTCGGTGGACTATTCAATCTGGGTTACAGGTTATCATTTTGGATGGAACAACTGCTCAATACTGGGTTAATTCACCGAAAGATGCGGATGGTTATGGCGATTACCGAAGTGTAGGACATAGTGGACTCATGGTAGCTTTTCCCTATAAAACAAATACAACAGAAGAAAGAAGGGATTTATTAAATTTACTAGTAGATACTATTCCAGATGGGAGTTATGTAGTTATCTATTCTGCCCAGAGAACGCTTACCGCAGATTATTCTCCGGAATTATGGGCACAGGATTCAATTAACTTAGGTTATAATTTATTTAGTATTCTAGAAGAACAAGGAGCAACGGATGTAAGAAAATTAGCATCGAGAGGTTCTGTTCCTTACGTGTTTTCTTATAAAAAGGGTGAGGGCAAAATTTCCGAAGGGATTGCAGAAGACATTAATGAAGTTATTATAATAGACCAAGGTTTGACCGGATTTTGGTTTGAAGGAACTGCTGCTTCGGAAGCTATCGGGCCGGCTTCTTCGTGGGATCAAATAGAGTGGAAAAATGAACTGGGCAGTCTGAACAGTGAAAATGATACTACGAGTATTTCAATTTTTGGCGTTAATGCTTTACTAGGAATTGATTCTCTCATCCATGAAAAAGTAACGGATGAAAATTTTTCTATTAGCTCCATAGATGCTAATCGTTTCCCCTATTTGAGAGTCGTATATAACTCAGCAGACGTCATAAATAATACTAGTGCGACCCTTGATTATTGGCGTGTTAAATACACAGGGCTGGCTGATGCAGTTATCAATGCTGCTAGCAGATTTGCTATTTCTACGGATACAATTACACAAGGAGATTTATTCAGCTTTGAATACGACATTGAAAATATCACTAAATACGACATGGACAGTTTATTGGTAGAATACACCATTACCGATAATAACAATAATATTATTAGCTGGCAAGAAAGACAAGGCACCTTAGCAGGTTTATCTAATCTTTCAGTAGCAGCTACAGTGGAGACCAGAGACTTATCTGGCCTACAAACTTTAAGAATTGAGCTCAACCCCGATGGAGATCAACCGGAATTAAATACCGCTAATAACTTTATTTCGTTTTCATTTTTCGTAGATGGCGATCAGATAAATCCCTTTGTGGATGTGACCTTTGATGGCATCCATATTATGACTGGAGATATTGTTTCAGCTAAACCAGAAATTGTTGTTTCGCTGAAAGATGAAAATAAATTTCTCGCATTATCAGATACTACGCACATGCGATTATTATTGACCTATCCTGATAATTCTACGCGAGAAATTCTATACGAAGATCCTGATCTTTCTTTTTTCCCGGGTATTAATCCAGAAGATAAGGCTGAGCTTAGATACACTCCTTCTTTTGTACAAGACGGCATTTACAATCTAATCGTACAAGCCGAAGATGCCAGTGGCAATGCCAGTGGTAGCTTGGACTTTAAGACCGCTTTTGAAGTAGTAACCAAGAAAGCCATCTCCAATGTGCTCAATTATCCAAATCCTTTTTCTACCAGCACCCGATTTGTTTACACCCTAACGGGAGATGACTCACCAGACACCTACAAAATTCAGATTTTAACGGTGAGTGGAAAAGTAGTACGAGAAATAACCCAAGATGAGATTGGTCCGCTACGAGTTGGAACCCACCAAACAGATTATACGTGGAATGGGACAGACGAATTTGGAGGCAAATTAGCGAATGGTGTTTACTTGTACCGAATGGTTACGAAAGATGAAGATGGTAATGAATATGAAAGAATTAATACTTCTGCGAACAAATATTTTAAGCAAGATTTCGGAAAATTAGTGATTATGCGCTAAAAATTTTTGTATTTTTTTTACTCCTTTGTAAACCAATGGAATTTTAAATAGAAGACATCGATGATGAAGTTGAACAATTTTTTCAGTACAAAATTCAGGCAGATGTTTTTTTAACCAAACAGTAATGATACGGGTTTGTGTAAAGCGCTGGGAGGTATAGTTTATTTGCGCCAGGTCAGTGAGATACTGAGCCAGAATCTGATGAACTTCATCTACGCTAAATTTTTTATAATCGCTATATTTATAACTTTCGTTCAAATATAGTCCTGTTTTTTTCAAAGATGATCTATACTTTTCTGCGGAAGGGAAAGTCCTAACTAAACGACTGAAAATTTTTAGTCGATTTTGATGCCATACCTCACTAAAGCGAAAGGTTTTCTGGTCCTCATGAACTCTAAAAATTGCAATGGGAAAGTTTAATTTTTTAATTCCTCCTTTTAAGGCAATTCGTACATACAGATCTCGATCCATTGTAATCTCAAAACTTTCATCAATAAATCCAATTTCATCTAACACTTTCCTTTTAAAAAAACAAGATGGCTGAAAATATGGGAAAGAGCTTATCAGTTTTAAATCATCATTTTTATTAAGTAACTTATCAAATAATGTTTTTTCACCGTTGGGCAAGAGACTCCATCCTAACGCACTAAGCATTAAAATATCAGGTGATTTTTGAAAAGCTTTTGCAATTTCAAAGAGTGCATTAGGAACAAGCATATCATCGCTATTTAGCCAATTGATAATTTCACCAGTAGCTCGGTAGAATCCCTTATTTATGGCGTGAGATTGTCCCCGGTCCCGCTCGCTGACCCAAAAATCAATTTTATCCTGATATTTCTCAATTATTTTTAAGGTTTGATCTGTACTTCCTCCGTCAATAATTATATATTCTAGATTTGGATACTCTTGGGAAAGAACAGAGGTAATCGTATCTTCAATAAACTCACCATGATTAAACGATGGAGTTATAATTGATATTTTTGGATATTTTTCTGTCATAAATAACTTTCCCATTTTTTAAAAGGAACTGAATTGTTTTCTATCTCCCCACTTAACTTTCCATAACAATTTAAAATGTCATCTCTCAAAAATTTATTTTTCAGTTGAGATTGCCTTTTTTTAAATTTCGGTAATTTAAATGGAATTTCGAGATAATCTGCAATAAATTTAATTGTTTCTTTATCATAAAGATATTCATACTTTACAGAGATAAATGTAAAAGATTGATACTTGTACCACTGATTAAATTGGTGATATAGATTAAGTGTGTCATTAGTTAAAATAGAATCATTTGGTATAAAATCATCAGATTGAAGGTGTTGATGATGAAGCCTTCCCCATTCGTTTATTTTGTAATAAGTAGAAATAACAATATCAACAGGGTTGCCAAATAAAAAGATAACTTTCAGGTTTTTTGGTAATGATATAGGAGGATAACAATGTGTTTTATAAACTGTATTTTTGGAAAAAGATGCATCTTCAATTTTCCGAACAAACTTTTTAGATCTAACGTAAGATGAACTATTTATTATGGTGTCTCGAACAAGAGTAGTTCCACATCTCCCTAGTCCAGCTATGAGAATTGGAGGTTTCGCATAAACTTGGCGATCAAATATATTATTTAAACTTTCTAGAAAGTCCACAGTAAAAATTTATTTATTTTCGAGATTAAAATTTACTATTGTTTAAATCCCAATAATGCTCTACCAAAACCCCTTTGTAAGTGGCTGGCAGTTTACCTGTTCTAAAGAAAAAACCAGTTTCAACGGAAAGATTAACAACATTCAATAAAATATCAACTTCCTGGCCATTCACTTTACCAATAACATCCAAGTGATATTCGCCTACATTGAGTGGTAATTTAGGAATCATGCATGTTACCGTTCCTCTTTTGGGTATTTGTAAAAACAAACCTTTACATACTCTACTGTTACAAATAAAAGCATAATTGCCATTGACGTCTTTAAACTCAATTCTAACTATCAAATCGGCTAAAATTGAGTCCTGCAATTCATAATCCAGAAAGATCAAAAGCTCTTCACCACTAGCAATTGTATGAATTTCATTTTTATTATTATCCATCAGCCGGATCGCCGTAAACTTTAATAATCCACTCCCCGAACGATCTTTTCTATTTTTTAATGAAATATCCGTATTTGCAGGTAACAAAATTGTTTCTAAATAAGTACTAACTGTTTCCTGTATTTTTCCAGCAAACTTAACAGATCCATTCTCTAAAAACAACCCATGTTTACAAAGTTTAACGATACTATTAAGGTTATGGCTAACGAAAATAATAGTTCTGCCTCCACTAGCCACTTCACTCATTTTCCCCAAACATTTTTTTCGAAAAGCTATATCTCCTACGGCTAATACTTCATCCACAATTAAAATTTCTGGCTCCAAATGTGCTGCCACTGCAAAAGCCAACCGTACGTACATACCAGAAGAATAATGTTTAACAGGAGTGTCAATAAATTTTTCGACCCCGGAAAAGTCAACAATTTCGTCAAACTTTGTAACAATCTCCTTTTTTTTCATCCCTAAAAGTGAACCGTTCAAAAAAATATTTTCTCTTCCTGTAAGTTCGGGATGAAATCCAGTTCCCACTTCTAGTAAAGAAGATACTCTACCCCTTATTTCTATGCTCCCTTTTGTAGGAATAGTGATCCTTGATAAAATTTTCAACAATGTACTTTTACCAGCTCCATTTCCACCAATAATACCCAAAACTTCTCCTTTCTGCACTTCAAAAGAAATATTCTTTAATGCCCAAAATTCGTTATCTTCGTCTTGTTGCTGTTTTTTTCTGTTAAAAATATTACTAAAGGTACTCCGTAAATCTCCTGCTACAGGTTGGCCTAAGCTATATTTTTTAAAAATATTTTCTACTTTGATTACTACGTTCTCTTCCATTCGTCAATTTAAATAATATCTGCAATAACGAGTTCAACTCGATTAAAATATATCCAGCCTGAAATAAATAATAATAATAAAACGCCCGTTGACAACAAAATATAAGGAGGAAATTCACCTATTCCGAGCAAACTCCATCTCATTCCTTCCACTACGCCCGCTAGTGGATTTAAAAAAAATAAAAGTTGATACTTCTCCGGCACTGCACTGGCTGGAAAAGCAACTGGAGTGGCGTACATCCCTACTCTTAGTATCAATGGCATCACGTGTTGAAAATCTCGAAATCGAATAGTTAAGGCAGAAATCCAAATACCCGATGCTACACCCGCCAAAATCGCCAAAAAAATAAAAAATGGTAACCAAATTAAATTCATCGTTACCGGATACCAATAAATAAGCATCAATATAGCTAAACAAATAAGGACAATTCCAAAATCAATTAGGCTAGTAAAGACCTTTGATAGTGGTAGAATCAAGCGTGGGAAATAAATCTTTTTCACCATATCCTGGGCCGATAATATCGATCGTCCCGCATCTCCAGCTAAACTCGCAAAAAAAGTCCAGCCACACAATCCAGCCAGTGTATAGAGAATATGAGGAATATCTCCAGTATCAACTTTAGCTACCGTACCGAAGATAAAGCTCAGTATTATCAATGTAACAATCGGATTAATAAATGCCCAGGCAAATCCTAAAAAAGATTGAGCATACTTAATTCTGAAATCTCGCCAGGCGAGCATCCAGAGAAGTTCACGGTATCGTAGGATTTCTTTACTTTTTTCCCAAAAAGAGTTATTATGAGAAGTAAT
>Ga0209831_1003835_pt1 | contig 12175 bp, 6 predicted proteins | sample Maine_Asex4_meta_FD_187451 | JGI IMG/M metagenome (GOLD analysis project Ga0209831, IMG submission 187451) | Marine algal microbial communities from Maine, USA - Maine_Asex4_metaG (SPAdes) (version 2) | ecosystem: Host-associated > Algae > Red algae > Unclassified | place: Maine, USA | collected...
GAACAATCTGGTGGCGCTGACGAGGCACCTCACCAAGATGATCCATCCGCACCCTGTCCAACATGGCAACCCGTCGCTTGTCACCGTCGATATTTTCGTTCTCGCGCGCGCCAGCGCCGGCGATCTCTGCGCAAAGTTCGTGCTCATGGGCGGCCTCGGCAAGATCGAACGCACGCTCACGAATCTGCCACCCGTTGCCTCCACTTCGATCAAGGGCATCCGCGAAGTTGAGGAGCAGCCGGGGATTTTCCGCCCCGGGGTCGAGGGCAAGGATTCGGCGGTACATGTCGGCCGCCTCTCGAAATGATCCGCTACGACGGTAAGTCGTGGCCGAGTCCAACAGGGCCTCAATGAGGTCTGAAACATCGACCAACGGGCCTGCTCCGAGGAGATGTCTGGCCCGCCGATGAGGATCCATACTGATCTCATCGCGGGAAGCACGAAGGTGGAGTTCGCGCAGCGTACGCCGGTCAAGAGTCGCCTCGAAGGCCCCCTGCACAAGCAGATGAACGAAACTGAACTCGTCTGGCCGCTCGCCTGTAACGGCGAGTTCTGCATCGAGCAATTCATCGACCGCGCCCAGGACCTCAGTGATCGACAACCCCAACAACGCCGCCACTTCCGAGAGCCGGAAATTGAGCCCAATAACGGCCGCGCCGGCGCTCACCGCTCGGGTCGGCGACGACACCGAATCGGTCCACAGGCGACCAGTGCTTGATGGATTCCAACGGTGGGTTGGAAGCAGAGTTTCCGGGTCAGCTGTGCGGAGCAGCTCAAACGCAATTGCTGGTAGGGACGCCCTCGAGGAAACGATTGCATCCGTCAGATCCGATCGTTGCTTGGATGATGAAGACGGGTGCATGCGTCCAATCAGCACCAGGAGCTCTTCCCGTGTGAAGGGATAAACGTCGATCTGTTGGAATCCACTACGAGACAGCGACTCGCTCAGTTCGGTCCAAGTCGATTGTCCTGCTGAAACACGGCCAACGATCGCCAGTTGCAACTCCCGTGCCGAGCGAGACATCGCTGCGAACTCGATGAATTGTTGGGTGTGGCTGTCGAGCCATTGAGCATCGTCAACCACGATGGTCAGCGGCCGGCCGTCGAAGTGGCGACCAAGAGCATCCAGCGCTGAGGACCAACACTGCGACCTCTCGTATGAATCACCACCGTCGCTCATCAGCGGGGAAAGTTGCTCCCGCAGAGTTGGGAGAACAGCGACGATTGGACCGTACGCAACGGTGTGCCCTCGTTGAGCGCTCAACCAGAGAACGTGCCGACCGCGAGCGTGCGCAGCCCTTGCGAGATTGCAGGCCAGAGCAGTCTTTCCCGAACCCGAGGTTCCCGAAAGAACAAGACCTGTCGATTGGAGAGCCGCCTGCGCTGATGCCAGCAGTTCCGAACGTTCGATTCTCAGCTCGGGTTCGTAGATGTCGACCGTTCCCGCCACCCGCGCCGCGGGCATCGCCGCTGCTGTAGGCAGGCCGGGGGCTTGCGTAGTCGCGCCGGACATGAGTTGCCTGTGAAACCGAGTCACCTGCACTCCTGCTGGCGCGTTGAGTTCCAGCTCGATGCGCGCAATTCCCTCCGAGAGAATCTGCGTCGCAAGTGCGTGAAGGTCGGCGGAGACGTGCAGCTTGGCGACACAGGCAAGCACATCCTCTCGGTATGGTTCCAGGGCCAGCAGCTGGCGGGCTGATTCAAGCCAACCCTCTGAGACAGGGGAGCCCGTGTCGGCAACTCGATCGAGCAGGCGTACTCGCGCCGTGGTGATCTGGTCGATGGAAGACTGCACCAGCGGCGTCCGCTCGATGCCGGGGTAAGGCTCGCCATTGACCAACTCGGCCATGTCGTCCTCGAAACCCGTGTCGTCTTCGAAACCCGTGTCGAGTGCCGAAGCCGCCACCTTCAGGAGCGTCCAGACATCAACTGAGGTCTCCGGGTGTAACGCGTAGTGCTTCGTCGTGTTTACGATCGTCTCAAGTCCGACAGTGCGCCGCATCCGGTGGATGGACTGCCGCACAGCACTCTCCCATTCCTTCGGCAGTGCCGTGGGCCAGACCTCTTCGGCAAAACGGTCTGAGGACAGACCGGTTTCTCCGGCGGCGATGAGAATTGCCAGAATCTTCCGCTGGGCAGGCTGGAGCATGGCCCGCTCCCCGCTGTGAATCGCACCAACAACTCCGAGTCCAGTGAGGATCATTGGGTCAGAATCTAGTTGATCCCGAGTGCGGCTTCACTTTTTGTTGAGCACCCAGTCGTCACCCCGACGCAGATCAGCGCGTCCAACTGCGGTCTGCTCCTGCCAGTGCTGCGAGGGCAGCGAAAGAGCGACCCGAACACCGGAACGCAGCAGTGCTTCGGTCGGTTCCAGTCGCGCCCAAAGCGGAGCGTCAGTGGGCGTTCGTAGTGTCGGCCCTATGAAGTTGCTGCCATGTAGTTTGGGGATTGGAAGTGGCACACCGTGAGCCCGGCTCACGAGCAGTTGGCCCTGATACGCGTACCGAGGACGATAGTGACCTGGAGTCCAGACCCTGACGGAGACCACGGCCAGGTCTTCACGCGTCGCTGGGTTGTCGACTTCATGCTCGACGCGGTTGGGTACGAAGCGTCGGTCAATCTCGCAGACAAGGTCGTGGTGGAACCGTCTTGTGGATGCGGAGCCTTCATCCTGCCCATCGTCGAGCGGCTGATCGCGTCGTGCAAAACCCACGATGTGCCCTTGGCTGACACGGACCGTGCGATCCGGGCGTTCGACCTTCTCGAACACAACGCCGAAGTGACCCGCAAGGCCATTCGAGCCAAGCTTCTGGAAGCGGGCGAATCGGAATCGGTCGCTGATCGGCTCGCCGAAGCTTGGGTGACCACCGGCGACTTCCTGCTCACTGAGCACCCCACCGAGTCCGCGGACTTTGTGATCGGCAACCCGCCCTACATCCGCCTTGAGGACGTGCCCGCCAAGGTGAGCGACGCATATCGATCCGAATGCGGCACCATGAGAGGAAGGGCAGACGTTTATGTCGGCTTCTTCGAGAAGGGCTTGGCTCAACTCAAGCCTGAGGGCAAGTTGGCTTTCATTTGCGCCGACCGTTGGATGCACAATCAGTACGGGAGCCGCCTCCGCGAGTTTGTGTCAGATGACTACGCCGTTGACTCGGTTGTTGTCATGCACGACGTCGACGCATTCGAAGAAGATGTTTCGGCGTACCCGGCGGTGACCATCGTGCGAAACGGAGCGCAGAAACAAACACGGATGCTTCACGCCAACGTCCAGTTTGACAGCACGGCTTCCGGCAAGGTGCTTCCGTGGGTCAAAGGCAAGCGAGGCAGAGCGCCAAAATCAGATTCCTTCGAGGCCGGCCAACTGCCGGGCTGGTTCGAAGGTCCGGCGTTGTGGCCTTCCGGGAGCCCGAAGACCCTTGCACTGATCGCCGACCTCGAAGCACGCTTCGCACCACTTGAAGACGAGGCGACGGGAACGCGGGTTGGTATCGGGGTCGCCTCTGGGTGCGACCGGGTGTACATCCCAGAGGAGGTTCCCGACGTTGAGGATGATCGGCTCTTGCCGCTCATCGGCTCAAAGGACATCAGCAGCGGCCAGCCGCAATGGAGTGAGCGTTACCTCGTGAACCCGTGGAAAAACGGATCGCTCGTTGACCTGGCCGAGTATCCAAAGCTCGCCGCCTACTACGAAAAACATGGAGCGGCTATCAAGGGTCGCCATGTAGCGAAGAAGCGGCCAGCCACGTGGCACCGCACAATCGACAAGGTCGACCCCAAGCTTCAGACGCAGGCGAAGCTGCTGCTGCCGGATATGAAGGCGGCGGCGCACCCAGTACTGGATCGCGGCCAGTACTACCCGCACCACAACCTGTACTTCGTTGTGTCACGCGACTGGGACCTCGAAGTACTCGGCGGACTCCTGCTCTCAGACTTCGCCAACCTGTTCGTCGGCGCCTACTGCGTGAAGATGCGCGGCGGAACCTACCGCTTCCAAGCGCAGTACCTCCGCAAGATCCGGGTGCCTAATCCAGCGCAACTTTCGTCGGTGACAGCCGATGCCCTTCGCTCGGCGTTTGCCGCTCGCGATGCGCAAGCCGCGACAGAAGCTGCCTGCAACGCCTACGGAGTGAAGGTCGACTCTCTGGCTGAAAGCACAGTTCTATGACCGCTGGCCCTTCTGTCCCCGACTACGAGCCAGCCTTCAAAGCGGCGATCGACGGCTTCTGGGCGATCAAGGGAAGCCAGCAGGCCAAAGCCAATGACAGCGGTTCGGCCGACGGGACCAGCGGGTCAGTCCGGGCTGGCAAGCACATGGAACCGTTCGAGGACCTGATTCGGCAAGTCGTCACTGACGCCGGTGTTGTACCCGATGAGGCGCCGGGCGACAAGATCTACCTTCCGGGCTTCTATCGAGAGACCAAGTCTTGGGATGTTGTGCTCCAGTACAAGGGTCACGCGCTGGCGATCGTTGAAGCGAAGTCGCAGGGATCGAGTCTTGCCAACAATTTTAACAACCGGGTCGAGGAAGCGATCGGCCAGGCGGCAGACGTATGGAAGTCACACGAGCGAGGCCTACTCATTTCGGAGATGCGGCCCTGGGTTGGCTACCTGATGGTGGTCGAGGAGACCGACAAGACAACTGCGCCAAAGGAACTGCTGGGTAGCAAGGCGATACCGCCGGGGATGCAAGTTGACCCCGTGTTCGACGGAATGAGCTACGCCGAACGTTACGCCACGGCTTTCAAACGGCTCGACCAGGAACGCATGCTCGACGCGACGTGCGTGGCCATCACCTCCGGGCCGGGTGCGTTCTCCTATCCGGACCAACTGCTCTCATTCAATGGCTTCGCTGCTCAGCTGTGGGGCCGCTGCAAACACGTATTGGCGGTTCTCGGGTAGAGCGCTGGATTCTGCTGAAGGCCAGTGCGATTGTCGAACCTGGCAGTCGTAGCCGAATGCAACGGGTCGAGGCCAGGTTGACGGTCGTGTCACGGGACTTTCAGAGGTCGTTCGCCGGACGTTCGGCCAGGTGTCCGCGAGCAATTCGGAATTGATTGAGCTCATTGTTGTATCGTCGCTTCAGCCCGGCCTGCGCTCAATCACAGTGAGAGCGGGTGAGGGTGTGATGGTTCAGGACATAGGAAACTGGTGTCTCGCGTCATAGGAAACTTCGGTTCGGTCATCGTGGGTGATGTCGAAAGCTCGTGCGATCATCTTGTCCGTCGCGATCGAGGGCTTGTCTCAGTCTGAAGCAGCAGAGCGCTACAACGTGTCGAAGGGGTGGGTTTCGAAGTTGATGGCCCGCTACCGCGCTGAGGGCGAGTCAGCGTTCGAACCTCGATCACGTCGCCCGCACACGACTCCGAACCGGGTCGGCCAGGACACGACCGACGCGATAGTGAACCTACGCGTCGACCTTGTCTCGCAAGGCCTCGACGCCGGCCCACACACCATTGCCTGGCACCTTCAACGCCGCGGCGTCCATGTGTCGGTGTCCACGATCCGGCGGCGCCTCATCGCAGCAGGACTCGTCATCCCCGAACCACGCAAAAGACCCAAGTCTTCCTACATCCGATTCGAAGCAGACCTCCCGAACGAAACCTGGCAATCAGACTTCACCCATTATCGGCTCAGCACCGGCGCTGACACCGAAGTTCTCGTCTGGCTCGATGACCATTCCCGCTACGCGCTCAGCGTCACAGCGCACCGCCGAGTGACAGGCCGCATTGTCGTCGACACTTTCAAAGACACCACCAAAACCCGCGGAATACCAGCATCTGTTCTTACCGACAACGGCCTCGTCTACACAACCCGCTTCGCAGCGAACCGCTCCGGACGCAACGCCTTCCAAACACTGCTCGTCGATCTCGGCGTCGAACAAAAGAACTCACGCCCCAACCACCCAACCACCTGCGGGAAAGTCGAACGCTTCCACCAAACCCTCAAGAAATGGCTCAAAGCTCAACCAAACCAACCAGCCACCATCGAAGAACTTCAACACCACCTCGACGCATTCGTCGACATCTACAACAACCATCGTCCCCACCGCTCACTCAAACGAGCGACACCAGCAACCATCTACACCCGACTCCCCAAAGACAGCCCAACCGGGTCAACCGCAGGCACCCACCACCGCATCCGCTACGACTGCATCGACGAAACAGGATCCGTGTCACTGCGACGAGCCGGACGCATGCACCACATCGGCATCGGCCGCGCCCACAAATACGTCGACATCATCATGATCATCGACGACCTCGACATCACCGTCATCGCCACCCAAACAGGCGAACTCCTCCGCCGCCTCAAACTCGACCCCAACCGCGGCTACCAACCCCGCTTCAAAACCTGAAAACCCCCGAACCGGGGGTTCGAGGGTTTCCGATGTCCTGAGACATCACATGAGAGCGGGTGAGGGGAATCGAACCCCCGTATTCAGCTTGGGAAGCTGATGTTCTACCATTGAACTACACCCGCCAGTTGGGCCCATTGTAGCCCTGATCGTCGCGCCTGTTCCCTGCGAGCGCGAGAGCCGCATGGGGCGCCCGGCCTACTGCGAGCGAATGCACCTTCATGTGATTCCACCTGTGCCGATACGAAGGGGTGGAAAGAGATCGACTTCGGACAGCGGCCGCCGCAGCAATCGTCGCACTTCTGGCAGCGGGATTGCTTTTTCAGTTCGCGCGCCCGTCCTCCGCTGTCCCTCCTGACGTGCCCATCGGCATGGACGTTCCGTCGAACCTAACCACGATGGCCGGCGTGAGCGTCGATATCGTCGTGCCCGGTTGGAGCCCGGAAGGCTTTCCGCTGACCTGGGATGTGGCCGGCGTCGACCAGTTCTTCAGTTGGGCCAACGATGGCAATGATCTGCGCATCACCACGATCGTGCCCAACAGTGAAGCTGGCAACACCTACAACAACGTGCAGATCACCGCAACTGATCCGCTCGGCAATTCCCGGACCGAGACCACGAACATTTTCGTGCAGCCCTCTGACTGGACCAGCCCGCCCATTGTGTCGATGCCTCAGGGCGCCGACTTTTACTACCGCCTCGGCGAACCGGTGAACGAGCGAATCTTCGCACAGGACACCCAGGGAGACACGCTTTTTTACAGCATTGTCAGCGGCTCCCTGCCCGGCGGCGTCACCCTGGGGGCCACCACCGGATTGATCACCGGAGCGGCCGCTGAGTCGCCCGGCTCGGTTCAGCTGAACTGGGGCACATATCCCATAACGGTCCGCGTGACGGCCACTGGTACGTCGAACGACGCGGTCGAACAGGACGTCACGTTTCACTTCCAACCAGCCGACCAGACAGCCGAGCGTTGCTACAACACCGGTGGTCAGGACGCATACTTCGCGTCGCAACAGAAAGTATTCTTCGAAGACGTCTTCGTCACCGAACCAAACCCTGTAATCCTCACCACTGGCACTGCCATCAGCCGCACGGATTTTGACGAGGTTCACCAGGTGCAGATGGAAGGCCCGTCGCTTACTTGGGAGATCCCGCTGCCGGAAGGCGTTACCAGTGTCATAACCAGGTTTCATTTGTCCGAGATCGTCGACGGAGTTGCGGTCGGCGAGCGTGTCATGGACTTCATGGTCGAAGGAGCAACGCCGCATAGCGGCCTTGATCTGATCGACCGAGTCGATCAAACGCATAGGGCGTATTTGGCCGGCTATTTCTTCACCACCTCCGACGGCCTGATCAACCTGTCGGCGGCCAACGGTGGTTCGCCCCGAGATCCGAGCGTCGCCGCGATCTGCGTCTCGTGGCCGGTCAACGAACTGACGGCTGTCAAAGTTGCCGACGCGACGACCGTGAATCCAGGCGACCCCGTGACCTTCACCACGACCGTCACCAACCTCGGACCCGACACCGCAAACCACGTGATGATCGATGAGGTCTACCCGCCCGGCGTCACCTTCGCTCCCGGTGCCGGAGTGACCCAGGTCAACGTCGGAGCTCGACCGCAGTTTCGGATGGACAACCTCGGCGTCGGTGAATCGCGCGAACTTTCTGTCACATTCCCAACCAGCGCCACCGACGCCCCCACACTCACCAGCGTCAGCGGCGTGTACTCCAGCGGGGAGGACACGAATCCCGGGCTGCTCGTCGAAGCGTCAGTCAACGTTGAAGACCCTCCTGCATCCACGCCAACTGCGACGCCAGTGCCGACTGCAACGCCAGTGCCAACGCCGACGCCGACGCCGACTGCAACTGCGACTGCGACTGCGACGCCCACGCCGACTGCGACTGCGACTGCGACGCCTACGCCGACTGCGACTGCGACTGCGACTGCGACGCCGACGCTGACTGCGACGGCAGTGCCGACTGCAACGCCAACACCGACGCCGACTGCAACGTCAGCGCCAACTGCAACGCCAACTGCGACCTCGACGCCCGTGCCAACTGCCACGCCGACGTCCACGCCGACGGCAGTAGTCCCCACGGCGGCACCGATTGCGCCGACTTCCACCGCAACGCCAACGCCCACACCGCCCCCTCCAACGGCAACTTTGACGGCCACACCAGTGCCACCGACGCCGACGTTCACGCCGGAACCCACCGCCACCGCCACGCCAACTCCTGAACCGACGTTCACCTCGACCCCCGAACCGACATCGACGACCACGCCCTCTGCTACGGCGACCCCGGTTCCAGCCAGTGCGACGTTGATGGCGACGTCCACTCCGTTGGCGACGTCAACAGCGACTCCGCTGCCACCAACCGCGACCACCACGCCAATTCCAACCTCGACCCCGACGGCGGTTCCAGCAACGCCAACGGTGGTGTCTACGTCCACTTCTGTCGCGACGTCCACGCCAACGGCAACTCCACTTCCACCAACGGCGACCATGACACCCGATCCAACGACTGCTCCGTTCGCAACCTCGACGCCGACAGCGACTCCGATCCCAGCAACTGCGACTGAGACGCCATCTCCAACGTCAACATCAACATCAACTGCAACGCCGATCGCGACGGAGGAGCCGGAGAGAAAAGCTGCGACGCCGATTCCCGCGCCTGTATCCGGCGGAACCACGCCGGCCCCGACGTTCACGCCGGCGCCCACTGCGACCCCCAGCCCGACACCTGATGCACCGCGCGTAAACGCAACATCGACGCCGACCGCAACACCATCGGCAACCGCGGCGCCGCCAGCGACGACTCAGCCAACAGCAGCCCCCAGGCCGACGGCCCCCGCAACCACGCCCGTCCCAACGGCAACTCTCTCGCCGGAGTCTCCCGAGGAGCTCGCCGCTGTCGACATTCCCGTGCTCGCTAATGATGACCGGTTCATCCTCGACGGAACGACCATGCTCTTGCCAGTGCTCGACAATGACGAAGGCGAAGCGCTCCAGGTGACGGTGCTTGAGGTCCCAGCGGGTGTCACCGTTGCCGTCGAAGGCGATCAACTTCGTGTCACCGTGGAAGCCGCCGGCATGCACGTGCTGAGCTACCGCATCACGAACGGGTCCTCCGCGTCGACCGCGACTGTCACCGTGGTGAATCTCGGCAGCGAAGTTCTTGTGGACGAGTTGGCCTTCGTGGAAGCGGCGGGTAGCCGGCTGAGTTCGGATGATGTATCTGAGTCCGAAGACGCTCCCGTGTGGGAGAGGCTTGCCCCGGCCATTGTTCCGCCGGGCCTGCGTGCGCTCACGGACCTCGAACTACCACTGCTCGGATTCAGTTTCGTCGGCGCACCCGCAGTGTTGGGAATGATCGCCTTCTGGCTGGTCAGTCGTCGTCGCCGATATGTGAGAGTGGACGGTGTTGCCCGCTCCGACAGCCTCGACGCGAATGGTTCCGGTTCCGACTTCGAACTCCGCCACGATGCAGCAGCGCTGTGGTCAAACGGTCGACGCCGCCGCGGGCTGGTGCAGGTGCAGACACCGAATGGAAACCGCTGGGTCCCCGTTGTGAAGGTTGATGTCGAGGCGCAACTCCGCTGACGCACCGTTCTCCTGGCGCACGAGAACGAATGCCAGTCAGCTATTTCTCGGTGACTTCGGGTCCAGTCGCCACGCGAGGGCGCGGCGTGTCCGTCGGATCGCCAGCTGTACGCGCACGCTTGGCATTCGGATCGAGCGGGCCGTTGCGATAGCGCTCCGGTACCACTGCGTCGGTTGGCACAATGGTTGGTGCGGGCGAAGCAGCAGGTGGCGTAGTTGTTACCCGCGGCGCCTGGGGTGAGGGCCGGGAGGCACTTGAAGCGGGTCGCATGGCCGGGGCCTTCGCAGCCGCTGGTTCCACGGGAGGACTTGGAGCTACGCCAGGGGCTGCCGCTGGTTTACTGGGCTGCGCCACGACTGGCGGAGCTGCCGGGCGAGGCACGACCGCGGGCGCAACGACGGTCTGGGTCGGCGGAACAGCCGGCTGAGCAACCGCCGGCTGAGCAACCGCCGGCCGAGCAACCGCAGGCTGTGGTTCAACCCTTGGCTGCGCCACGGCCGCAGCAGGGCGAGCTGCAACTGTCGCAGGCTGCTGATGTTGAGCGACGGCGGGTTGTTGAGCGACGGCGGGTTGTTGAGCGACGGCGGGTTGTTGAGCGACGGCGGGTTGTTGAGCGACGGCGGGTTGTTGAGCGACGGCGGGCTGCTGGGCAACGGCGGGTTGTTGAGCGACGGCGGGTTGTTGGACGACGGCGGGTTGTTGAGCGACGGCGGGTTGTTGGACGACGGCGGGTTGTTGAGCGACGGCGGGTTGTTGGACGACGGCAGGTTGTACAACTGGCATGGCAACCGGCGCGGCCGCAGGTTTGGTGCTCACAGGTTGCGCTGGCTCCGGCTCGGCAAACGCCGGATTCGCCATCGCAGCACCGACACCCTTTGCCTGTGCAGATGCAGCCGAGGCCGCAGCAACCACCGGGTTTGGCAACGCCGCATTGCTGACCAGCCCTTTCGTCAACCGCTCGGCGGCCTGTCGTTCGGACCTGGCGTGTACTTCCTTGTCGGCGAGAAAGTCGAAGTACTTGGCGGAGACGTAGGCGAGCAGCGCCACGAGCAGCACGGGTGTCGCGCCGTTGACGCCCTGCAACATTGCGTCCCACGCCGTCAGCTCGGCGGCCAGGGGATTCCATTTGCCCCGCACCGGCGTGAACAGAGCGAAGAAGCCTCGGGCGAACACAAGGAAGGTCAGCACCATCAGCAGGGTTGTGAACCACCGGAGTCGCTTCGCCACGTCACGGGGTTTCTCAGTCCACTTCATCTTCCCAAGCGTAGGTGACGTTTCTGCCACGCTGCGGATGGTTTGCCCAAATCAGGGCGTCTATGTCTGAGCGAAGATCGGCCGCTAAGTTCACACCATGGCTGTAATGAAGTTCTTCTATGGGACGATGGGGTCGGGTAAAAGCACCCACGCACTTCAGATTCACTACAACCTTTCGTCACAAGGCCAACGGGTTCTCCTTCTCACCCAACTCGACCGCAGCGACGGCCAGGTGAGCAGTCGGCTTGGTGTCGCCGCGCGAGCCGAAGCGGTCGAAGGCGACACCGATCTGTTCGAACTCGCTCGCATGACGACACCGTTGGACGCGGTCGTTTGTGACGAAGCGCAGTTCTATGAACCATCCCAGGTGGAACAGCTGGCGAGGGTGGTCGACGAGCTTGACGTGGACGTCTTTGCGTTCGGCCTGCTCACCACCTTCCAGGGCGAGATGTTCAGGGGCTCGACACGTTTCCTTGAGCTCGCCGACGTCCATGTTCAGCTTCAGGTTGAAGCCCGGTGCTTTTGCGGCGGGCGTGCCACCCATAACGCCCGGCTGATCGACGGACGCCAGGTGTACGAGGGCGAAGTAAAAGTTGTGGGTGATACCTCCAACCGCAGCACCAACTCGGTTACGTACGAACTGCGCTGCCGCAAACACTGGCATGAAGCCCGGGATATCGCCGAGACCGGGCAGCTTGTGCTTGGCATCGACATGTCCGGACTGAATGTGGAGGAGTGGAATCCGTTCGAGGACTACTACCCGGTGGGGCGAGACACGTCAGGTGACCGCTTCGAAGCCGACGAGACCAACGTGGTCTGACTCGGGGCGTCAAGGGGGTTGTCGCGCTGCGCGACAATTGGAGCCACAACGAACGCGAAGGACTGTCGTGAAACTCAGTACAACAATCCGCTTCACTGGAGATCCACAACGGATGACCCAGGAGGCGCTTGACCTCGAAG
>Ga0209831_1003840_pt1 | contig 12168 bp, 17 predicted proteins | sample Maine_Asex4_meta_FD_187451 | JGI IMG/M metagenome (GOLD analysis project Ga0209831, IMG submission 187451) | Marine algal microbial communities from Maine, USA - Maine_Asex4_metaG (SPAdes) (version 2) | ecosystem: Host-associated > Algae > Red algae > Unclassified | place: Maine, USA | collected...
GGGGCCGTCGGCCCACCCGCCGCCGCCACCGTCTCTGGAGACCGCAGTGCCAACAGATTGGATTTCCGTGCAGTGTGTGTCACTCAACTCGATACCGAACAAATCGGTGTGCGTCCAGATGAGTTCAGGTGCAAGATCCTGATGCATGGTCCTGGCGCTCGTCAGTGAGCAACCCTGCTTTCTCTGTTCCCGCTGATTCCTTAGCAAGCCTTAGTCTCTCACTATGAACGACGCTATTAAGCTTGCCGCGTCCGCCGAATCCGGCCAAATACGTTGCCCGTCTGGTCGCTGGCGTATGTTGATGTTGAGAACTGTATGTTTCGCCTCGGTGCCGCGAACAGGGTTGAAGAAGAGGAAAAAGCAACAATCTACGAGGGGACTACGGCACGAAATACTACAAGAGCCAGACCTATACGATTCCTACTCACTGCGGACAGGTGCAATACCGAATGTCCCCTCCTCCACATCTTCTTCCTCGAGCACATCATCAGCGGCCGCCGCCGCCGCAGGCGCGGCGGGGGGAAGACCCACAGGCACCATGTAGAGCACGGGGACGTTGGACTGGACGGCCAGTGGCTGCCCAGGGGCAACAGGCTGGGGCGGTGCCTCCTCCATAGGGGCAGCCGACGCAGCCGGCGTGTCGCGGCCCCCGCTCGCCCGCGCCGGACTAGCACCATCCGTCAGCTGGAGACCGTTTACGACCTCGCTGTGCGGGGGAAGCAGCACCTTGAGGCTCAGCAGCTCCTCCAACCATGGGGCGCGCAGCCCCTCGTTCAATGGCGACTGGACTTGGCCGACCGAGCAGACACCAGCACGAGCTCGCAGATAGGAGCGAATCTGCATCAACGACATGCAAAGCGAACGAAAGGATCGAAGGTGCCCACCATCCAGGATACAGCAAACGTCAGTTTCGGGACGCTACGGGCAGCATAGAATAGGCATGGACCCAGATACAGCGTAGCCATGCACATAAGAACGCAAGAACACACACCAGGAGAATGAGACGGAGACAAACGTACGCGGAAAGTCACGTTAGCGACATGGGCGAGCAGGCAGCGGATCAGGCGAGTCGTCTTGCTTGGGCCCGTCCACACTACCATCGTGCTCGAAACCTGCATGTACTCGAACACTTGTGCCAGTGCGTCGAGGGTTGCCATGCGGGGCAGGCCGGAGACGATAAACGCGTTGCCCGTCAACAGGTGAGAGGACTCCGCACCAGAAAGGACAAGCTCCTTCCGAGCTTGGCTGCTGCCAGCCGCCTCCCAGTGTCCGACGTTGCAGTAGTGGTGCAGACGCTTGAGGAACGTAAAAACTGCCAGCGTCGTAATCTTGCAATTCGTATGGGCTGGTGCACGCTTGATGTACTGGTAGACGACCAGCCGACCAAAGCCCTTAGCCGGCTTGCGCACCGGGAACAGTCGCTTCTGCTGCAGGCGCTCGGTAGCACCTTCCCTTGTCTCAGCCAGAACCTCGGCGGTGAGGTCGACCAGGAGCACGTTGAGGTCTTCCGTGCTTAGGTACACGTCCGCGGCGACCGTCGCAGACCCGAACAGAGCGAAAATCTTCTCGACCAGCCGGACCTGTGCAGTGCCCAAGCAGGCCAGAGAGAAGCAAGCAAATAGAGGAAGCGCACGGACTCAGCAGCACCACGGCAAGCGAATAAGAATCACTGCAATCGAGACTCGTGCTGATGCGAGGAGCCAGCGAAAAGGACCCCCCGTACCATACACCATTCCATGTCAGAGCCGCGTTACACATACCTTCACCGTCATCACCCATTCGTTATCATCCGCAGCAGAAGCGGCAGAGCCATCGCCATCACTCTTGTCAAGGGACGTGAAGATACGGTCCGCCTTGGCGACAAGTGCGTCCAGGCGCCCCGCCTTCTCTCCTTTCGCGGCAACGGCCGCGTCTGTGTCGGCATTGAGGGCTTTCATCTTTTCCATGGTCGTCACCTGCTGTGACTTCACGAAGACGAGTTGCGCCTTGACGAGGGTGAGCTCCTTCCGCAGCGATGAGAAGCCGTCCTTGACGCTCTTCATCAGCATGTCCGACAGCGTCGGTGTCTTCTTGGGCGCTCCGGTTGTCGCGGCCGCCTCCACCCGGGACCGCTTAGGCGACGCCGAGCGCGACCGATTCGAAGAGGGTGAGCAAGGTGGCATGTCGCTTTCGCCATCACCTTGCGTCTGCGAGAAGCCGATGCTCATGTCAGTGTTGGTCGCCTCGGATGCGGAGGCTGCGAAAGCCATGGGCAGTTCGCTTCGACGGCGTGTAACGCCACGGCCGCGGCTGCCAACCGTTACATCTGCCGAAGAGCTCCTCTGAGCGCGCGGACGAGCAGCACCCCGGTGGGCCAGCGGAGGAAGCGCGCTGCCCGTGGCAGCCGGAGGAGTTTGCAGTGCCGGCGCGGCCGCCATCGCGCGGCGACGCGGAGGGGCTTGCGGCCGCCGCCGGGCCGGAGGTGCTGGCGGAAGGTCCCGATGCGGCGCTTCAACGGGAAAACCGTTCAAGCCAACTCGGGACGACGACTCGGTTGGCGCCCTGCGTACGCCAGGGACCGATGGGAAGAGAGAGGTCGACGGGAACAGCGGCGCCGTGGCGGGAAAGTCGCTGTTGATGCTAGATCCGTCGAGCTCCCTGACCTGCGACGGCCAAATGACATGGCCGTTGCCGTCCCCGTAGTGAATACCGGTCGGCTGAGAGTAGCCGGGCGTCGGCGCAGCAAGGTTGGGAGCTCCTCCGACGTAGCCTTCCACGACCGCCTCGTGGCGTACGGCACCCAAAGGAGCGGCATTGTTGACCACAGAGGCCACGGCAGTACCAGGAGCACGAGGCGCGGACGAAGGAGCATGGGCGCCAGACGGACCGCGACGAGCCATATTGGAGAGTGTAGAGGTAAAAGGGGAGCGAGATGACAACGGGCGAAAGGGTCCGTCTTGTGTTTGCGAAGTGAGGCAGAGGAGATGACAAGGAGGATGCATTCAAGGGTGCGGGCGAGGCTGGTGCTGGCTGCATCAGAAGGGGCTGAGTTACATACCATGCGCTCTACAGCCAGCCCCTCTCACAGCTGCCTAGCGTTCGCCGGCCGCGAGGGCCGCCCTTCACAGCGAGCGACACGTGGGCTACGCAACACCACCCCCATGTACACACCACCGTCGCGCTACGCGTTCACATGCGCCTCGACACTGTCTGTTAGAGAGCGTTTGTGCTCCACACGCTATGCGCGAGATGGAAAAATCACACAACGTACGCAGCATACCAAGAACGTGCGGTCAGCTTCAGTGGCGTCCTTCAAAGAACCACGATACCCGAGACCGTCTCCGCGGCGCCGCACAGTCCATGACACGTAACACTGCCCACGCAAACAGGCAATACGGTGGGGGAAGGATGGTATCCACCTGAACGTGGGGTGTGCACCGAAGCAAGCCACGAGAGACGAGTTGTGACTACACGAACACGCCGTGGAAGCGGGGCTTGCAATAGCTAGAGAGCACGGCCGGGGGGCAAAGTGAGGTAGTCGAACGGTCGCATACGACATGCTCCAGTGAACGGCTCGCCATATCGAGCAGAATGGGAGGCAACGGAGCATTGGGCCTTCAGGATGCGGTCATGGCGACGGCTGGGAAAGAAGTGTGTGTCTGTGGTGTGGCAGACACGACGGTCCGCAGTGGTCATTGCGAAGCAACCGATCCCCTCGCCGTCGCCGAAAACAATCAGCATGCCTTCTTGGGGGCTACTACTGGTAGCGGTACGCGGCTTTCGCAAAACATGCTCTTGTTGTAAGTGGCTTTCCGAGCGCTTTTCATGGCACATCCAGAAAGATGACAGTCCGAAACGGCGGGAAGTCCTCGGAAAGGACCTCTCAGGGCCCCACAGACTCCTCCGGACGGACTTGTCGATATATAACTTAGTTCTTATTTTCTTGGAAAACTCGGTGTCAGACTCCAAGACTATTCGAAGGTAGTCACGTGCAGCGTGTTGTCGGATTCGTCTGACAGGGAGCACAGCTGTTGCTCGCGTTTTGGTCGAAAGTCCCGTCGGTGACGGTACACATTGGTAGCAGTAGCGTTCTTCACCATCCCATGCGGACGTGAGGCCTGGTGGCGGGTTGCTGTTCAGGTGTCCGTTCGGCCTGTATCCAGAGCCAGATGCTACACGACTCTCCAACATCTTTTGTACCATGAGACCATCTCCCCATCTACGGCAATCACGCTATCTCCGTGGATCCGCAGGTCAGAGGCGTGCTCTTCGCGTCCTCAGTTTGGGCCCTAGAAGCCTAGGAGCACTGTGACGTTGACCCTCGCGAGGCTGCATACTTCACGATCAATTCACACGCTTGGCGTCGTGCTCCTCAGGTGAGCGGTGGACACCGTCCAGCGCACGTTTTAGCTGTCACAGACACTTGCGGTACGTGGAGTTTGCCCTGCTTCCCCTAGCATGGCTGGGCGTGATTCTTGTTGCACTCTGTCGATGGCTCTGCTCCACAGTTCTGTTTTGCACCCTAGCCCAACCCAGAGGTTGAGAGGGGATGTAGCGTGATGCGCAATCCCGGACAGACAGACTGATGATTGCACCGCACCGCCCGACGTTTTACGTGTGCGGAGCGAGACAGTCAGCGAGACGGAGTGGATGGGAGGTACCTGCTGATGTGGGAGCTGTACCTTAGTGTAACTTATGTAAGCAGGGGTCAGCACCCATTTCTTCCTCGTTGTCCTTTCATTGCCCTCCTTTCTTCTTGTTCCTGTTCTTCTTTGCGCCTGCTTGGTCGTGTATCCTCGCATTGCTGCCTTCTACGCCACCGCCTGCGGCATCCTCTGGTACTGATGCAAGACCCAAGGAGCCCTCGGGGGCTGGGTTCCTTCCATCAATGTCCCCATCGGGAGCGATGATGTGCGTCCTGTGCCCGGCACACCACAGACACGTACGCACCATCACTTCCCAGCTAGTCGGACCGTTCCCCAACTTCCAACCGCCCATGATCCTTCACGTTCATCTTATTTGCGGCATGTGGGCGCCCGAGGTGGATTGGGAGCGCGGTCACGACCGCCTCGTCAATGTGCATGAGGCCTACGCTCGGGGTCAAAGGACGAAGTGCTCAGTCTGCAGCAGTATCGGCGCGACTATCAAGTGCCAAGTGCTGACCTGCACCAAGAACTTTCATTTTGCGTGCCTTGCTACCGGTGGCTGAGTGACGCAAGAATCACGCTTCCTTGCGACCTGTTCTCTGCACGCCAAGGATGCGGAAGCGACGCCACCATAGCGCCTTCCCAGACCCGAGGCGGGATATTGTCGTACCGCTCGTCCCGTAGACACTGAGCAAGACGACGCCGAGAAGGGGCTCGACACTCCGCATGGGAACATCACGGGGCTGCGCCGAAACGCCACCGAGACCATCTGCGCAGCTGCCTGGCTCGTCACATCAGAACCTCCTGCTCCCGGCAATCTCTCCAGCGCCATGCGTACCGGGGAGGTGCACTTTACCGCTGTCTCTGCGGCTGCCGCTCTTGCAGCTGCATCGGATATACGCCACGAGGCTCCGTCGCGCCGCGGGAAGGCGGTGGTCGCTCACTACCCTGTCACCCGCATCAAGAACCCAAGTGCCCGTGCTTCTCCCGCTGCAGGGCCAAACGAACCCTCTGCCTTGCCATCAGACCCAGCTGAGGGGACGGCAGGCGAGACAGGTGGCCCAGTTCTTCTGCTTCGCAACCTGCGGCACGCCCCTTTCTTTGCGCCAGGTCACTTCCGCAAGGTGGCCCCGACCGTGCCTTCCTCCTTCAATAACACCAACGTGGTCGGCGTTTTGAACGTACCGAGGGCACGTCCTGCCACCAGCTCCGTCGTGGCTCCGTCGTCACGGAAGGGAGTGGATGCCGTAGGAGGACCCAGTACTGGATTGGACTCAAGGGGGATGGTGGTCCCCCCATGTCAAACGCCCGGACGATGGCTCATCTGGCGGCCACAGCTGCAGAGAAGCGGTTAGGGCAATCGGTGGCGAAGGCTGCTCCGCATATGGCAGGGAGGCCGCCGCAAACTCCCGCCACACGACAGCCGCCAGTCTCCGCCCTCCGGTTGGCCTTGTCGCCGTCTCCTGCAAAGAGCTCCTCTCAAGGCCTAACATTGGCACCGGGGCCATCTACGGCGCCAGGTACAAGTACGCCATCTTCAACGTCCACTGCGATGATGACGTCGTCCACATCACTTCAAAATTCTGCCCTGCCCACGCCGTCCACACCTGCATCTTCAGAGTCATCAAGATGTCCCACCTGCTCGAGCTCACCATTGCCGGCGGCGCCTTCGTGCCGACGACGGACCTACAGGTCCGTACCACCGCCGCGACAGAAGCCGACCATGGCGGCCCGGTACTCCGCTATTTGGTTTGGCGGGGATTCTGCGACGCAAGCGCTGCTCAACGTTTGGGGAGGAGACGGGGCAGACGGAGATGAGGGTAACGGCGCGGCAGCTAGTGACGGCCAGGCAGCCGACGCATGCGCCGACGACGACGCGGGAGCGGGGTTGAAAAAGGGCGTCAAGGCGGGAGAGAAGGTGGGTGCCAAGAACGTGACGATTGAGGAGCCGGTTGGCGGCACCGGTAACCTCGGCTCACCCACTAACAACGGCGAGCATGGCGACAGTCGCACCGACGACGAGGCGGCCGCAAAGGTGGACACGAGCCTGAGAGGGGGCCAGATGGTGGGTGCGACCAGTGACAGAGGCGCACGTGCCACCAGGCACGAGCCTGACAAGGACGTCGCCGATAACGACGCGCTCAACGACGAAGATGAAGAGATCTTGGCTGAAGGCAACGCCGCACAGGACAGCGCGTTGATGCAAAGCAACGCGGAGGGTGACGGAGTGCCCGACCAACCACGCACTCCAAGGTAAGCGACAGCACAAGAAAGCTACCGACGCTGCGAGGGCTGCCAATGATGAGGTGGAGGTCATTGTTATCGACTCCGACTGATTAGATGCAGTATAACAAAAAAGAGGTAGCAGAAAGCTAAAGCATCTGTTCGACTCGTTTCCAACAAGCGCATGAGGAGATCACACAGAGGCAGGGACAGAGGGACGAGAGCGACACTGTACAGGAAAGGCAACCAGCATTGCACGTGACATGTCAGAGAAGGCACGTGGCTGCCCCCAGCACGTGGCCGCTCCCCAGTCAAACACATGCGGTGCATCTCCTCCCTCCAACAGGCTCAAAAGGACTCGACCGTCCATGTTGATCCTCTTCTCCCTCACGGCCTCGGAAGCGGATGATCCCGTCGGAACACCATCGAGACAGCGCGCGGCAGGAAAATACAACGATGGACGTGGACCGTGGGGGATGCGGTGGTGCACGACGTGGGTCAGGTCCTGTAAAGTCTTCGATCAGTTCCGGCGCTCTCGCACGTGAAGACGACACGATGAAGACTGGGTCCTGTGCAGACCGGGGACGGGTACTCGTGTTCCACCGGAAGACGTCGCTTCAAAAAGAATGCTAGAAGACACCTTTTTCAATCTTCAACGGAAGAAAAGGCAACGGATGTGCTCGAAAGATCTAGCGCGTACTTTGAGCATCTGCTCTGAAGTATCTCGTGGAAGAGTGCCCGAAAGATCGGGAAATATCGGACTCGTCGAGGGGTGCTGGTCTTCTATTGGCGCTCGAGGAAACTGCGGGGAAAAGGTGGTGGCCTGTTTTTGCTGCCTGCTGAGTGTAGCGCCCACTCCCTGAGCTGGTCCGGTCACGCCAATTTGATCGCTCTCGCCTCGCGGATAGTGGACTCTCTCCACATGCGTGTACCCTGTCCTCGCCGCGTTTCTGACTCTCACTTCGGTGCTACAAGCGTCAAGTTGCACCACGCCATCAAGAGACCTACAGGGCGTCCCGTGCAGGTGATGCTAATCTGCAAAACTCATCGGCCGACGGATGTCGGAACGCGCTCTCGAGCGGTACGTGCGTGTGGGGCTTTCGTTTTTCAACCGATGTCAAACCGGCCCGGCACTTGCACGTCGAGCAGGCTTGGTCCATTGTGTTTCCTTGTCTGCTCTAATGCTGCATGCGCTCGTTGCCCGATGTACAATGACTTATCCGCTTCCTATTGCCGCACCATCTCTTTCTTTCCTACGATCGTAGACGGCGCCGGATGTCTCTGCATTATGAGCAGCGGGAACGGCCTCGTCAAGGCGAAGCAGTGGGAGTGCTTTTACTGCCGCAGCAGATTTGCTGCCCAGGGCACGCGCTCCAACTGCATGGCCCGAATGCACCCACTGCACAGTCGCCTGCTTCCACCCGCTGGCGTCAACATCTTTGGTGAGCCCGTCGTCGCCAACACCCTGGCTGCCGCTCCTGTTCCGGGTGGGTCCACTGCCGCGACTCTTGCAGGGGAGCTGCAGCAGACAACTTCCCTAGACGTGGCATTGGCTTCTACGCCTTCTCCAGTTGGGAGACTGAGCGCAGCTGCTCGAGGTTCCAGCCCGGCGCGGCGGACGAGACATGTGTTTTCGGGCTCGACCTCCGCAAAGTTGCGTGCCTACTACGAGCGCAAGCCTGAGGCGGGCCTGACGACCCCATGCGTACCTCTTTCCTGCGCCGAAATACCAAGTGAGTTCAACTGTGACGCCCTTACGGGCCTGCTTCGCTTCGCCCTGAGCGCTGGTGGAAGTGGCTTATCAATGGCTCACCAGCAGCAGTTCTCCAAAGTCGTCCTCGACGTGGAGATGGCGGCCACGGGGGACAGGCTTGGTGTGGTTGGCACGGCCTTCCCTACGCCCAGTGCTTTCTTGTCCGCGGTCCCTGAGGAGCAGAGCCGGTGTTTGGCCAAGCGCATGTGGGAGCAGACGCCCATCCGCATCAACGGCGTGACCTACATGTTCTACTCCAGAGACCTCTGGCTCGTTGCAAAGGAGTTGTTACTAAAAGCAGACGACATCCAGTTGACCGGCGAGGCCCTACCTGCCGGACCGGATGGCACGAGGATGCGGTCTGAGAGCATGGATAGCAACGACTTTTTGCGGGAGGAGGTCAAAGTGAGGCGCTTGCACCCCGGCGCTTTTATGCTCGGGGTACAGTTGTATCTGGACGAGGCGTTGGTGTCTTGGTCCGGGGCCCATTACATCTTCCCTATCCGTGCCCGAGTGGTCAACGTCAAAGATGACGGCGGCATGTGGGTGACAGTGGGCTATCTGTCTCACGTTCCCGAACCGGTTGGTCAGACGGAGGCAGACAGGTTGACGGCGAGCGACGCCCGCAACGATCTTCTGCAAAGGAGCCTCGCCATCCTTTTGCGTCAGTTCAACCGTGTCAGCCAACAAGGAGAGCAGGTGCAACTCAGTGGCAACAAGTCGGCGATGGCCGTGTCACGGCTTGTCGGCCTCATGATGGACCAGCCTCAAGAGAGAAGCTTAATGTCCCTGATGGGCAACGGATGCCAATTGCCTTGCTCCTTCTGCTGTGTGCATCGGGACAAGGCCGGCGTCGCTACGGCCGGCCAAGCAAAGCCTCGAGACGTCATTGCTATCGTTGAGGCGCAGCTGGCAGCGGCTGAGCTCCGAGACCGTGACCCTCGAGTATCGCTGCGGAGTTCTTTGAAGCGAGAGCACAGCAGCTTGGCATTTGTGCTTGCCGTTGCGGCCGTTCACGGCTTAACTACCGGAGACCTCATGCTCTACAAGATTGTGTCGTTTGACCTCTTGCACGTATGGAAGCTAGGCATCCTGCGGCTCCTGGGGGAGCGGTTTCCAGACTTCATGGTCAGCGTCTGTCACGGTTATGTCGGCGGGCAAGTTGGGTCGCGCGCAACACCTGACATCTTGAACAAGCGGGGCTGGGAGATCGGCCAGCGCTGCGTTCCAGCACCAACACCACCTGGGTACGTTAGCTTTCGCTGCATTTCCGCTTGTTTGTTTTCCGCGCGCAATGGTACGATGGAGTGGATGTCCTTGCCGCAACTGTCGACAGCGCGTACGCGCAATAGGGCTGTCCGGAAGCTGACCCACCCTTCTCCTTCTGTGCTATCACACGTATTGGCGAGTTATTTCTTCCATGCTACTGGCCTGCCCCTCCACGTGGTCATCGCCATCCCCGACATCCAGATGCTTTGTACGGAGCACCGTCAAGCAGACTCAGAAGACAGGCCGGCAATGGCGACACGCTTCACTGCAATGGCCTCTCACTATGGCGGGTTTGGATATTCCATCTCCACTTTCACGACTTGTAGCGCCTGGATTCCGCGCGCCAACCAACGGTGACGCTACAACGACATGTGCTGCTGCACAGGCTGTCCCAACCCGGCGAGGAGCTACTGCCGCTGCCTCGCCCGCACCAGCAGCCGCCCAGCTGCCGGATTTCTTCGACGACGGCTTTGGTGATGGTCACGGTGACATTGCCGGCGACATCCACGAGGAGCCTGCCGAGCCTCCGGCTCCCCAGATGGGTACCTCTGCTGAGCACAAGGCGTTGTTTGGTGACGCATCCATGCAGGATGCTGTCTTAGAGCTGTACTGCCGTGCCGCCAAGCTCACCAACAGTTTGTTTGGCGACAATGTTGCCGACTGCACGGCCATGTCCGAGAAGGAGATGTGACTGCTGGCTGACGAGGCCTACACCTTCATTGTAGACTTCCTACAGGTCCTTTTGGGACCCATCCACACAACGAAGGCGCACCGTCTCGCCTTTCACCTGCTACAGGAAGTCCTCGGTCGAGGAAACCTGTGGGAGGGAGACACTTCGGAGAACGAGACGCTGCATGGCAATTGCAAGCGTATGTACAAACGATGCAATAAGAACGGCCCCGGACTACTGCTCCAAATGATACGGTGCGCGGAGCTGCAGGAAGAGGTACTCCGCGAGCTCGTCGAAGAAGAACTTGCTGGCTGCCCCGACGGCGATCCACCCTTGCTCGCATCCTCCTCCGTGGTGGGAAACCACGTGCCACTGCAGGGTGATGACGACAATGGTGAGCATGACGTAGAGGCTTACCCTCTGTCCCCGCGCGTCGACGTGCCGAGGCCACAGTCGGGTTTCGTCGGTCTGTCGCGTGCTTCTCTTCCATGTCGCCCGGAATGCAGACTCTGGGGAAGGCGCTCGGCGCATTCTCGGACATAGCCATCACCGTGGCGGCCTCCGTCGCATTCTTCGCAACTTTCGAGTGGGGCGCACCCAGTGCCGTGCAGACGGGCAAGGCGACGGAGTACTTTCGCGGTGCGCCTTGGTTCGATGTCGTGCGGTACCGTGACGCCGCGGGTGATACGCACTACGGCGAGCTCCGGCTTGTCGTCCAGGCGGTCCAGGGCGAGTGGCGCGATGTCGTCACTGTGCACCACCTGCGTCGGGTCCCGTCACGGGAGAACTGCGTCCTCACGCGGTACAAGTGTCAACGCCTGGGCTGGTACTTTGAGGACCCCAGCGACGACTGGCCCGCTTTGAAGAGCATCCCCATGTCCAACCTCCTGCGTCTTGAGCACATGGTCTGTCACTGGGGTGACCTCGTCGCGCGTCATGGCTTGCGAGCGATGCCGTCCACCACTCCTCGCACTGCAGCAGAGCGTCGACGAGAGCGGTTCTTCATCAACGCCTTTTACTCATGGACGAGTCGTACTTTGCATCCTATGTAGCTAGTTTTTTTACTCTACCCAGCTTACATGATTGCTGCCGACTGGGTCATTTTCTAGCGTGTGCCCTCGACCACACCATGCGCGCGCTCCTTGTTCTATGCCAAGGTCAGACCAGTCTTGTGCGGGATGTGGGGGAGAAACACGCAGGTCGTCCCGTTGCCCCGAAAACTGCAAGGGCAATGATGCTCGTGAAGCCACCCCAATGAGCATGACGTCGAGTCAGGTTCGAAGCGGCTCTCATCAGCAACAAGTGGCCCACATGCGAGTAAGAAGTGGCCTACATGTCGAATATTAAGTAGGGATGGAGGCTTCCACTTAGAGGGGTCTCGCGAGGCCATTACAAAAACATCGGCAGATCGGGTCACAATGCAAGGTCCCATCAGCAGACTGGGAATACGGCAACCGAACGAAATGGGGTGTCCGTTCAGGGCTTGTTGCTGCCTCAACCGCTCCCCTCAACAACCTGGGTCATGTTCGCAGATTTCTCAACGTGCCTGTCTGTTCGGTCAGACCGTTGAGTGCTGACAAACGGAGACGACGCGGCGGGACACCCGCCACGCGCACCGCCCCTCGCGG